>Ga0209415_10009869_pt1 | contig 16327 bp, 12 predicted proteins | sample PeaSoiSIISIP2007_FD_187696 | JGI IMG/M metagenome (GOLD analysis project Ga0209415, IMG submission 187696) | Peat soil microbial communities from Weissenstadt, Germany - SII-SIP-2007 (SPAdes) (version 2) | ecosystem: Environmental > Terrestrial > Soil > Wetlands > Peat | place: Germany...
TGGAAACGAAGGTTTCTAGGACATGTAAACGAAGGGGGCTGATCTAGGGCCTTCTCGTTTCCACCACAGACCGGTGATTAGGCCACGACGTCACCGGCTGCCAAAATCCGCAAAATGTAAGAATGCCCCTAAAGTGTCCGAATGCCTTACATTTTCTCAACGCAAACGACAGGCACTATCAACATATCTTACGTAACATCTTATCAGGCATTTGAGCCGCCTGAGAACGATACCGTTGGCACAATAGATGCGACATTCTTGGCGCTATGAAGTCCCTCATTCGCTTTGCATCTATAGCCGCTGTTACCTTGAGCTTGGCCGCCGTCGTCCGCGCTGCTGACCAGACGTACGATTGGACCGGCGGTGCCGCTGGCTACTCGGGTACGATCACTCTGGATTCTAATTCCAATCCGGCGGGTACAATTTCCGATATTGTTTCGGGCCAAATTACGACCCCTAGCGGAACTTACGATTTTGATCCGACGATGATCTACTATCAACAGTCGGCCTTTGATTGGAATCCGAGCCAAATCACTGACATGTGGATCGATTGGTTAGCCGCTTCGGGTACGATTGAAGCTGGGTTTGGAGAAAAGTGGGGAGGTGCTACAACGAATTTCGTTGGTAGCGAGGATTATCCGAGCGGCGGCGACTATTTAGTGGATTTTTCCGGGTCGTGGACGGCCGCGACTTCATCGGTCCCTGATGCCACTGCAACGTCAGCCCTGCTCGGCGGTGTTCTCGTCGGTCTCGCCGCACTCCGCCGCCGGTTCGCGAAATAGGGGCCACTCCAGAACCAGTTCACCAGCCCGCCCGCAACGGCGGGCTTTTTGTTGGGCTGGCGAAATCCCGTTGGGAAGCTTTGTTTCTCGTTTCCTCCCTATAGGTGTGAGCCACCCTTATCGTTGCAGGTAGCCCATAGCTAGCGGCAAGCCGTCGACCGATGCAGATGCCTCGCATAGATTGGCGTAGCATTGTTGAGCAGCGTGTTCTAGAAACCGTTGTCACCAGACCAGCCGTTTAGGCCACTGATATGGTACCATGGAATCGATTAAGAACATGCCTGGGTCCATATCCGATGACGCTGAGCTGGCCCGGGCGGCTCGCGACGGGGACCGCGAGGCTTATGGGCAAATTGTCGCTCGATATCAGTCGCTTATTTGCTCTCTGGCCTACTGCCGCACAGGAAACGTCGCTCGAAGCGGGGATATCGCCCAGGAAACATTCGTAACCGCATGGAAGGGGCTTCAGGAGCTGCGCGCCCTCGGAAGCCTGCGCGCATGGCTGTGCGGAATTGCGCGGAATCTGATCAACAATTCGTGCCGTCGCCTGACTAGGGAGCCAGCGGAAATCGGCGGAACGCTCGACTCGCTGCATGAGGTCGCGTCACCTGAACCGTCACCTCCGGAGCAAGCGATTCGCAACGAAGAGGAAGGCATTCTTTGGCGCGCAATGGAGAACATCCCTGAGAATTATCGCGAGCCGTTGGTTTTGTATTATCGCGAGCAACGATCGGTCGCGCGTGTGGCAGAGTATCTGGGGTTGAGCGAAGACGCGACCAAGCAGCGGCTCGCCCGCGGTCGCGTTCTCCTCCAGGAGCGAGTATTGGCCGTTGTCGAAGGGACGCTGCAACGCACCAAGCCAGGGCCCGCGTTTACAAACGCGGTCCTTTCGGTGCTGCCAGTGCTCGGCACTTCGATGGCGGCCGCAATGGCCGCGTCAACGGCAAAGGCATCCACAGCAACAAAGGCTGCTTCGTCGGCGAGCGGCTTCGGATTCGGTGCCACATTTCTGGGCTTGTTTGCGGGCATAGCCGGTTACATCGGCTGGCAAATGAGCGACACTGTCGCGCAATCGCAGGAGGAACGACGCTCAGTCCGCCGGTTCTGGAGTTTGGTCGTGATTGGCATGGCCGCGACCATTCTTCCGATTGCACTCTTAATGATCGTACTGCGGAATCGGCAGCCATGGCTCTTTACCGGACTGACTTGGTGGCTGGGTGCAATCTATGTTTTTGTCGGCGCACCGCTTGCGATCTGGGCATGGGAAAACCACGTCCGCGTTCGTTTGCATCGACCATGCGGAGGACGAGGGGCGCCATTGAAGAGACTCGGGGCAGCCTCTATCGGACTGTTACTAATCGGATTCTTGGGTGCTAGGGAGTTGGGATTCCCAACCGGAAATCTTACGGATTTGTGTGTGGAGGTCGTTTTCTCGATGGCGGGACTCTTGGCCGTGGTCCGCGGCTGGGAATGGCTGCGATCGAGGCGGATTCTCAACAATGCTGGGAGTGAGCCCAACCCGTCGGCATCAAAGGGAGTCTCTCGTGCGTGGGTTGCGTTGGCCACGGTCGGCATGGCAGTCGTGCTGGCCTTCTCGATTTTGGATATGGGCGGCTGGCAGTCCAAACACATCACCTCGCAGGCAGCATTAGATCTGATTGCCGCGCGAAATGATGCGAAGATCTACGTCTTGGAATATCAAGATGGCGCGAAGACCCTAGAGCTCCTGGTTCCGAGGCTAGAAGAGGCTACGCGCAAACCGATCCGCTACGTTGCGCCGCTCGACAAGTCTGCGTTGCAGGCACTTGATTCAAGTGGCGCGGCGTACAAGATATTGAGGCAGGGACAGGACTTTGAAATCTTCGGCTGGCCAGGGCGGATGCTGTTTCTTCTGGCAGCATTTGTGGTCGTTGCCGGGATTGTGGTCTTGCTAAGGGCGAGAAAACGCCCGGAGCCAAATGCTACGGGATTGTGCGGACAGCGGCTCTAGTTACTGGCAGGGCCAAGGAGGCGAGCTGTAGGAAATGGACCCTATGGGGAACCCTTGGCCCGCTGCGTGGGTGAGGTGTTAGGCGCCGCTGCGCCCTTGGGTTTCACTCCGATTTCAGCAGGTGCGCGACATCGGCCCGCGCCGCCCGCCGAGCCGGCAGCCAGCAGGCAGCAATGGCTGCCAGGAGCAGCACGGCGGCCACCGCCACGTAGACTAGGGGATCGTAGGACGTGGTTCCATAAAGCATGCTCTTCATGAAGCGGGTGAGCCCCAGCGCCCCCGCAATTCCAATCGCAATCCCTGCGGCAGCTGCGGCGACTCCGCGCCGTATCACCAGGTGATTGAGGTCCGACGGGGTCGCCCCTAGCGCCAGCCGAACCCCGAATTCCGTCATCCGGCTGTCGACAGTGAATGCAATGACGGAGAATATGCCAACCACCGTTAGCGCCAGCGCGATGGCCGCCAATCCCCTCAGAATGTTATATGCATAATGCTCGACCCACATCGTGTCGGTTACCTGCTGGTTGATGGACCTGACATCGGTGGTGACCAGGTTTGGGTCGACCTCGAAGACCGCGCGGCGGACCAATCCTGCGAACTCCTTCGGCGGGTCCCTGTCGAGCCGAAGCACCACCGTGTCGACATTCGGGGGATACGCCCATGCGGGAATGTAGATCCGCATCCCGGGCGAGGCCCGCATGCTGTCCTTCACATCCTTCACGACTCCCACTATCGGGTATTGGGCGTCCCCCGACACCTGGAGCTGTATGAATTGTCCGACGGGGCTCCTGTCCCCAAAACGAGTCTTGGCAAGCGTCTCGCTTATCACGACCTCAAATACGCCGCGTTTTTCGGAGAACCATCGCCCTTCCTTCAACGTGAGGCCGGCCGTCTGCTGGAAATCCGGGGAGACAAAGTTTCCGGCGGTCGGCTGGAATGTCCCGTCTGCCATCTTCAGCTGGGCGGTCCCCCAGAACTGCCCCATCAGAAGGGAATCCTGCCCGTACGATGCGCCCCTTACCCCCGGAAGCAGGCTCAGCCTTTTTTGCAGGCGCTCGAATAGCTCCAGCCGCGCTTCGGGCTTGAGCTTGTATCCCGCGGGAGGAAGCACCCACACCTTCACCTTGCCGGCGGGGTCAAAGCCGAGGTCGACCTTGCGCAGCTCCTGGAAGGTGCGGACCATGAGGCCGGTCCCAGTCAGCAGAACGACGGCAAACGCCGCCTGGAAGACTACGAACGAATTCCTAACCCGGCCGGCACGGCGGCTTTCGCCCATCGACGGGCCGCCTTCCTTGAGCCCCGAGTTAATATCGGTCCGAAGGAGGCGGCTTGCGGGAGCAACGGTGGCGGCCATGCACGCGAAGAGACTCAAGCCGCCAACGCACACCAGCGTGCGCCAGTCCCAATAGTTGACGTAGGCCGACGAATCATCGCCGTTAAGCACGGCGAAGATGGGCGGGAAACCCCAGCGGACGAAGATTGTCACCACGAGCCACGCCCCTAGCGACAGGACGAGGCTTTCAATCGCGACGATCTGCGTGACCTGCAACCGGGAGCCCCCGACGGCGAATCGGATGCTCAGTTCCCGGCGACGGCCCAGCAGGCGGATCAACATAAGGTTGATCGCGTTCAGGCACGATATGGCGTAGAGGAATACCGCCGCAGCCAGCATCACCCACCAGACATCCGGCCGGTTCAGCTCGGTTATGTTTGTCAATATGGTCGTCTGGTCGGCAAAAAATGCCGACGCCCACTGAGGAAGGGGAGGCAGCTTCACGATCTTAAGCGCGGCCAACGCTTTCTCTGGGGTGATGCCCGGTTTCAGGCGGCCAATGACCACGAGGGTTGGCAGGAAGACCTCCGAAGGCTCCAGCTTAAGAACGAGCGGCCTGTATATCCCCCCTTGAAAATTGGCCGGGAATTGCTGTTGCTGGCCGAAGACACCGACAACGATGCAGACTTTCCGGTCGATGGTCAGCTGCCGGCCGAGAACATCCGGCGCAGCCCCGAAATATTTTCTCCAAAGCAGGTCCGTGATCACAACCACGTCGTTTTTCCCCTCGCGGAACTCCTCCGGAAGAAACCCCCTCCCAAGCACCGGCCGGATGTCGAGCGCGTGGAAACAGTCCGTCGAGACATTAACCACGGATTCGGGGATCGGCTGACCGGCCAGCACGACATTGCTGACCGGGTGCTCAACGGCCGCATACTCCTGGAATACGCTGGTCTGCTCCTGGTAGGCCTCCAAAAAGAAGCCGGGCCTAAAGTACTGGGACACGTCCTTCTTGTCCTTGGCCCCGACAAAAAACAGCTGCTCGGACCGTGGGAATGGAGATTCGCGGAAGATGATCCACGCCGTTATTTCGTAGACGAGCGTCGTCACGCCAATTCCCAGAATGAGCGTGAAGAGGACCGTCATGGAGAAGCCGCGCGCCCGGCAAAGAGATCGAATCGAAAACCTCAGGTCGCTGAGAAACTGTCCGAACCAGACGGATAGGCGGCCCTGGGATTCGTCATCCCCGAGCTGCCGGCTTCCGTATGGCGAACGAATTGTCATTCTCGGGGAAGGAGACGCACCTTGAGAAAGAGGATGCGCCGTCAATCCGACCACTATGGGGAATCATTTGCGAGTAGATTGGTCCGGCACAGCCACGAGGCCGGAATGGAGGACTGATCCAGGGCCCGCCCTTCTTCAAGCGGTCGGATTAGCAGTGCTGGCCGCGGTCGGCTCCAGCGCGCCGGCCCTTGTTTCGCTCGGGGAGTGAATCGATGCTCAGCGGTACTCAGATGACCGTGGTCGAGCTTGTCCGGAGTGATGACGCCGGTTAAATGCAACAGCCAATGAAGATCGAAATTCGCGCGGCCACTCCCGACGACGTGCCAAGGATTCTTAGTCTTATATGCCAGCTTGCCGCTTACGAGAAGCTGGCCCACGAGGTAGAGGCAACTCACGAGCGGTTGCAGCAGACGCTATTCCCAGTCGATAAGACCCCTGCTGCCGAGCTTATCCTGGCAATCGCGGACCGTGAGCCCGCGGGATACGCCGCCTACTTCACCTCCTACTCGACGTTCCTGGCAAAGCCGGGGATTTACCTCGAAGATCTGTTTGTAAGGCCGGAAATGCGAGGTTGCGGGATCGGTCGAGCCCTTCTCCTTCATCTTGCACGGTTGGCCAATCGACGCGGCTGCGGGCGGATGGAATGGACGGTCCTCGACTGGAATCGATCGGCGATCGACTTCTATGCGTCGCTTGGTGCTCAAACGCTTCCCGATTGGCGCATGTGCCGCCTGACAGGAGAGGCGCTGGCGCGGCTTGGCGAGCCGCTCCCGGCCTAGTGGCGCGGGTCATCGCAGCGTTGGCGATGACCCGGCGCGCAACTTAGGAGGGACCCTTTGGGCGGTGGCTTGGCCATTCGCGGGCCGCACGACTCGGATAACGATGAATTCGCTCTGCGATCCGTTTCGCCCTGGCGCCAATCTCTTGTTGGCAACTCGGCAGCCCGGTCAACTATGCGCCCGATCATCCCGAGGCGAGGGCTGCCTTTATCGAGAAAGAGGCACTGCGCGCCAAGTCGAAGTCCGACCGGTTATTCAAATCTGCCGGGCTCTCCGCGGTCGAACGGACCCAAGCTCATATTTCCCGGCGAGCAGCTTTGGAATCTTGAGTGTCCAATAGGGGAAACCGGCAACTCTACTCGGCCCTAAGCGCGTCGACTGGATTCAGTTCGGTTGCTTTTTGGGCGGGCAGCCAGCTTGCAAGAAGCGCTACGCCGATGAGCAATCCGGCAAGGCAGAGCGTGACCAGCGGATTCCTGCCGGGCACGTCAGGCATGGTCTTGGCGAGCAGAGTCGCCAAGACGAAGGCGAGCGCCAAGCCGATCACCGTGCCAATCGCCGCAAGGCGAATTGCGTTGCCAAGGACCAGCCACAGCACATCGCGGGCCTGGGCTCCAAGGGCCATGCGGATGCCAATCTCCTGCGTGCGTTCGGCGGCGAGATTTGCAATTACCCCATAGATCCCGGCTGCGGAGAGGATCAACCCGAGAACGGCCAATTCGACTAGCAGCTGGCTTACTATGAAGAACCTGGACATGTGCCCGGTGATGGCGCCTCGGGCCGTCGTCAGCAGCGCGATCGCCAAATCGGGCTCCACCTTCGCCACGGCGCGGCGCACCGAATCCTGTACGAGCGGTGATTCGGTTTCGGTGCGCACCGTGACGAAGAACCAGCTGTCGCAATTCTGGGCAATCGGGCGGTAGAGGTCATAATGGACTCGACCAAGCCGGAAGTCGTTTCCGCCGGTTATATCCGCTACGACGCCGACGACTTCAGTCCAGTCGGGATTCTTGGAGTCGAGGTTGCCGATCCGCTTGCCAACGGCATTCTCGCCCGGCCAGAACTGTGTGGCCATTGACTGACTGATGATGGCCACCCTCGGAGCGCCCAGCCTGTCGCCATCATCAAAGTTCCTGCCCTGCAGAATCCGAATTCCCATGGCGCCAAACCAACCCGGCGTAACATTGATGGAAAACGCCTGCGGCGCCTGGCCTTTCAGGGGGGCTGGGCGGCCCTCGACCGCGAATTCGCAGTTTGCATTGTCATCTGCCAACATCGGGGAAGGCATTGAAACAGCGGCGTTCCTGACCCCGGGGGTTGCCTCCAGTTGAGCCAGGAGACGCTCCTGAAAATTCCTGAGCCGGGGGTCATTTCTGTTGCCGTACTTCTCGGGGGCCAGGTTGATGAAACCATTCAGCAGATTGTCCGGCTGCCACCCCAGGTCGCGATGCAACAGCCGCGACATCCCTGTGACAAAATAGCCTGCGCCGGCAAGCAGGGCGAGAGCCAGCGCCAGCTCGGATACGATCAGGGTCTGGCGCAGGCGATGCCGGGAGCGGTCGCTGCTGGACACGCGCGCACTCTGCTTCAGGGCCGCATTCAGGTCTGCGCCCGTGGCTATCCATGCCGGGATTGCGCCGAAGGCCACGCCGGTCATTGCGGAGACGGCAAACGCAAAACCCATTACGCGAACGTTGATTGGGAAATCGACTCCCAGAAGGTAGTCGGTCACGTATTTCTCCAGAACCCCGTTGCCCCATTTGGCCACCAGAAGGCCAAGGGCTCCTCCGGCGCTGGAAAGCAGAAAGCTTTCGATCAATACCTGCCGCACGATGCGTCCCCGTGAGGAGCCGAGCGCCATTCGTATGGCGTATTCGCGTCCTCGGCTCGTGGTTCGGACCAACTGGAGATTGGCAAGGTTGACGCACACGATCACGAGCACCGCCGAGGTCACGGCCATCACGAGCCAGCTGAGGCGTTTGGTGACATTGTCGACCATGACCAGCGAGTACTGCTCCGCATTGAACGTCCGCTTCGCGTTCTCCTTCGGATAGTCGTGCTCCAGCCTCAGGGCGATCGCGTTGAGCTCCTCCTGGGCCTGGACCAAGGACACGCCCGGCTTGAGGCGGCCGATGACGAGGTATCGCCCTTCGTCTCGAACCGTGCTGTTCTCGGCGGGGCAATCGAGCGTCCACGCGCCGACCGGCGCCGCGGTGATAAGGGGGTCGTCCAAGACCGGCGGCATTACTCCAACGATGCTGTGCAGTACGGCGTTGATCCTGATCGTGCGGCCGACGATGTGCGGGTCGGCTCCGAAATGGTTAATCCAGAAACGGTTGCTCAGGATGGCTTCCCGCTCCCGGTGAGCCTCTTCGTCCGCGGTGAAGCTGCGCCCCATGGCCGGGGAGATCCCAAGCACGTTCAGGTAGCCCGCGGAAACCGGTGCAATGTTCACTTGCTGGGGTGGCTGCCCGGGCTCGGTCAAGCTGCCAGGATCCATATAGCCAGCCGCGGCTATTTCTTGAAACACCGTGGTCTGGGCACGCAGGTCGCAGAAATTCCCGGGGCTGAGCCGACCCTTGTAGTGTATCTGCGGCGACGCGCCAAACACGCGAATCAAGCGGTCCGGCTCGGGGTAGGGCAGTCTATGCAGCGGCAACCGGTAAAGGACGGTAAAGGCAGTCGTATTGACTCCGATGCCCATGGCCAGGGTGAGAATGGCGACAACGGCAAATCCGGGGCTCCGCCGCAATTGACGCACCGAGTAGCGAATGTCCCCCATGGACTTTTCGATCCACGGGATTCCCCGCTGATCGCGGTAGCGCTCCTTGATCTGCTCCACGCCGCCGAACTGCCGACGCGCGGCGTAATGCGCCTCCTCGGGAGACATCCCCGCCGCGATGTTCGCCTCCGTCATCATCTCCAGGTGGGTCCTGATCTCGTCCGAAAGCTCCGACTCGATCTTTCGCCTGCGGAAGAGCGGCTGAAGGCGGTACGCGGTCTTCTTGAGCCAGCCCATGGTCGATCCGGTCTAGGAGTTCCCCAAGATCAAGCGGATGGTGCTCGAGAGCAGCTCCCACCTGGCGGTTTCCTCATGAAGTTGTTTCCTCCCGGCCGCAGTCAATGAATAGTAGCGGGCCTTGCGGTTGTTGTCGGAGATGCCCCAGCTTCCCCTGATCCATCCTTGCGCCTCGAGGCGGCACAGGGCGGGATAGAGCGATCCCATCTCTACCCGAAAAACCTCCTGGGACATCCGTCTGAGGCGCGTTGAGATTCCAAAACCATGCACCGAGTCCCGTTCGAGGGCCTTTAGAATCAACATGTCGAGGGTGCCCTGCAGTAGGTCGGCCTTTTCCTTAGGCATGTTTGTTCCTTCAGAGGTTCTACAAGAAGCCTTGAGGCAGCTCCTTCAGAACGTCAACGGGAAAGGGGGCCGCGGCTCCTCCCGGCCGGCCGACTTCGTGGCGCGCGGGCACGGCGTCACGAGTTCGAACGCCAGCCGGCTTCGATGCCGTGTGCTACGCCTCGGCTTCGAAGATCTCCTCGATCGGCCGCTTGAAAAGCCGTGCGATCTTGAAGGCCAGCGGAAGGCTCGGGTCATACTTCTCGGTTTCGATGGCGTTGACCGTCTGGCGCGACACGCCGAGCACCTCTGCCAGCTTTCCCTGGGACCACGCTTCCCCCGCGCGCAATTCTCGTAGGAGATTCTTCATTTGTAGCGGCAGTTGGCGATGGCGCTTCCAACCAGCCAGAGAACGAAGGTCACTATGAACGCTCGCCCCATGCCCAGGCCGTGCTCAAGTTCGCCCATATGGACCCCGGATGCGTTCAGGGTGCTTACCGCTATCCCGATTAGGGCGGTCCCCATGACCGCAAACAGCCAGGCTTCGAGCTGGATGCGCCTTTGCAGCTCGTCCAGGCCGCTGACGAATCGCGTGCAGCTTCGGATGTAGAGGAGGCCTGGAATCAGCGGAGCCAGCGCAAACGTCGCACGAATCGCGACACTCCACTCGGGGTGCCGTTTTGCCAGCATTAGATTGATGAGGTAGATCGCCGCGGCAACCGCGAGCCAGATGTTCCGCTTGATGTCCTTCCTGATGGAATAGAGGCCCGAGCAGGGTTGGACGGACTCTAGCGTATTTGGTGGATTCTGTTTGTTCACGCGAACACTGTAAAGTTTACTTGTCATATGTCAAGCGACCTTTACAACAAATCGCGCCCCCAAACCCAACTAAATTCGTCATACTCCTTATTACAAATATCTTATAAGATTTACCCCATTTGAATCGTTGGTCGAGGAGCCCATTCCATGGCGGCCATATTCGCCGCCGCCCGACGTCACACATTCGCTGGATCGGGATGAATCCATGGCGCTCGGTAGGGGCGGGCGAGCAGGCGGCTCGCCTCGGCGTCGCCGGGGATCGTGCGGGTCTTGGGATCATAGGCGAGCGGCCGGCCAAGCTGTTGGGAAAGATTGGCCAACTCGCAGCATGCGCTCGAGATATGACCTTCCTCGATGTCGGAAATGGGGCGCGAGCGACTTTCCCGCGCACGCATGAAATCCAGCACGTGCCGGTTCTCGGTCTCTTTGTAGGCCTCTTCGTCCCGGCTGAAATCGATGTTCTCAAGGTTGCCGGTTCTTGAGAGCATGTGCACGCCCTCGCGCGGGCCGCCCCCGGCCGGCGTAAACGCATATTCGAGCATCGTCAGGTTGAGTGTGCCGTTCTTGCCGATGAAACGCGCGCCCCATTGGTCGCTCCAATGGCGCTCGGGAATCGGCGAGCGTCCCCACGTGCGGTGCTCCCAGCTCACGTCGAGGTCGGGATAGTGAAACACGCTGCGCTGCGTGTCGGAAATGTTGGAGGAGGACTCCTTGTCGACGTAGATGCCGCCTGTGGACCTGATGGATTCCGGCCAGCCCAGCCCCAGCAGCCAGCGCACCTTGTCGATCATGTGCACCCCCAGGTCGCCGATCGCGCCGTTGCCGTATTCGATGAAGGGGCGCCATCCCTTTTCCTCCTTCATGGCTTTGAAGGGCGTCAGGGGCGCGGGGCCGGTCCACAGGTCGTAGTTGAAATGGGCGGGCACAGGGGCGTCGGGGATAAACCCGGAGGGCCGGCTGGTGAGATAGCTGTAGGTCTCGACGAGGCCGATCTTGCCCAGCTTGCCGCTGCGGATGTATCGGTCGCGGGCCTCCGGATAGAGGGGATTGCTGCGGCGCTGGGTGTTCACCTGGACGACCCGGCCGTACTTGCGCGCCGTGGCGACGAGCGCCTCGCCCTCGATCACGTCGACACTCACGGGCTTTTCCAGATAAACGTCCGCTCCAGCCTTCATGGCGGCGATGGCGGGCAGGGCATGCCAGTGGTCGGGCGTGGCGACGATGACGATGTCGTGTTCGCCCGATTCCAGCATTTTGCGGTAGTCCGCGAAAGTCCGCGGCACAGCCGTCTGGTACTTGGCGACGGTCCTGAGCGTCTTTTGGAGGGCGTGCTCATTGACATCGCAAACCGAATCGAAACTCGCCGCGACGTTGCGTGCGAAGACCTCGAGGTTAACGCCGCCGTACCAGCCGCAGCCGATGACGCCGATCTTGGTTCTCGGCTTCGAATCGGCGGAAAATAGGCGCGAGCCGGTGGCGACCACCGCGCCGGCCGCGGCCAAGGAGGATACGAAGGTGCGTCTGTTCATGGGCGTGAATCGGAGTGGACCTTCCGGTGAGGCGGAGGGATTGAAATCTAATGGCCCCGTCTCATTTTCGACGCAATAGTTCAATATCGGATCGCGATCTGACTTTCCCCGAATGCCCCAATTCTCCTCCGGTTCCTCGGGGATCTTGATGGCCGCCAGGTGCCCCGGTCCCCCCATGACAGTCGGCCGCCGCCCCTGCGGGGTCTCCGTTGCGGCCGCCGCGCTTCTGCTGGCCGCCGCTGCCGCGCGCGGCGAGGACGGCGCGCGGCGCGCCGCCCCTCCCGTGCTCGAGTACCTCCGGGGAATCAGCGGGCGATACACCGTTGCCGGCATCCACAACCGCGAGCCGAGCAGCCGGCCCGACCTTCAGACAAACCGGCTTCGCGACCTGGTGGGGCGCTATCCCGGGCTTTGGAGCGGCGATTTCCTGTTCAGCGCCGACGACGTCGCCAGCCGCTGGGCGATGATCCACGAATGCAGGAACCAGTGGGACAGGGGATCGATCGTGCAGCTGATGATGCACGTCGCCCCGCCGAACCAGCCCGAGGCGTGCGCCTGGGAGGGCGGGGTGCTCAGCCGTCTGAGCGACAAGGAGTGGAGCAGCCTCACCTCGGACGGCGGGGCGCTCAACAAGGCCTGGAAAGCCCGCCTGGACGGCTATGCCGAGTATCTCTCCTATCTCAGGGACAACGGCGTACAGGTCCTCTTTAGGCCGTTCCACGAGATGAACCAGGGACGGTTCTGGTGGGGCGGACGGAAGGGGCCCGGCGGCACGGCGCGCCTCTACCGGCTCACCCGCGACTACCTGACGAGGGAGAAGGGGATGACGCACCTCATCTGGGTCTGGGACATGCAGGACATGAGCCGCGACTTCCAGGACTACAATCCCGGGAATGACTACTGGGACATCTTCGCGTTCGACGTCTACGGGGACGGATACGACCGAAGCTGGTATGACTACATACTTCCCATTGCCGGGGACAAGCCCCTGGGGATCGGGGAATGCGCCAGGCTTCCCACGCCGGCGCTTCTGGCCTCGCAGCCGCGGTGGTGCTTCTTCATGAGCTGGGCCGAGCTCACGTTCACCGAGAATCCGGGGGAGCGGATCATCGAGCTGTACCGGTCTCCCAGGATAGTCACCAGGGAGCGGCTTCCGGATTTCCGGGGTCGGGCAGCGCGCGCGGATGCCGGCGGAAAGAGCTCCGGGCGGTGAGCGGCGGGACGACGCGGCCGGGCTGCCTTGATGATTTCTTAATGCATTTGGGCCATGAATTAGCTCACCACGCCCGCCCTCCTTGGCTAGGATGGTGGGCAGCATGTCAGACGCACCGGCAATCGGGCGGGCGTATGCGGGTGCCCTGAATCCCGCCCAGGTGGCGCCCGACGAGGCGGCGCCGCTGGCCGGCGTCGCGTGCTGCGGCGAGCTGCCCGAGAGGGAGGGGCTCGGGCCCCCCTTGGAGGAGGAGCTTCCTGCCGGCTACCTCCTTGACGGCCGGTTCCTCATCCAGGAGCCGATTGGCCGCAGCGGAATGGCGACCATATACCGGGCCAGGGACCGGGCCGGCGACGACCGCAGTGTCGCGGTCAAGGTGCCGCTCAAGAAGATTGAGGTCGATCCCGTATCGTTCGGGCGCTTTGAGCGCGAGGCGCGGATCGGCCAGGCCCTCGACGATCCCCGTCTGCTCAAGTTCCTCCGCGTGGCCGGCCCGAGGAGCCGCCCCTACATCGTGACGGAATTCGTGGACGGGTGCACGCTCGCCTACGTCATTCATCGCACGCGGCCGCTGCCCGAGCGCGACGCCCTGAGGATCGCAAGCGTCGCATGCGGGGCGCTGGGACACATGCACGCGAGGGGAATCATCCACCGGGACCTGAAGCCCGCCAATATCATGATCCGCCGGGACCGGACGCTCTGCCTCATGGACTTCGGGCTTGCGGCGGAAATCGACGCTCGGGTGCGCATCCTCGCCGGCCTGACCCCCCTGTTCGGAACGCCCGAGTACATGGCCCCCGAGCAAGTGCGCAACAAGCGCAACGACGCGCGCACCGACATCTACAGCCTGGGCGTGATCCTGTTCCAGATGCTCACGGGGGTCCTTCCGTTCCAGAATGACGATCCCTGGGTCGCCGCACAGCTGCGCGTGACGGGCGATCCCGTCGCGCCGCGGTCGCTCAACCCGGCCATCACGCCCCAGGCGGAGGAGATCGTGCTCCGCGCCATGCGGCGCAGGCCCGCGGACCGCTATCAGAGCGTTGCCGAGTTCCAGGCCGACCTGGACGCTCCGGAGCGGGTGCATGTCACCGGCCTGAGCGGGCGCCTCCAGGCGCCGAAGTGGCGGCTGAGCCTGCAGGGCACCCCACTGCTGTCCGGGGCCCTGATCGGAATAGGCGCGCTGGCGGCCCTGGTCGCGCTCTTCCTCATTCTCAGCCGCCACAGGTAGGAGCCCGCGCGCCAGCTGGCTTCGCCTCAGCCGCGGCCGGGCATCTCGAGCGGGATGATGGCGTGGCGGCGCAGCTCGACGCCGCGCAGGAAGGTGACGATCGCGCGCTCGCCGATCCGGTCGCTCGTCAGGAGCTTGTGCAGGGAGTCGACCGCCGGCGTCGAGGCGCCGTCCAGGGCGAGCAGGATGTCGCCCTCGGCAAGCCCCGCGCGCGCCGCCGGGCTGCCGGGCTCGAGCCCCGCGACCAGCACGCCCGTTTCCTGGGTGAGGCGGTGGTGGTGGATGAGCTTGCGCAGGAGCGGCACGGTCTGCCCGGCGACGCCGATGAAGCTGCGCCGGATGCGGCCGTCCTTGATGAGCCAAGCGGCCACCCAGCGGGCGGTGTTGCTCGCGATCGCGAAGCAGATCCCCTGGGCCGGGCGGATGATCGCGGTGTTGACGCCGATAACCTCGGCGCGTGTGTTGACGAGCGGCCCGCCCGAGTTGCCGGGGTTGAGCGCCGCGTCGGTCTGGATGACGTTGTCGATGAGCCTGCCGGACGCGCCGCGCAGCGAGCGGCCCAGCCCGCTCACGATTCCCGCGGTGACGGTCTGCTGGAATCCCATGGGCGAGCCGATCGCGATGGCGATCTGCCCCGGGCGCACGGCGCTGCTGTCGGAAAGCTGGAGATGGGCGAGGTCGTCGGCGCTCACCCGCAGGACCGCGAGGTCCGTGTCGGGGTCGTCGCCGATCAAGTCGGCGGAGAGCTTCCGGCCGTCGGCGAGGAACACGCGCGGCTCGCGGGCGCCGTGGACCACGTGGCTGTTGGTCAGCAGATAGCCGTCGGGCGAGATGAAGAAGCCCGAGCCGGAGCCGCCCGGGGCGTCGTTGCCGCTGACCTCGATGTGGACGACGGCCGGATGCGCGGCTGCGACCGCGTCGGATACGGCGCGCGAGTACGCGTCGATCAGGGACGTGTCGGCGGGCGGAGTCGGCGCATTGGCGAGCGGTGAAGCCATCATGCACGAAAGTAGTGCGCGAAGCGCGGCTATTGCAAACTGGGGCGGGCCTGCCCGGCGCCCCCGCGGCCGGCCTGAAGGCGCGGCGGGGGCGCAAGCCGCCGGCCGTCAGTGGGTCCGGCGATAGACGAGGAACGTCTGGTCGTACTCGAGGAGGGAGCGGCCGGGCATGTCGCCCATCGCCGAGACCCTCGCCGACTGGTCGTACATCCGGGTCAGCCGGTACTTTCCGTGGGCCCCGCTTGACAGCAGCCCCGGCGCCCGCGAGGAGGCCCGCGCGGCTTCCTTTGGCCGCAGGACGAGCCAGACCGGGTCGACCTCCTGGATGAGGGCGTCAAACTCGTCCATCCCGACCTTCCTGCGGGCCGCGACCACCTCCGTCGAGGCGAGGCCTGGAAAGTCCAGCATCTTCAGGTTCGAGAAATAGCCGATGTAGCCCAGCGATTCCAGGAAGACGGTGTCGCCGGGGGCGGCGTTCTGGCGCAGCCATACGCCGATGGCCCGGCGGCTGCCGTCCTCGATGATGACCTGCTGGAGGCGCATGGCATTCGCCATCAGAAGGCTGGTCCCCAGCTGGAAGGCGACCACACCCAGCACGCCGTACCGCAGCAGGGGCCGGAGCACGGCCGCCGCCGGCATTCGCGCGGCGCCCGCGTCGGCCCCGAGCAGGTTGGCGACGTCGCAGATCACGAATCCCCAGCAGATCATGGCAACGAGGGCGTACGGCGGGACGTACCAGGGGGCGCCCGGGGCGCAGATGTAATAGATGGAGCCGAGGAAGAGCCAAAGCGAAGTCGTGCGCGCCCAGCGCCCTCCCCACGGATTGATCCAGTAGAACCAGACCGGCAGCGCCAGCAGGCGCCAGAGGCTGTTCGCCGCCAGTCCCCATTCGTCCCACGGCGCCACCTCGATGTTGGTCGGCGCGAAGAGGACCCGATGGAACACGCCGTAGGTGATGATCTGCTGCGGCGCCCTGAGGATCGCCCGCAGGACGGGGCCGAGGCCCGACTCCACGCCGATGGCCTTCGCCGTGATCGTGTGGGGGACCGGCGTGCCGTAATACCAGTAGGCCCAGAGGAACCACGGCAG
>Ga0209415_10009870_pt1 | contig 16326 bp, 22 predicted proteins | sample PeaSoiSIISIP2007_FD_187696 | JGI IMG/M metagenome (GOLD analysis project Ga0209415, IMG submission 187696) | Peat soil microbial communities from Weissenstadt, Germany - SII-SIP-2007 (SPAdes) (version 2) | ecosystem: Environmental > Terrestrial > Soil > Wetlands > Peat | place: Germany...
TTGGTCTTCTCTTCTTCCTCGACGCGCTTGATCAGCACGCGATCGCCAAGCGGACGAAACGCCATATTGTCTCTCCCTTAAGGGACGTTGCAGTTGAAACCGGTGTCGCTCGGAAGCGCGGCCGTTAGCAGCCGCCGCCTCTGAGTGCTAACGCCGGCGATCTATGGTCGCGGCCCTTGGATGTCAAGGCGCGCTTGCAAGGCTTGTGGCGCGTCGACGACCGCCGGAGGCCGAACGGCGCTCCCATCCGACGACTGGCGGCAAACACGACAAGCTGAGAGAATGCGCTTTGGGCCCTTGGGGTGCGCTCCGATCGATGACTGCTTTGCCTTTGCCCAGGCCGACCCTGCGTCAGCGCGTGCGGACATCCGCCGCGGAGATGGGACGCAACCTCGAACGCTGGCTGGGGCGGGTCTCGCTGGTCGGCGGCGGTGAAATCCTCGCTAACGACGCCTTCCCCTGGGTCGCCGAGCTGGAGACGAACTGGCGATCGATCCGGCTCGAACTCGATCGACTCATGCCGACGCGGGCCGCCCTGCCGAACATGCAGGAGATTTCGACGACGCAGTACGGCATCACACGCGAGCCGGTCTGGAAGGTCTTCGCATTCAGCGCGTTCGGCATGCGCTCGAAGCTGAACTGCGAACAGTGCCCTGAGACGGCGGGCCTGCTCGCCAGGATTCCCAACCTCGAGCTGGCCTTCTTTTCCGTGCTCGAGCCCGGCGCGCACCTGACTGCGTATAGAGGCTCCTACAAGGGCCTGGTCCGAGCCCATCTCGGCCTGATCGTCCCCGAACCGCGCGCGGACGTCCGCATGCAGGTCGGCAAGGCCATGGTGCATTGGGAGGAGGGGCGGTGCGTCGTGTTCGACGACACCTACCGGCACGAGGTCTGGAACGACACCGACGGCGCGCGCGTGGTGCTGCTCATCGACATCCATCGCCCGTTTCCGCCGCTCTTGGACTGGATCAACAAGGCGATCCTGCGCCTGGCGCGGTTCACCCCCTTCGTCACCGACGCGATCAAGCGCATGCGGGCCTGGGAGAAGGACTACTACGCCACGCCTTCGGCTCCCTCGGGCGGCTGATCCTGGCTAGCGCGAGGCGCGACGGCGGAGCGTCGAGCGCATGAAATCGGCCGGCGGGTCGGCTTCGGCCAGGATGGAGTCGCGGATCGGCCGCGGCTCGGCGAACAGGTTGCCCTGACCGTAAGCGATGTTGAGCTCGAGGATGTCGACGACCTGCCGCTCGGTCTCGACCTTCTCGGCGATCAGCTCCACGCCGTAGCGGCGGGTGAGGTCGGCGAAGTCGGCCGCGTTGATGTCCTTCAGCGAGCGCAGCGTGAGCCGGCCGTCCAACTCCATCAGCTGGTTGAGCAGCACGTCGGCCGAAACCTTGACGAACTTGACGTCGGCGCGGGCGAGATCGGCGAAGTTGAGGTCGAGGTCGACCACCTTGTCGAGAGAGAAGCGGAACCCTAGGTCGGCCAGCTTGGCCATGTTGCGCGCCTCGACCGCGCCACGGCGGTCGAACGCGCCTTGGCCGAGCTCGAAGATCAGCGAGCCGGCCATGTCCTTGTTCTCGGACAGGAACTCGAGGAATTGCGGGAAGAAGGTCTCGTCGCCGAGCGAGCCCAGGGCCACATTGCAGAAGATGCCGATCTTGCGGTCACTCTTGGCGAGGCGCCGGACGATCTGCACGCAACGGAACAAGAGCAGGTTGTCGATCGCCGGCATCAGCCCCTCGGGCTCTGCGACGCTCAAATACTCCGCCGGCATCATCACCCGGCCGGTCGCGTCGCGCAGCCGCGAGAAGCTCTCGTAGAAGACGGTCCTGCGCTGCGGCAGGCTGACCACGGCCTGCAGGTAGAGGTCGACCCGGTTTTCCGCCAGCGCCGCGCGCACGGTCTCGAGCAGCGCCATGTGCTGGTTGTGGTGGCGCTCGTAGGCCGGCGGAACGTCGCGCGTCTGTGCCAGACGGTCTTCGAGCCCGTCGCGCATGCGCTGCACCAGATCCTCGAGCACGCGCATCTCGGTCGTCAGCTCTTCGCTGCGGCGCTCGGCGTCCTCCTGCAGGGTTTCGGCGAACCCCGCCAGCCGGTCGTAGAGGCCTTCGAGCTGATCGGCGAGAATGCGGTTGGCCTCGCGCACGTCGGCAAGCTCGCGTTGTGTGCCGCTGCGCTCGAATGCGCGGCTGATGAGGCCATGCAGGGCGAGCGCCAGCGCGAGCGAACCAATCAGGGCGGCAAGGCCAGCGGCCGCACCGCCGCCACCGCGCCAGACCATCAGCGCGACCGTGAGGGCCAGGCAAAGATAGGCGCCGGCCAGAAGCGCTCCGGTGACCCTGCGCATCGTCCCCGCCGTTTCGAATCAGGGCGGATTATCGGCGCTAAGCCGGCGAAGTCGAAGGAAATGCTCTTAAGCGGGTTGGAAGAGGGCCGAGACCGACTCGCCATTGTGGATACGGCGGATGGCCTCGGCGAACGCCGGGGCGATGGAGATCACGCTCAACTTGCCGACGCGGCCCTCGTCGCCCAGCGGGACGGTGTCGGTGCAGACAATCTCGCGCACGTCAGGTTGCGCGGCCAAACGGTCGAGTGCGCCCTGCCCGAACAGGCCGTGCGTGCAGACGATGCGGATCTCGCCGACGCCGCGGGGCCGCAAGTGGTCCAGGAGCTCGATGACGCTGGTGCCCTTGGCGATCTCGTCGTCGAGCACGATCACGTCGCGGCCCTCGACGTCGCCGATGATGGTGCTGATGACCACCTTGTCGTCGCTGATGCGCTGTTTGGCCGCGACGGCGACATCGACGCCCAGCATGCGCGCGAACTGGGCGGCGTCCTTGGCGTTGCCGAGGTCCGGCGACACGACGACGGTGTTGGACAGATCAAGGCCGCGGAAGTGCTCGGCGAGCTCGTTCAGCGCATGCAGATGGTCGACGGGCACGCTGAAGAAGCCGTGCACCTGCGGCGCGTGCAAGGCCATGGTGAGCACGCGGTCGGCGCCGGCCGTCGCCATCAGGTCCGCGACCAGCCGGCCGGCGATGGAGATGCGCGGCCGGTCCTTCTTGTCGGAGCGCGCGTAGGCATAGTGCGGCATGACCACCGTGCGCCGGGCCGCGCTCGCCCCGCGGGCGGCGTCCAGCATCAGGAGCAGCTCGACCAGGTTCTCCTGCACCGGCGCGCAGAGCGGTTGGACGATGAAGACGTCGCGCTCGCGGCAGTTTTCCAGAAGCTGAACCTCGATGCAGTCGCTGGAGAAGCGCTGGGTCCGCGACGGATGCAGCGGGACTTGCAGGTGTGCACAGATTTCGCTCGCCAGCGCGGGGTGAGCGCTGCCGCTGAAGACAGCGATTTCGCCCAAGGCAGGGTCTCCGTTTTTCTCGACGGGGCGGCGCGGGGCCGCTTATCGCCAACGGGGGCGAGTCGTTCAAGGCCGGAGCGACCCGAGCGGTCGCCCGGCTAGCGGACGATCAACACCGGACAGCGGGCCAGGTGGGAGATGCGATCGGCGCGGGTCCCGAGCATGCGCTCGTACAGCGCAGCGCGGCCGGTGGCGCCGATGACGAGAAGATCGAAGCCGTTGTCGCTGGCGAAATCGACGACTGTCCGCACGACGTGGCCGGTGAAGACGTGGCTCTCGAGCGCGACGCCGTGGCGCGCGGCGATGGCGCGCGCGCGGCGGATCTCGCCGCGAACGGCATGATCGGCGCCTGCCTTCTGCTCCGCGATCTCGTCGATCATGTCGGTGTCGGGCAGGGCCTGGAGCTCCTCGACGGCGATCATATGCACCTCGGCGTCCAGCTTGGCGGCAAGCCCGCAGGCGACGTCCAGAGCCTTGAAGGCATTGTCGGAACCGTCGTTGGCGTTGAGGATCTTGGTGAACATCAGGCAGGCTCCTGCGCGGGCGTCGGGGCGGCGGCCGCGACGGCCGGCTCGCCCGGCTCCGGCGCGGTCGGCAGCAGATGGTGCGGCAGATAGAAGGCGTTGGCGATCAGGGTCGGCACAACGGCGCTGCCGATCACCGCTGCGACCAGGAGAGAATATTGCCCCTGGCTGATGATGTGGTGCGAGAGCCCATACAGCGACGAGATGGTGCCGAACGTGAGGCCCGTCGACATGAGCAGCGTCGTGTACATCGCCTCACGCCGAGGGGTCTTGAACAGGCCGGTGGTCGGGAAGACGCCGGCGAACTTCGAGACCATCTTCGCGCCGAGGAGAGCGAGGAAGGCCAGCGGCGCGGCGACGAGCGCCGGCACGGAGACGAACGAACCGGCTCGGATGAAGTAGAAGGGCGTCAGCAGGCCGAACGTCAGCGTTCGCAACCGCCGCACCAGAACATGATCCTTGCCGACCGTGCCCGCGAGCACCATGCCCACCATGTAGGCGGGCAGCACCGCTTCGCTGTCGGCCCAAGCGGCCAACGCGCCCAGACCGAACAGCATCAGCAGCAGGAACTTCGCTTCGAGCTCCGAAGGGCGGCCGCCGAACCATCGGAAGAAGCGGGGCGTGAGCCCGGGCAGCACGATGAGAGCCGCGGTCGAGCCTGCGCCGAACACCACGGTCTTGAACGTGAACGGCGCGAAGATCAGCCCAAGCGCCAGCACCGTCAGAAGGTCGTTGATGAAGCAGGCGGCCAGGATCGTCTTGCCGTAGTCGGTGCGGTTGAGGCCGAACTCCAGCATCACCGCATAGACCACCGCGACCGAGGTGGTGGAGAGGGCGACGCCGGCCAGCCAGCTTGGCCTGGCCTGCCAATGCAAGAGGAAATAGGCCACGGCCGCGCAGCCGAGGAACGGGGCGACGAAGCCAACGACCCCGATCGCGCTCGCCTCCTTCCACTTCGCCCTGAAGACCGCGGGGTCGAGCTCCGCGCCGGCGAGGAAGGTCAGGACGATGGCGCCGGCGCCGGCGAGGAAGGTGATCCAGGACTCGCTGGTCCCAAGCAAGCTCGGCCCGATGACGACGCCGATGACCAGCTGGGCGACTGTCCCAACGACGATCTCAGACAACGCCGTCGCGATCTTGAGCCAGATCGAGAGCAGGGTCGCCGCCAGCGCCAGACCAAGCCAGAGCGCGGCAAGACTCCACACGTGGGCCATCACGACCTCCCCTTCGCGGCCCGCCACGGGTCGGGCGGGTCCCGTGTCAGGCGTGGGGCGGAACGAAACTGCTCCTACCCGGCGGCGAAGACACGCACTCGCCGCGCCATGGGTAGGAGTCATCAGCCCTCTTGGGCGTTTGCGGGGGACTCCATCCCCGATAGGGCTCGATTGTTCCGGGATGCTAGTCCAAACCCCCGCGCGCGATCAATGGCTTGGCGGCTGAGCGATCGTCCGCTGGCGTGCTATAGGCCGGGAGCCGGTCCTCGGCCGCGCCGCCGCCTCTTTTGGGGAGCCTACCCATGCAAGCCCCGCAACCGGCCGTTCTGCTCCGCATCTACACCGAAGAGGGCAAGATGAGCGGACATCGACCCCTCTACGAGGACATCGTCATGAAGGCGCGGGCGGCCAAGATCGCCGGCGCGACCGTGCTGCGCGGCCCCATGGGATATGGGCTGCACGCCAGGATCCATACGGCGAAGATCCTCGACCTGTCGGCCAAGCTGCCGCTGGTAATCGAGATCGTCGACGAGGAGGCGAAGATCCGGGCCTTCATGGCCGAACTCGACACGATCAAGGCGCTGGGCCTGGTCACGCTCGAAAAGGTCGAAGTTCTGCACTACGGCAGCGCGACCTAGACCAACTTTCTGGACCAACAAATGTCGCCATGGTACGGTCGCCTATGACCATCCAGGTGAACATCGCCGAGGCCAAAGCCAAACTGTCCGAGTTGGTCGCGCGCGCCGAGGCGGGCGAAGAGGTCGTGATCGCCCGGCATGGGACGCCGATCGTCACGCTGACCCCCAAGGCCCCTCCGACCGCGGGCGAACGGCGCCTTGGCATTTGGGAGCATCTTGGGCTCGATATCCCCATGGAGTCCTTCGAACCGGACCCAGACGTCGCGGCCTGGATCGACAAGTCGATCTTCCCCGAAAGGTGATTCTGATCCTGGACGGCCACGTGCTGGTCTGGGCGGCGACAGCGCGCGCGCGGCTGTCGTCCGGCGCGATCCGCGCGCTCGCCGATCGGGCCAACCGGGTGTTTGTCAGCGTCGTCACGGCCTACGAGCTTGAGTTCAAGCGGTCGCGCGATCCGTTGCTTTCAGCCTTGCCGGCGAATCTCGACGAGGCGGTGACCGGCCAGTCGTTCGAATGGCTCGCTCTCAGCGCCGCTCACGCCGCTCTGGCCGGGCGGCTGCCGCGCCACCACGGCGACCCATTCGACCGGCTGATCATCGCCCAGGCGTTTGAGCTCGGCGCGGCGGTAGTCGGCGCCGATCGGGCCTTTCCGCCTTACGGAGTCCCGATGATCTGGTGAGAGCAGCCGCTCAGCGCGTCGGGGTCGGGGTCTCGCCGCGGTAGTCATAGAAGCCGCGGCCGGTCTTGCGGCCGAGCCAGCCGGCCTCGACGTACTTCACGAGCAGCGGGCAGGGTCGGTACTTCGAGTCCGCCAGGCCGTCATGCAGCACGTTCATGATCGAAAGCACCGTATCGAGGCCGATGAAGTCGCCCAGTTGCAACGGGCCCATCGGGTGGTTGGCGCCCAGGTGCAGCGCGGTGTCGATCGCCTCGACCGTGCCGACGCCCTCGTAGAGGGTGTAGATCGCCTCGTTGATCATCGGCACCAGGACGCGGTTGACGATGAAGGCCGGGAAGTCCTCGGCGTTGGCGGTCGTCTTGCCGAGCGATTTGGCGAAGGACACCGCCGTCTCGTAGGTCGCCACGTCGGTGGCGATGCCGCGGATGATCTCGACCAGGTTCATCAGCGGGACCGGGTTCATGAAATGCAGCCCGATGAACCGCTCCGGCCGGTCGGTGGCCGAGGCCAGCCGGGTGATCGAGATCGACGAGGTGTTCGAAGCCAGGAGCGTGCCCTTGCCGAGGTGTGGCGCGAGCGCGGCGAAGATCGCCTTCTTGATCCCCTCGTCCTCGGTCGCCGCCTCGATGACCAGGTCCGCCTGTCCGATCTGCTCAAGACCCTCGATGGGCTTGATCCGGCCGAGAGCGGCCTTCATCGCCGCATCGTCGATGATGCCGCGCGCGACCTGGCGCGAGAGGTTGCGCTCGATGACGTGCAGGCCCGCATCGATGCGGTCGCGGCTGACGTCGTTCAGCTCGACCTGGTAGCCAGCCAGGCCGCAGACATGGGCGATGCCCGTGCCCATTTGACCCGCGCCGACCACGCCGATGGTCTTTATCTCGGCCATTCGTCCTCGCATGGGCGGCGCCGCCAAGCGCCGAAGACGTCCCCTCTCTATCACGCCAAAGGCGAAGGCCAAGCGTTTTGCTGCATCGCAGCGAACCTGTTCGCAGCGCGGCGACATGAATTCCCTGTCATGTTACGCTAGGTACCTTGCAGTAACAGCTACCTAGCGATATCAGCCCGCTCGAAGAAGCGGAGGCCCATGCCCGAGAGCATCGACATCCAGCTGAAGAAGGGCGTTCTGGAGCTGTGCGTGCTGGCGCTGATCTCGCGTGAGGATGCCTACGCCTACGACATCGCACGCCGGCTCTCCGGGGCGATCGGCATGGCCGAGGGGACGATCTATCCGCTGATGCGTCGGATGCAGGGCGACGGCCTGGTGGAGACCTACCTCGTCGAGTCGCCCGCCGGCCCCTCGCGCAAATACTACCGGCTTACAGCCGCCGGCCGGGCCAGCTTCGCGGCGCAGCGCGACGCTTGGCGGGCTTTCGCGCGGGCCGTCGAAACCACGCTGGGGGAGTCTGCCAAATGACCCGCGAGGCCTTCATCGCCCGGCTTCGGGCCGGACTCAAGGGCATGCCGCCGAAGGCGGCCGCCGAGATCCTCGCAGACTACGACGCCCACTTCGCGGAGGGCGCGGCGCAGGGCCGCAACGAAACCGAGATCGCCGCCGCGCTAGGCGACCCGGACCGGCTCGCGCGCGAGCTGCGCGCCGAGGCCGGGGTCAAGCAATGGGAGACACGGCGCAGCCCCGAGGCGGCTGCGGTGGCCGTCTTCGCTGTGCTCGGCCTGGGCGCGATCGACATCATCTTTCTACTCCCGATCCTGATCGGCGTCGTCAGCGCACTGTTCGGCCTGATCGTCGCGGCGATCGGCGTGTTCGTGGCCGGCGGCGTCGTGTTTGCGGTCGGGCCGTTCGTCGAGCCGCCCGGCGGGCCTGTCGTCGCGCTCTTGGCCGGCCTCGGCATGATGGCCGGTGCGGCCTCCGCTGGCGCGTTGCTGACCCTGGTCTCGGTCGGCCTGACCAACGCCCTCGTTTGGTATGGCCGGCTGCACTACCAGCTACTGAAGCCCGCGATCGACCCCCAACCCCCGCTGCCAACGGAGCCCGCCCGGTCATGACCCGCACCCTTGTTCTGATCGCCGGAGTCGGCGCCGGCCTTGCCGTCTTCTGCTTTGTCTTGGCGGCCGTGGTCGGCGGCGGGGCCGCATTTCACGGCAACTGGCATCGCTCGTGGCAGGTCCGTAATGGCTCGACGATCAGCATCGGCCACGTATTCACCTCCGACGTCGACGGCGGCGGCCCCTCAGAGACGCGCGAGATCGCCTGGAGCGGCGCGAACAGCCTAGGCGTCGACATCCCCGCTGACATCACGTTCACCCAGGCACCCGGGCCGGGCAAGCTGGTGATCACCGGGCCGAAGGGCACGGTCGATCAGATCGAAGCGTCGGGCTCCGACCTCGTCTACCGCGACGAGCCAGCGGACGCCCAGCGCGTGAAGATCACCATGACCGCGCCGAACGTCGGCAGCTTCTCGCTGAGCGGCGACGAGACCCTCATCATCGCCGGTTTCAGCCAGGACGAGCTTGCCCTGGACATCAGCGGCTCGGGCAAGATCACCGCGCAGGGCAAGGCGCGAACGGTCAAGATCGACGTCTCCGGCGACGGCGACGCCGACCTCGGCAAGCTGGCCGCGCAAGAAGCGCGCGTCGACATCTCCGGCTCCGGGCGCACGACCATCGCGCCCACCGATACGGCCGACGTCGACATCTCGGGCGACGGGGAGGTCGACTTGGCGAGCCGTCCCGTCACCGTGCACAGCGACGTTTCCGGCTCCGGCCGGATCGTTCAGGGGAGCACGACCTTCCAGTAACCGGCCTAGCCGAGCGCCGCCATCAGGTCCGGAACCGCGGTCTTGTAGTCGGCCACCAGGCCGTAGTCGGCCACCTGGAAAATCGGCGCGTCGGGGTCCTTGTTGATCGCCACGATCACCTTGGAGTCCTTCATCCCTGCCAAGTGCTGGATGGCGCCGGAGATGCCGATGGCGATGTAGAGCTGCGGGGCGACCACCTTGCCCGTCTGCCCGACCTGATAGTCGTTGGGCGCGTAACCCGCGTCCACCGCGGCGCGACTCGCGCCAACGGCCGCGCCCAGCTTGTCGGCCAGGGGCTCGATCACCCGCTGGAACTCCTCGGCCGAACCCATGGCGCGGCCGCCGGAGACGACGATCTTGGCGCCGGCGAGCTCGGGCCGGTCGGACTTGACCAACTCGTCGGAGACGAACCGTGTGTGCGCGCCGGCTTCGGCCCCGGCGACCTTCTCGATCGGCGCCAAGCCGCCCTCAGCGGCTGGCTTGAACGCGGTCGGCCGGACCGTGATCACCTTCTTGGCGTCGGACGACTGGATCGTCTCCAGCGCGTTGCCGGCATAGATGGGCCGCACGAAAGTATCGGGAGAAACCGCCTCGATGATCTCCGAGATCGGCGCAACGTCGAGCTTGGCCGCGACGCGCGGCGCGAAGTTCTTGCCGACCGAGGTCGCCGGCACGAGGATCGCGTCGTAGTTCGGCGCCAGCATGAGCACCGTCGCGGCCATCGCCTCGGCGATCTGCTTTCCAAGCGCGTCGCTCTCGGCGACCAGCACCTTGCGCACGCCCTCGATCTTGGCCGCGTGGGCGGCGACCGCGTCGACGCCCTTGCCCATGACCAGCACGTCGACGTCGCCGGACAGCGCCTTGGCGGCGGTGATGGTCTTGTGGGTGTTGTCCTTGAGCGAGGTATTGTCGTTGTCGGCGACGACGAGCACGGCCATCAGATCACCCCCGCTTCGGTCTTCAGCTTGGAGACCAGCTCGGCGGCCGACTCGACCTTGACGCCGGCGACCCGCTTCGGCGGCTCGGTCACCTTGACCACCTTCAGGTGACCGGTGAGATCGACGCCCATGTCGGCGACCGCCTTGACGTCGAGTTCCTTCTTCTTGGCCTTCATGATGTTCGGCAGCGAGGCGTAGCGTGGCTCGTTGAGGCGGAGGTCGGCTGTGACGACGGCCGGCAGGTCGAGCTCCAGCGTTTGCAGGCCGCCGTCGACCTCGCGCGTCACCTTCACCTTGCCGCCCGCGACCTCGATCTTCGAGGCGAACGTCGCCTGCGGCCAGTCGAGCAGCGCGGACAGCATCTGGCCGACCGCGTTGTTGTCGCCGTCGATGGCCTGTTTGCCCATGAGCACCAGGTCGGGCTTTTCCGCCTCGACGACCTTTTTCAGGATCTTCGCGACCTCGAGCGGCTCGACGTCGACGTCGCTCTGGATCAAGAGGCCGCGGTCGGCGCCGATGGCGAGCGCGGTGCGGACGGTCTCCTGCGCCTGCGCCGGACCGATGGAGACGGCGAGCACCTCGTCGGCGGCGCCCTTTTCCTTCAGCCGGACCGCCTCCTCGACGGCGATCTCGCAGAACGGATTCATGGACATCTTTTGGTTGGCAAGGTCGACGCCGGTCTGATCCGGCTTGACCTTGGCTTTGACGTTGTAGTCGAGCACCCGCTTGACCGGGACCAGCACCTTCATCGGTTTCAAAAGCCTTTGAGCACCTGTTGCGAGAGCCGCGATCGCGCGCGATCCAAGTCCTAAGGCGCCGCAATTGCGAAGAGGCCGGCAAACTGACAACGCCGCCCGCCGCTGTCAACGCGGCCCCTGGGGCAAGCCCGCCGCTCCGCTTGCCGGCAAAGGGCGCGATGGGCGATAGAACCGGCATGCGACGGTCGGCGACGCTTTGGGTCCAGCTCTTCTTTCTGGCGGTTTTCCTGGTCGCGTGCGTGTGGCTGGCTTTCCTCCGTCCAGCCGAGACGAGCGGGCCGTCTCGCGCCACGGCGAGCGACGCCAAGGCGCGCTGCGAGGCCAGAGGCGACTGGTGGGACGAGCAAGACAAGGTCTGCGCGACGCCGATGCCGATCACCACGCTGACGCATCGGCCGACGGAACACTAGGCCTGCTTCAGCGCGTCGCGCCTGGGCGCCAAAGGACATCCTGCTCTCCCCTGTCGTTGGCGAAACGAGCCGCCACGAACAGGAGATCGGAAAGTCGGTTGAGGTACTTGAGCGCGGGGGCGCTGACGCTCTCGCCCTCGGCCTCGGCGAGCCCGATCGTCACGCGCTCGGCCCGCCGGCAGACGGTACGGGCGACGTGCAGCGCGGCCGCCGCCGGCGAGCCTCCCGGCAGCACGAAGGATGTGAGCGGCGCGAGTTGCGCGTTCAGCGCGTCGATCTCGGCTTCCAGCCGCCCGACCTGGCTCTCAAGGATACGTAAGTCCTCGCGCGGCCGCTCGGGTGTCGCCAGATCCGCGCCGAGGTCGAAGAGGTCGTTCTGGACGCGGGCGAGCATGGCATCCATCTCGCCGGCGTCGCTGAGGTGCGTCCGCGCCACGCCGATGAGCGCGTTGAGCTCATCGACCCCGCCGTAGGCTTCGACGCGCGGATGCGTTTTCGGCACCGGCTCGCCGGTCGCCAACCTGGTCTTCCCGCCGTCGCCGGTGCGCGTGTAAATGCGGTTCAGCGTGACCATGACGTCAGTGGCGCCCACCGCGCCAGATCATCGCCGCGACCAGGACCAGGATGGCCACGAACTGCAGCACGACGCGGAGCCGCATGAGTTTGTTGGAGTAGGACCGGCCGAAGTCGCCGCCACGGAACAGCGCGTAGATGCCAACGCACAGGGTGATGAGGACCGCCGCCAGGGCCGCCGGGATCAGCCAGGTGAATATGTCGGTCATCGCGCAAGCTTAGTCCGGCGGCGGCGGGAAGGCCATGTCGCCCCCAACGGCTTGCACGAGACATCGCCTTTCTATAAATGAACACGTTCGAAACTGGCATTGCCCGCTTTCCGGCAAAAATCCGAAAGAACACAGCGTTTTGCGCGGAGAATTGCGCGCAGACGTGTTGCATCCCGCACGAAAGGCGCAAGAACGACGCACGATGACCTGCCCTACCACCTCGGCCCGAGCGAGTTTTGAACAAGCTCAACCTTCTCTCCCGCAAGCGTCAGAGCGCAAGGTCGCTACGGCTGACCCGCACGCGCGCCCGCTGACCCGCCGCGCGCTGGCCAAGCAGCGGACGCGCCGCCTGTTGCTGGACGCGGCCAAGCGGCTGTTCAACGAACGGGGTTACGAGGCCGCGACGATGCGCGACATCGCCGCCGCTGCGGGCATGTCGACCGGCGCCGTGTTCGCCAGCTTCGCAGACAAGGCCGACCTGTTCGGCGCCGTGATCATGGACGACTTCGAAGCGCTGGCGGCGCACCTGGGCGCAGCCGACCATGCCGATGCGCCGACCGAGGCTTCGCTGCTGCGCCTGTTTTCGGCCGTCTTCGCCTTCCAGCGTGATCATCTGCCGCTGGTGCGGGCGGCGATCGGCCATTCCTGGCTGGGGCACCCGGAGGCCGATGCGCGCATGCGGACCGGCGCGGCCCGCATCCTGGCGTTGATCGACGACGTCCTGCGCACCGGCGTCGCGAGCGGCGAGCTCTCGCCGGATCTCGACATCAGCCTGGTCAAGGAGATGATCTGGGAGAGCTTCCTCGCCAGCTATCGGCATGCCATTTTCGAGGCATGCGACGCCGAGGCGCTCGTCGCCAGGCTTGCCGCCCAGGTCCGCATCCTGCTGGCCGGCTGGATGGCCGTGGCGGCATAACAATAGTGGCGGCCGAACAAGGCCGTTGGCGGGGGATGGGTTGCCGGGGAAGCGTGAGAAGAAGCTGATGACCCGAGCGCGCGTGCTCACCGCCGCGCGCGACCTCTTCGACGAGGTCGGTTACGAGGAGACCACCATCCGCATGGTGGCCGAACGCGCCGGCGTCGCCGTCGGCAGCGTCTTCACCACATTCAGCGGCAAAGCGGAGCTGCTGAGTCAGGTGATGGCCGACCGCGTCGAGGCGCTGCAGGCCGAACTCGAGCACCTCGCCCCGCATTTGCGCGGACCGACGGTCGATCGGCTGCGGTCGATCATGGCGGTCCACTATGGCTTCGAGACCCGGCGTTTGCGCCTGTTTGTAGCCTACGTCGCCTGCTCCTTCACCTGGCCGGCGGACGGCGCGGTCACGCCGATCGGCCGCAACCACCGCTTCCACGGCATGCTGGTCGACGTCTTGCGGGGCGGCATCGAGCGCGGCGACGTACGCAAGGACGTCGACGTCGAACTCTTCATCGACACCCTGCTCGCGGCTTACGTCTGGAACTACCGCCGCGCAGCGCAGGACGGCGCCGACGCCGGCGCGCTCATCGCCGCCATGGACCGCCAGATCGGACTTTTGTTCGACGGCGTCGCCTACGCGGCCTAAGTCGCGAACGCGGGCGGCTGCGCCTGCCGCTCAAGCGCAACGGGAGGTGATGCATGGCTCTTGTCGAGACCCGCCACGAACAGCAGACGGCGGTGATCGCCTACGCCAACCCGCCGCTCGGGACCATGACGGCCGCGGGCGCGCAGGAGATGTTCGAGGCCGTCTCGCGCGCGGTCGACGATGCGGCCGTGCGTTGCATCATCCTGACCGGCGGACTGCCGGACATTTTCGTGCGCCACTATGACGTTGGCGAGCTGACCGTGCTCGGCGAACGCTTGGCCGAGGCCGCGCCGGCGCCGCAGGCGCAGCCGCAGGCGAGCCGCCCAGCCGGCGGCTTTCTTGGCCTGACCGATCTGGTGGCGACCGCGCCGAAGCCGGTCATCGCCGCGATCAACGGCCTCTGCATGGGCGGCGGTTTCGAGCTCACGCTCGCCTGCGACATCCGTATCGCCGGCCGCGACGTCACAGCCATCGGCCTGCCCGAGACGCGGGTGGGTATCTTCCCTGGCGGCGGCGGGACCCAGCGGCTGCCACGGGTGATCGGCGAGGCGAAGGCCGTCGAGCTGATCTTGCGCGGCAGGGTCCTGGCGGCAGAGGCCGCCCTCGAACTCGGGCTGGTTCACGAGCTGGCTGACGATCCGCTCGCCCGGGCGCTCGAGATCGCCGCCGAGTTCGCAGGCCGCCCGCCGGAGGGCGTGGCCTACGCCAAGCGGCTCACCCGCGCCGCCCTGGACCGCCCGCTTTCGGAGGGCCTGGCGGACGAGCGCGCGAGCTTCGTCGAGGTCGTGCGGCTGCCTTCGGCGGTCGCGGCGATGAAGGAGTCGCTGGCGAGCGCGCCGCTTGGGACCCGCGAGCCGTCTTAGGCCCGTTTCGGCGCGGTTTCGCTTTCGCCCACCCTTTCTTCGACTTCGCCGCCTGCGGCGGCTCGCCGCCCGCGCCCAGCATGACTTCGGCGACTGCGCCGGGCTTCAGGTCGCCCAGGCGGTGGGGCCCGAAGGCCGTTCGCACCAGCCGCCCGACGTCGAGGCCAAGGGCGGCGAGCACCTTGCGCACCTCACGGTTCTTGCCCTCGGCGAGCGCGAGCGAAATCCAGCGGTTCACCCCCGCCCCCGTCCTCGGCTCCAGAACCGCTTCGATCGGCCCGTAGCGGACCCCATCGACGGTCAGCCCCGCGCGCAGGGCATCCAGCTTCGCCTGGCTGACCGCGCCGCGCACCCGTGCCCGATAGCGGCGAACGATTCCGCTCGAGGGCAGCTCCATCGCCCGCGCAAGCGCGCCGTCGTTGGTGAGCAGGAGCAGACCCTCGGAGTTCAGGTCGAGCCGCCCGACCGAAATGACCCGCGGCATGTCCGTCGGCAGGCGCTCGAACACGGTCGCGCGGCCCTTCGGGTCGCGGTGGGTGGTCACCAGGCCGACCGGCTTGTGATAGCGCCAGAGCCGGGCCGGCGCGGCCGCCGCGACCGGCCGGCCGTCGACGGTAAGCACGTCCGCCGAGCCGACCTTCACCGCCGGCGTCGTCAGCACCGCGCCGTTCAGGCTGACCCGCCCGGCGGCGATCAGACGCTCGATATCGCGCCGGGAGGCGACGCCGGCGCGAGCCAGCGCCTTGGCCACGCGCTCAGGCGCGGCTTGACCGTGCGACGGCGGAACGATTGGGTCAGACGCATGGCCGGTCATGACCCTTCGACCATGCGCATCGCGCTTGACGAGGCGCAAGCCGCAGCCACCGCCGGCGAGGCGCCGGTCGGCGCCGTCCTTGTCGACCCGGCGACCGGGACGGTGGTCGCGCGCGCGCACAATCGGCCGATCGGCCTTGCCGACCCCACCGCGCACGCAGAGATCCTTGCCTTGCGGGCCGGCGCGCAGGCGCTCGGCAACTATCGCCTGACCGGGCTCGAGCTCTTCGTCACGCTCGAGCCTTGCGCCATGTGCGCGGGCGCGATCAGCCACGCCCGCATCGGCCGGCTGGTCTATGCGGCCGAGGACCCGAAGGGAGGCGGCGTCCGGCATGGCGCGCGCGTGTTCGAGCAGCCGACCTGCCACTGGGCCCCCGCGGTCGAGAGCGGCCTCTTCGCCGCGGAGAGCGCAGGCCTGCTCAAAGGCTTCTTCCAGGCCCGCCGCCGCTGACCCGCCGCGGGCCGTCCCGCCGCGCTGGCGTCAGGCGCTCCGCTGCGGCCAAGCCCTTGCGGCGGCGGCGTCCCATCCCATATCGGCGTCATCGCCCTTCATGTGTGCGCTTCATGTTGCGCAACATCGGGCGCACACTCGGAGACGAACCCCGGAGGGGGTGGGCCAAGACAATAGGTGCTCGTCATGAGGCCTAGAGGACCCGCCCGCCGCAGACCAAGGAGCGTTTGAGCCTCGTCATGAGCAAGATTATCGGCATCGACCTCGGCACGACCAACTCGTGCATCGCCGTCATGGACGGCAAACAGCCGAAGGTGATCGAAAACGCCGAAGGCGTGCGCACCACCCCCTCGGTGGTGGCGATCCTGGACGACGGCGAGCGGCTGGTCGGCCAGCCCGCCAAGCGCCAGGCGGTCACCAACCCGACCAACACGTTCTTCGCCATCAAGCGGCTGATCGGGCGCAAGTTCGACGATCCTGTCGTGGCGAAGGACAAGGGCATGGTGCCCTACGAGATCGTCAAGGGACCGAACGGCGACGCCTGGGTGCGCGCCCACGGCAAGGACTATTCGCC
>Ga0209415_10009871_pt1 | contig 16326 bp, 13 predicted proteins | sample PeaSoiSIISIP2007_FD_187696 | JGI IMG/M metagenome (GOLD analysis project Ga0209415, IMG submission 187696) | Peat soil microbial communities from Weissenstadt, Germany - SII-SIP-2007 (SPAdes) (version 2) | ecosystem: Environmental > Terrestrial > Soil > Wetlands > Peat | place: Germany...
ATGACTTCGCCGTGCCAGTTCATCAGCGGGCCGCCGGAGTTGCCGGGATTGATGGCGGCATCGGTCTGAATGGCTTCGTCGATCATTGCGCCATTGGGTTCGTGCACCGGCCGAATCGAGCTCACAATGCCGCGCGTCATGGTTCCCGCCAGGCCGAACGGATTGCCGATGGCATACACTTTCTGACCGACTTGCAAATTCTTTGAATCGCCCAGCACCGCCGGAACCAGGTCGGGGGCTTTGATCTGGATCACTGCCAGATCGTGCGGCGGGTCCGTGCCCACCACCGTTGCCTTGTATTTCTTGCGGTTGTGCAGCGTGACTTCCACCTGCCGCGCTTCGGCGATCACGTGATAGTTGGTCAGGATGTGGCCCTCTTTGTCGATCACAAATCCTGAGCCTTGCCCCTCCTGCGGCACCAGGCCGTAGAAAAAATCGAAGGTCATGGCGCGCGAGGTAACGTTCACCACCGACGGAATATTCTTTTTGTAGACGGAAATATTGTTCTGCTCTTCGCTGTCGAGCGGCTCATTGGGCGCGGCCTCGGTGATCTCCACTTGCGCGGGATGGCTCAGCCAGTTCGAGGGATGCAAACCGCCCGCCTGCGAATTCGAGCGCCAGGTCGTGAAGTAGAAGAATCCGCCGGCAATGGCCAGCGTGAGGATCAAAGGCCGTATGAGTTTCATAATTCAAACCATCCCAAGGGTAGGTACGAAGTCGGGGAGCGGAAAGGTCCCTTGTCTTGATTCTAAACAATGCCGGGCAGCGAAGCACCATGTAGGGACAGCCGCCCTCGGCTGTCCGTCGGGCCAAAGGCCCGATGCGTGTCTATCTCTCTGGTTTAGGATCAAAACCCGTCGAGCTGCGCTCGACGGACAGCCGAGGGCGGCTGTCCCTACATAATTTCTTTTCAGGCGGCGCTCGGTTTGCGCTCCAGTTCCGATTCGCGCAGGTACAGGAACAGCGGCAGGGCGAGCGAGACTCCGACCGTAAGCACGGCTACCAGCACCAGCCAGCGCCGTCGAACGCCGAGGCGCGCGCGCTCGATTCGGGTGAACGCGAGCAGCGCCACGGCCGAGACGATCACATCCATACCGAAAAACGCACCGATGCGGTTGGCGAACAGTTCCCGCACAAACAGGGCCAGGTTCAGACCATGTTGCAGCAGCCAGGGAACAAACTGCCAATATGGAAGCAGCACTCCGGCGAAGCAGAGGACGAGGTACAGCATCTTGGGCTTCATGGCGAGATTCTAGCCGACCACAGTGTTACGGAGAAATGGGATGCCGCTTCACCCACGGAGACACGGAGTCAGAGAGAAGAAGCAGAAGAAAATAATGAAGTGGTTCTCCGTGCCTCAGTGTGTCCGTGGTTGAGCGAGGGTTCAGGCCCTTCCCGCCTCTCCGCTCAGTTTCTGCCACACCACGCCCGCTTGCTCGCGCGTCTGGTCGAGCGTGCCGGAGTTGTCGACTACAAAGGCGGCGGCTTTGATTTTTTCTTCATCGGGGAGTTGCGCAGCCATGCGGCGCGACACTTCTTTGCGGGCGGCTTCGAGGTCAATCTTCTGGCGCGCGGCGAAGCGGGCGACGCGCTGCTCGGCGCTGCAGGTTACAACCACCAGGCGGTCGAAGTGCTCAGCCGCGCCCGCTTCGAGAATCAGCGCGGCTTCGACGATGGCGACCGCATGCGGGTCCTGGCGGCCCATGTCCTCCATCCACTCATCCTGGCTGCGAATCACGACGGGATGCACGATGCGGTTTAGTTCTTCGATCCGCGAGGCGCGCTTGCCTTCCGGATCTCCCGGCAGGCCGAACGCCAACTCAGCCAGCTTGGCGCGGTTCACGCTGAGGTCAGGATTAAGAATATCGCGCCCGAAATGGCGCACCACTTCGTTGTAGACGGCTTCGCCCGGCTGCATAAGCGAGTGCGCAATCCGGTCGGCCTGCACCAGACGCGCGCCCAGCGCGACCAGCATCTCCCCGACAACCGACTTACCAGAGGCAATGCCCCCGGTGAGGCCAACTTTCAGCATGCGGCTCCCAAAACAAAATCTTCAACGCAGAGGGCGCGGAGGACGCGGAGGACGCAGAGGAAACATTTTCTTTACTGTTTTGTTGACATCCTCGGCGTCCTTTGCGTACTCGGCGGTTTTCATTTTGTTATGCGCGCTCGAGCTCGGGCACACGGCTTCCCCGCCGCAGCTTCGCGGCCTTCACCGTATTGAACATCAGCATGGCGATGGTCAGCGGGCCGACGCCGCCGGGCACGGGCGTGAGCGCTCCGGCAATTTCAGCGACTTCCGGATGCACGTCGCCCATCAGCGTCGAGCCTTTCCTCGCGAAGTTCTCTTCCCGCTTGGCGTTGCCGGCGAAAAAGCGGCGGAATTCTGCCGCATCCGTGACCGTGTTCATCCCCACGTCGATCACAGTCGCGCCCGGCTTGACGAAATCGCGCGTGATCATTCCGGCGCGGCCGATGGCGGCCACCAGGATGTCGGCGTGCCGGCACACCGCCGGCAAGTCGTGCGTTTTCGAGTGGCACACCGTCACCGTGGCGTTGGCATTGAGCAGCAGCATGGCGGCGGGCTTGCCCACAATGTCGCTGCGGCCGACGACTACGGCTTCGCGCCCCGCGATCGAAATATTGCTGCGCTTCAGAATTTCGATCACACCCGCGGGCGTGCACGGCACCAGCCCCGGCCGCTGCGTCGAGAGAAAACCAACGTTCATAGGATGGAATCCGTCGACGTCTTTGGCCGGGTCGACCGCCATCAATACTTTTTTCGCATCAACTTGGGCGGGCAGCGGCAGTTGCACCAGGATTCCATCGACATCGTCGCGCTGGTTGAGAGCTTCGATCGCGGCCAGCAGTTCGGCCGTGGTGGCCGACTCGGGCGGCGTGAGTTGTTCGCTGTAGAGGCCAACCTCTCCGCAGGCTTTGACCTTGCCGCGCACGTAAATTTCGGACGCCGGGTTGTGCCCGACCAGCACCACGGCCAGCCCCGGGCGCACTCCCGCAGTGGTCATGGCTTTCACGTCCGCGGCCACTTCGCCGCGAATCTCTTGCGCGATCTTGCTTCCGTCGAGGATGGTGGCGGGCATGGGTTCGGCTGCCGCTCTAAATCTTACACTGGCGGGGCCTCTGACGAACTTCGCTTCCGTCTCTGTGACTCTGTGGCGAAGCGATTCTGTGACCGTGGTAAAGCGGTTGTCGTACAATCCCCGTCATGCTTCCCCAAGACCTGGTCGAGACTCTGCTCTGTCCCGCCTGCAAGCTCGGACTCGAATACCGCCAGAATCCGGAGAGTTTGAAGTGCACCCAATGCCGCCGGGTCTATGCGGTCGAGGACGGCATCCCCATCATGCTGATCGATGAGGCCAAGGTCGAGCCTTAGCCGGAAGAATGCAGCCTGATCGATCTCGCCCGAGTAACGGTTCGGGCATCCCACAACACTATTAGTAACGACGTTCTTTGTTGGCCGGGCGTCTGAAAACGACACATTGTGTCAGTCCTGAGATTACCAGCTGGGTACTAACGACACGTCCGGAGGCTTGGGTGGGCCCTGTCTGGGTTCCCGCAACTTTTTAAATTCACAGGGGTTAAATGAAACCAAAGGGGCTTGGGGACCGTAATAGGAATAGAAGAGCAACTGCGGCAGCAGAATTGCATGCAACTATCACAGCTGCCGATGAGTCTAATACGGCAAAGTGGTACAGGTCGGAGTCGGAGGTGATGACGGCCATGCTGAACGAGAAAATGAACGATAAAGACCGGTTCACGATGACCGAGTTGGCAGCTCTCAGGAACGATCTGTTGCAAGGCGGCATGATCGACTCCTACGAGGCCGCCGAACTGCTCCAGGTGTTTCTGATGGGCCGTGGGTATGGGGTATCGCCGAAGGCAGCGCTGGACGCGGCCGGCCGCGTCGAGATGGCCGGGTGCGCTATGCCCGTCCTGGTGCACGAATTGGAAAACCTGGCAATGGTGATGTAAACCGTTTCACGCGGCGCGGGCCGGTGAACCCGCGGCGCAAACTGAGACTGCGGCATCGGCCCCGATTTTTCCTGCGGCGCGAAAAAACACGCAGGCATGGGTTGGAAGCCTCGGGAATCGAGCCCGGCATCTCGCGATTTTTGACATTCTGGGTCGACGATCAAAATAAAGACCACCGAACCAGTTCCACAATAGAACAGCCGGGCCAACCAGCCCGGCTTTGTGGTCTCTACTGAATTTTTGCCTACAGGCAAACTACGCTGCCGAGCCGCCGCGCTCCCATCCTTAGGGCATTTCCCCGGTACCCTCCCAGCTATATGTTCTGCCGCGTGGCTCTTGCTACAGTTCGAACGATCCCCTCGAAAACTTTAAGGAGCGATTCCATGAGGCATTCCCCAACCACAAGACCCTCCGGATTGGCCGCCGGATGGACCGCAGGATTGACCGCCGGGCTGCTCGCTGGCCTGCTCGTCGCAGCCATAGCTGTAACCGTTCCAATGGGCGCCCACGCGGCGTCGGAATCCCGCCCGGGACGAGGCTTTGGACCCGTCTATGACGCGGCGCACGAAGTCACTCTTGAAGGAACAATCCAGGAAGTCGTTACCAAACACACCGCAGGCACCCCACCCGGCATGCATCTGCTGGTCGCCGGGCCTGAAGGTCTGATCGATGCGCACGTTGGACCGTTCGTCAGCAAGGAGATGAAAGCCGCCCTGGTCGCCGGCATGCCGGTCCGCATCGTCGGAGCCACGACGTTGCTGCACGGCAAGAGCTACCTTCTGGCCCGCCAGCTCACCGTCGGCGAAAACACGGTCACCGTGCGCAGCCCGCGCGGCATCATCCTGCCGCCACACTCCGATATCGCACCGCATCGCAGAACCAGCAAGCCATCTCAGACTGAGCCCAATGGAGGTGCGCGATGAGATTCCGCCAGTCCACACCGCTTCCGACCGCGCTGACCATCCTTCCTCGGACCATGCTCGCGCTGACCATGCTCGCCCTAGCCACGATCGCCGGCCTCACCGGATGCAGCAATGGCTCGCATCCCCTCACCGTCAAGTTGAGCACGGTCGCGTCGAGCCTAGCCGTCAACAGTCAAACTAAAATTACTGCAACCGTCGCCAATGACTCCAAGAACGGCGGCGTGACCTGGAGCTGCACCCCGGCCGCGACCTGCGGCAGCTTTTCCGCAACCACGACGGCCAGCGGCGTCGCCACCACCTACACTGCGCCCGCCCTCGTCGCCAGCAATGTGGCCATCACCGCAACCTCGGTGACCACGCCCACGATCATGGCCAGCACGTCGGCCATCACGATCTCAGGCGCGACATTGGCCGCCGGCAGCTACGTATTTTCGCTGAACGGCAGGGACTCCAATTCCTTGTACACCGTCGCCGGAGTCTTCACCGTCGGACAGGACGGAACCACCATCACCGCCGGCGAGCAGGATTACGCCGACCTCAGCATCCCGGCCAATGACCTGATCAACGGCAGCGGCGTTAGTACTGTGACCACCACTGCCGATGGCAACCTCCAGATCACTCTGGTAACGTGCCTTGGAACCGGGCCCAACGCCTGTGCCGGCACCGACAGCAGTTTGCCCTCAGGCGGCACCGAGGTTCTCAACGGCACAGTAACTCCTCTGAATCCCAACAAGGCGTTGATCACTGAGTTTGACGCTTCGGCTACCTCCAGCGGAGAGCTAGACCTACAAAACGCCACTGCCGCAGCAACGGCTCCGGCTGGCGGCTATGCCTTCGACGTCAACGGCCTGGATGGCAGCGGCAGTGCAGTTTCTATCGGCGGTGTGTTCACCGTCGATGGAGCAGGCACCATCTCGGGAACCAACAGCACTCTCGACGTGAATGATGCCTGGTCCGGTACAACATACCAAGGTGAGACCCTCGTTGCCGGCCAAAGCACGGTTACCGGCCCTGGCACCTCACCGGGACGCGTCGTCATCACACTCGACACCACTGACTTTGGCACAATCGCTTTCGCGGGCTACATCGTTGACTCCACGACGATCCGGCTGGTGGAACTCATTGACGCTTTCGGCGCCAGCACCGGAGGAACAGCCTTCAGCCAGGGGGCGAACACCGGAACCTTCACCGCCAGCTCCGTCGCGGGGCAAACCTACGTCGTCGGACTGAATGGCTGGGAAGCCGTTGCTCCACTGCAAGTCGCAGCCCAGCTCACCTTTGCCGCTAACGGCAATGTGACCGGTTTCATGAACTATAACGACTTCACCGGAACCGGGCCGACCACCCCCTCCACCATCACTGGTGGAACGTGGCTTCAAGATCCCGTCACCGGTCGAGTCACGGCGACTGGGATTGCGGACGCCACCACCACTTCCTTCAACGCTCAGTTCTATCCCGACGGAAATGGCAATGTGACCGCAGTTACCATGGACATCAACGACGCAATTGGAGGCCGGGGCTTCCTGCAAAGCGCCGCAGCCGCGCCGAGTGGTCCTTATGCCATGGGCGCCACCGGCTGGGAATTTGACCTCGCGTTGGAGTTCGACGCTGCCGGTCCGGTTACGGCGAGCGGAACAGCTCTGTCTTTCGGCGGATTCGCCGACGTCAACTGGCTCACCAGTCCTGGTCCGACCTATCCGAATTCGCCCGTGTCCGGCGCTTTCGCGGCCTCCGCGAACGGCACCTCCAACGGCCACATCCTCGGCCTGGATGTCGACGTTTGCAGCATCTACGGAGTCGGCGCGGGCTGCAGCAGCCCCGGCGACGTGTTCGTCTACTACTTGATCGACGCAGCGGGCGACAACATTGCGATCGAAACCGACACGAACCAGATGACCCTCGGATACTTCACCCAGCAGTAGCCGAGGGCTGGATCAAACCAACTCGCGGCATCACTCCAGTGGCGCACTCCGGTGCGCCACTCTTTTTCTCAGCTTCGCCTGCTTTGTGCCAGAGCTAACCCTCTATCTCTTTCTGCATTTAGCAATTACTTGACATATTTGTATGTACATTACTGCAGGAACATTGTGGAAATCCCCTGATTTTGACGAGTAACCTACTCGTAGCGCAGGCTTTCCACCGGATCGAGCTGGGAGGCGCGGGTGGCGGGGATGGTCCCGAAGATGATTCCGACCACCGACGACACCACGATGGCGATGATCGCCGACAAGCCCGAGACCGGCACGCGGTAGTCGGTTAGGAAACGTACGGACCAGGGGATGGCCAGGCCGGCGACGATGCCGACGATGCCTCCGGTCATGGAGATCACAATCGCCTCGGCCAGAAACTGCAGGCGGATTTCGCGGTTAGTGGCGCCGATGGCCTTGCGAATTCCAATCTCGCGGATGCGCGAAGTCACCGTTGCCAGCATGATGTTCATGATGCCAATGCCGCTCACCAGCAGCGTTACGAACGCGACCAGCATCCCCACCAGAGTCAGCGCGTCGGCAATTTTTCCCGCCACGGTAAGAAGCTGGTTCAGGTTCTGCACGCTGTACACCGATTCCGGACGATGGCGCGACTGCAGCACGCGCTTGATGGCCTCCGTGGCCGGCACCACGTCTTGCGGCGTCGCCACAGAAAGATAAATCTCGTGCACCACTGCCGAGGGCGTGAAAAAGCGGCTGACCGTGTACGGGATCAGCATAGTGTCTTCCTGAATTTCCGACTGTCCGAACGTATCCACACTCTCTTTGAACACGCCCACAATCGTGAATGGAAGACCGCCACTCAGCTTGATGATTTGCCCGATCGCGACGGGAGTGGCGCCGTAGAGTTTCTGCGCCAGCTTCTCGGTGATGACTCCGACCTTGTTGCGGCCCGAGGAATCTTCGCTGTCGAAAAAACGGCCAGCGAGAAGTTTCAGATTGCGGACGCGCGTATAGTCCGGGTCCACGCCGAGGATGAGAATATCGCTCTGCCTCCCGCCGCCCACGCTGATGCGGTCGCCCAGAGCCATGGTAGGAGACGCCGCCACTACGCTGGTGACTTGCTCGCGGACGGCCTGCACGTCATCCACGGTCATGGGATCGGGCGTGGAGTCGATGCGTTGCGAACCGCCCTGGTAGTCGACGTAAATCATGTTGGTGCCGATGGACTGCAGCTGGCGCAGAATGTACTGCTTGCCCGTCAATCCGATGGTCGCCACCAGAATCACTGAGGCCGTGCCCACCGCCATGGCCAGCGCCGTCAGCGTGAATTGCAGCTTGTTGCTGCAGAAGGAGTCGTAGGCGAAGTTCAGAATCTCGCGGAGCCCAATCGTGAAGCGGTTGTCGCCGGTGAGAGATTCCGTTAGCGATAAAGAGGTCGGCTTCGCCATCGTGAGTTAGATGTTAAACCCCGCTGGAGAGCGGCGGCAATTCTGGGGTCGCCGGCGAGCGTCCCGCCACGGCCACGGCGGCCAGCACCACAATCAGCGGATCGACGGGGCGAAAATAATAGGTCTCGGGGTGAGAGAAGTAGTAGGTGAGCGGGAAGAAGAAAAGGACGATGGCAAAACGCACGGCCAGCGCGCGATCGCGCTGAAACACGCGCCACAGGCCCCACAATCCCAGCAGCGTCATGGTGGTGTTCACGAAAATGTTGGGCGGATCGAGCGGCTCGTCTTTCAGGTAGGCGCGGTCGAAACTCCAGTAGCCGGTCCACATGTAGACGATGCGGCGAACGGTCATCCACGCATACCACGCGGGATGGCTGCGAATGTAATCCTTGGCCTGCTGAGATTTGTGGTCCATGTAGGCCATCTCGCCGACGCGCTCGTATTCCGCAAGTTCGGAGTCGCTGTGGTTGGGATGGAGCGCACTGTTCACCCAGCGCTCGGAATAGCCGTTGTTGCCGATATAAAGTTCGAGGCCAAAGCCGCTGCGCACAGGAATGAACCGGTGGAACAGCATGTAGTTGCGGACGAGCCAGGGAGACAGCATCGCGAGGCCGGCAAAGGCTACGGCGATCATTTGCGCTTTCCACGGCCGCGCGAGGCGGTAACGGCGATAGAGCGTGAAGATTCCGAGCAGCGGGAGAACCGCCATCACCACCGGTTCGGTGAGCGCAGCCAGGCCGCAAAGCGCGCCGAAGAGAAGCCAGTCGCGCTTGCGCGAAGAATTTTCCAACCGCCAGGCAAATAGAAACAGGCAGCAGAGTTCGAGGGTGACCAGGCAGGTCGACCACGCCCAGTCGGCGCCGTAATAGACGCCGTAGGGAGAGAAGGCCCATCCCCAGCCCGCCCACCTGGCGACGCGCTGGCCGAATGCCTGCCGGGCCAGGAGAAATACCGGCACGCAAGTGAGCGCTGAGAATAAACTGTTCAACGAGAGCGCGGCGAGAATCGAGGCTCGGGTCTCAATCCCAAAGATTTTGAAGATGACGGCGAGCAGATACGAATACACCGGCGGCAGGAGCGCGGACAGGCCAGTGTCGGCGAAGGCGTTGCCGAAGCCGTGGCCGGACACGATGGAGCGCGCGACTCTGCCGAACGCCCAGTGTTCGAGCACGAATGGGTCCATCCAGTCGCGGTAGACGAAAGGGATCACGGCGAGGCGAACCGCCAGTGCGACCGCGACCATCAAGATGTAGGGCTGGACCCGAGTTGATGAAGAGGATTGGTTTGGCATCAATGCGTCCAATTTGCGGGGAGCGCGTTGGCCTCAGGGGCTAAAGCCCGCACACTCTGTAGCTCTAGCGGCACGGCTGAAGCCGCGCCCTTCCCTAACCTGCTCTTGAAATTCAGATAGTACAGGCGGCAGACCTTTACGTCCTGATTCTGGTAAGGGCAGGCCATGTCATTCGCGTTGCGAACGTACTGTGCATCCGCGCGGGAAAGGACGACCCAGGTCACTCCAAAATCATTGCTGAGCCGCTGAAAATCGGCGGGCTGGAAATTGCGCCAGCCGTTCTGCGCTGCGACTTCCTTGAGCCAGCGCGGAGCCAGACGCGGGACGCGGGCGGCCATGCCGCCATCTTTTTCATAGTCGGCGAGCACGCTGCGTTCGGCGAGCGCGCGGAAGCCGTGATAGTCCTCGCCAGGTAGTGTGGCGTAGTGAGGATCGAGCGCGAACCGGCTGTCGACGGGCGTGTTCTGGCGGATCCAGGCGAAAGCCTGCAGCCAGGGGTTCCGGGGCGCGATGCCGGGAAGTTCCAGATGCGCGGATGCGGGATACATCTGACGCTGAGCGTAGAACATGCCGGCGCTCAGGAGAACAAATAACAATAGCCAGCGGTAAACCTTGTTGCCGAGAATATAGCGGCCTAGCAGCCCTCCCAGGATCAGGAAGAAAAGCAGGTAGAGCAGGTGCAGGTAGCGCATGGGTTCAAACGGCCGCAAACGCTCGAGGCTGGGGGGAAGCATGATAAGCAGGCCGACGCCAGTTTGGAAGACCCCATAGTAAAACAGAGTTGAAACCAGCGGCGGTAGAGCGGAGCCATCGCTTTCGGCTTCTTTGCGGCGCCACACGAAGCGCGAAAAAACATAGAGCAGCACGAGCGGAGCAAAGACTCCCAGCCATTCATACCATTCCCAGCGCGTGAGGAAATAGAATCCGCGGGTCGCGGCGGCCTGGCGCCAGGCGTCGGAGGCGGGTTCGAAAATCCATCCGAGAGGAAGAAGAAACGCGGCGGCGAAAGTCGCGGAAGGACGCTTCGGCAAGGACGCACGCTGGTTCCACAGCAGGAAGGCGCAAAAGGAGATTCCGAAGCAGGCCATGATGGCGTGAATGGAGAACGCGACTGCCAGCAGAAATCCCACGAGCCAGAGGCGGCGGTCGAGGACGGCAACGATGGCGGCAAGAATCGCGGCCGTGGCCAGGGTGCGGGGATGCAGATACTGGTCGGCGAGATTGATGGCGATGCCGGAGACGGGCAGAGTGAGCAGCATAGCCACCGTGGTCACGGCGGCCCACTGCGCGGGAGGCTGGGAGAAGCAGCGGCGGGCGATGCGCCAGCACCCGTGCAGCAGCAGAAAGATGGCGGCGAACTGCCACAGCAAGACCGTCCACGCTAACGGCAGATGAGTGAGGCGCGCCGAGAAGGCGATGAGCTTATCGAAAATGGTGGCCTGAAACTGCAGGCGGAAAAATTCCGAGTCGTGCGGAAACAGAGCCGGGTTCAGATTTTTCTTGATCGCCGCCAAGTAAAAGGCGTCGTCCTCAAGTCCGGGATGGTAGCCCATGATGACGAAGGCAAACACGCTGAGCATGGCCAGGAGCGCCAGGTTCGTGGCAGAAAAATCGCTCTGCCTCAATGGAGTGGCGGGATTTTGCGGAGACTGTGCCATTAAGGATTCTGACACCCTGGCGCCGACCGCGAGTATATAGGTCCTTCGCTGCGCTGAGGATGACAATCCATATTCAGTTTGCGATTACCAGACGGAACCCTAGGCCGGGCGCGCGGTTTCGGTGCGGGGTACATAGTAAGTTTCGCCGACGGCTTCGAGCTTGCGGCCAGTGTCGCTGAAACGCGGCAAATGAATCAGGCCGAGCCTTTGCAGCGCAAACTGTAACGTGGTGGCCAGCACGCCGAAACCGTACTCCACGCTGCGGCGGAAGTTGATGGACGACGCTTCTTCGAAATATTTCGTGGGGCAGGAGACTTCCCCGATGCGGAAGCCGAAGTGCACGCACTGCGCCAGCATCTGGTTGTCGAACACAAAGTCGTCGGAGTTTTCGAGCAGCGGCAGTTGGGTCAGGACTTTGCGGCTGAAGGCGCGGTATCCGGTGTGGTACTCGGAGAGTTTCACGCGCAGGAACAGATTCTCGAATCCGGTGAGCAGGCGGTTCGCGACGTACTTGTAAAGCGGCATGCCGCCGAGCAGAGCGCGGCCACCGATGATGCGTGATGCCAGCACAACGTCATACACGTCGTAGGCGACCATGCTGGCCATCGCCGTGATGAGCAGCGGCGTGTACTGGTAGTCGGGATGCAGCATGATGACGACATCCGCGCCGGCGGCCAGCGCCTCGCGATAGCAAGTCTGCTGGTTGCGTCCGTAGCCGTAATTGCGGTCGTGCTGGAAGACCAGCAGGCCGAGTTCGCGGGCGACCTCGACGGTGCGATCGCGGCTGTGGTCGTCGACCAGAATGCGAATATCGACCAGGCCGGGCAGTTCTCCCACCGTGGCCCGCAGCGTCTTCTCCGCGTTGTAAGCGGGCATGACGACCGCGATGTGTTTGCCGTTAATCATTTTGCAGAGCCTGAGACGATTACAAATAGTTTACCTGAGATGTTGTAAAGCGGCGCTGGCATGACGTGCGCGCGGATGACCTGCGCTGCAATGATGTGATGGATCATCCCCGGTATCCCGTGCCGGGACGGCGTCTTTCAAATTCCGGGCAGAGATAGGTCTCTTGCACGCGCTCGGATTGACCCCAGACTCCAAACAGATCCTGCTTGCTCTTTACTTTTGCGTACTCTTCTTTCACCTGGCGGAAACATGCCATTCCTCCAAACAGTCCGTGGCCGACCGGGTGGTAATCGGAATGAGCGCAGCTTATACATGCCTTCAAATAACTTGAAGGAGGCAGAGTCGACTGCAGACTCAGCAGTTCATACTCAAAAAAACCGTCGGTGCCGGCGGAACGGTAAACCTGGCCTTTTAGGTCAATGCTGAGGCTGAGGAGTTCGCGATCCAAGCCGCCGTTCGCTGCTCCAGGCGCACCAAGTTCCAGGTGCATGCGCAGCGTGCTTGGAAGCGTCTCGTCCGCAAACACCACCGGAACCGGAATCTCGCAGTCCAGCGTGCAATCGCACAGCACCCCATTCCAGAAGGTGAACTGGCTGAGCAAATCAAGCGGAGAGTCCGACTCCGGCTCGAGCGCGTCAAAGTCGGCGCCGGAAAACGAAACTCCGCGCAATCGAATGGACAGAGTGCTGCCGTCATTCCGCATTTCTGCGAGTTCGACGCCGCGCCGATCCGAATACTTCGTAGGGTAATGCCAATCCATGTCGAGACTTACGTTACGGCGTAACGATTACTCGCGGCCGCGACTCACCAGACGTGGCAAGCATTCTCCGCCACCATCGGCTGGCCGGCCTTGCAGCCCCAGGCCTTTTGGAACTCGGGCATATTCTCGACCACGCCATCCACGCGATACTTTCCCGGCGAGTGCGGATTGGTGCTGACCTGCATGCGCAGGTATTCCGGCCGCTGCTTCTCGCACCACACGCGCCCGAAGCCGAGAAAGAAGCGCTGCTCGGGCGTGAAGCCGCCGATGCTTTGGCCTTCCTTCCCGGTCTTATCTTCGGCAATCAAGCGCTCCAGCGCCGCCAGCGCGATGCGCGCTCCGCCATTGTCGGCGGTGTTTTCGCCCAGCGTGAGACGTCCGTTCAGCTTCATGTTGTCGACGGCAACAAAGTTGGAGTACTCGTCGGCCACGCAACTGACGCGCTTCTCGAACTCCTTACCGTCCTGCTCGGTCCACCAGTCGCGCAGGTTGCCCTGAGGATCGTACTTGCGGCCTTGATCGTCGAAGCCATGGGTGAGTTCGTGCCCAATCACCAGGCCGATGCCGCCGAAGTTGATGGCGTCGTCCATGGTCTTGTCGAAAAACGGCGGCTGCAGAATGCCCGCGGGAAACACGATCTCGTTATACGACCCGTTGTAGTAGGCATTCACCGTGGGCGGAGTCATGCCCCACTCCTTGCGGTCGAGGGGCTTATCGATCCGTGCCACCTGGCGCTTCGATTCAAATTCGTGGGCTCGCTCGATGTTGCCCAGCAGATCGTCCGGCTTGATCGTGACCGAACTGTAATCGCGGTACACGTCGGGATAGCCAATCTTGTTGCGGATGGCCTGCAACTTCACTTTGGCCTGCTTCTTGGTATCGTCGCTCATCCATGCGAGACTTTGAATATCCGCGTCGAGTGACTTCTCGAGCAGGTCCACCATCTTCAGCATGCGTTGCTTGCTCTCAGGTCCGAAGGTGGCCTCGACGTAGCGCTGGCCGAGAGCCTCACCTAACTCGTTGTCCACAAGAGTGACGCAGCGTTTCCAGCGATCCTGATTCTGCTTCTGCCCGGTGAGGGCCTGGCGCATTTTGAAATTGGCGTCGACGAACGGCTGCGAGAGCCACGGCGCCGCGTCGTTCATCACATGCCAGGTCACATAGATCTTGAGCGAATCCAGGGGCAGCGCCGCGATCACGCCGTCGACTTGCTTGAAGAAATCGGGATTGGTCACGTTCAACGCGGTGAAGCTCGGCGCACCTGTGGCCGCGAAGTAGCGATTCAGAGAGAAGTCTGGCGCGAGCGCGACGGCCTCATCGCGCGTCATCTTATGGTCGCGGTTCTTGGGATCGCGCCGTTTCGTGCGATCCATGGAATCCGCCGCCAGCAGAGTCTCCACCAGCAGCACAGTTTCGGCGGAAGCGCCTGCCTGTTGCGGAGTTTGGCCAGCCAGCGTAAATGTCTCAGTCACATATTCGGCCAGGTGCTTCCGCATCTCGACTTTGTCGGCATCGTCTTTAATGTAGTAGTCGCGGTCGGGCAGCGAGAGCCCACCTTGATCGATATAGGCAATCACCTGGTCCGCATTATGCAGGTCGGAGTTCGAATAAAAACTGAACAACGACGTTCCCCCCACCATGTGCAGGCGCCCAATTTCTTCGAGGAGCGCGCCCTTGTCTTTGACGGCCGCGATTCGGTCCAGTTCCGGTTGGATCGGAGCGAGGCCCTTGGCGTCGGCGGCCTTCTCGTCGACGCAGGAACCATACAGGTCGCCGATTTTCTGATCGATGGGATTGCGCGCCGCGCCGCCGGTCGCAGCTTTTTCCAGAATTCGCCGCTCGATCGCCAGGTTGTCTTCGTTGAGCTGAGAAAAACTCTGCCAGGCCGGCCGGTCCGCCGGAACCTCTGAATTCTTGACCCAGTTCCCGCAGGCGTACTGGTAAAAATCCACGCAGGGATCGATGGTCTTGTCGATGTTGTCGATGCTGAATCCAGGACCGGGCTTGGCCGAAGCGGCAGATTGCGCGAAACTGGCGGCGGCAAGCGACAGACAGGCGAGTGCGAGGAAGAAAGGACGCATGGGGAGTCTCCTTAGCAGAACGGGTGAAATTCTATGCCCGGACTTCCAGATGAGCAAACGGCAAGTCGCCGTGCCCTCGCACCCATTCGCTCGCCCTCGACGCGGGTATAATCGAAACTCACCGAATTCCTAAGAGGCGGGTTCAATCATGACTTCCACGAATGGCAATGGCAGCAACGGTCACAACGTTCCGCAACCGCGCGCCGAGTGGCTGGCCCGCCGCAAGAAGGAAAACACCACCGGCAATTTTTCTCAGATGCACTACGCGCGCCAGGGTGTGATCACCGAAGAAATGGGATTCATCGCCCACAAGGAAAAGCTGACGCCGGAACTGGTGCGCGACGAAGTTGCCCGCGGACGCATGATTATTCCCGCTAACATCAACCATCCGGAACTGGAGCCGATGGCGATCGGCGTGGCGTCGCTGTGCAAGATCAACGCCAACATCGGCAACTCGGCGGTCACCTCGGAAGTGAATGAGGAATTGAAAAAGCTGCACACCGCCGTCCATTACGGCGCCGACACGGTGATGGACCTTTCCACCGGCGGCAACATCCACGAGATTCGCGAAGCCATTCTGCGGCACTCGCCGGTGCCGATCGGCACGGTGCCGATTTACGAGGCCATCGCGCGCGTGAAACGGGTCGAGGACTTGAACGCCGAGGTTATGCTGGAAGTTATTGAAGAGCAGGCGGCGCAGGGAGTGGATTACATGACCATCCATGCCGGTGTGCTGATCCAGTATCTGCCGCTGATTGCGAAGCGCATCACAGGCATTGTCAGCCGCGGCGGCGCCATTCTCGCGCAGTGGATGGCGTATAACCACAAGCAGAATTTCTTGTATGAACGCTTCGACGACATTGTCAAGATTTTCAAGAAGTACGACGTCAGCTTCTCTTTGGGAGATGGCCTGCGTCCCGGCTGCGTGGCCGATGCCAGCGATGAGGCGCAGTTCGCCGAGTTGAAAACTTTGGGCGAACTCACGAAGAAAGCCTGGGAGCACGATGTGCAGGTCATGATCGAAGGCCCGGGTCACGTCTCCATGGACAAGATCAAGGAGCAGGTGGAGAAGGAAGTTGAGCTCTGCTATGAGGCTCCGTTCTACACGTTGGGGCCGCTGGTTACCGATATAGCTCCGGGCTATGACCATATTACCTCGGCCATTGGCGCGGCCATGATTGGATGGTACGGCGCGGCGATGCTGTGCTACGTGACGCCGAAAGAGCATCTTGGACTGCCGAACGAAAAAGACGTCAAGGACGGCATCATCGCCTACAAGATTTCCGCCCACGCCGCCGACATCGCCCGCGGACGCCCCGGCGCCCGCGACCGCGA
>Ga0209415_10009872_pt1 | contig 16326 bp, 12 predicted proteins | sample PeaSoiSIISIP2007_FD_187696 | JGI IMG/M metagenome (GOLD analysis project Ga0209415, IMG submission 187696) | Peat soil microbial communities from Weissenstadt, Germany - SII-SIP-2007 (SPAdes) (version 2) | ecosystem: Environmental > Terrestrial > Soil > Wetlands > Peat | place: Germany...
CTTCGGCTTCGCTCAGGGCAGGCTCCCGAGGCGTCCGTCGCTCCATGAGGTTTGGTGGTTTAGCGTTTGGTGTCGCGATTGCGGAGGTAGTCGATGAACATTTGTTCGACGGGTTTGTTGTAGGCCATCAGCACGTGGCGGACGGTGTGTCCGCTGACGAAGTGGCAGACTTCTTCGGCCAGGTTCTTGGCGTGATCTCCAGCGCGTTCGAGCGACTGGGTCATGAAGATGACTTGCAGGCTGGCCTGGCGGTGAATGTCTTCGGGATTTTCTATGTGTCTTAAAAAGATGAGGTTGCGCAGGCGATCCATTTCGGCGTCGGCGCGGAGCACGTCGACGGCCTTGGCAACGTCGCGCGCGGAAAACGATTCGCCCACGTCGGTGAGCATTTTTTCCAGAATGGTCGCCATCTGGGTGAGGTCGCGAGTATCTTCGGGGTCGATGCGTCCGCCGGCAGCCTGGGCGCTGTTGGCAAAACTCAGCAGCAGGTCTCCGATGCGCTCCAGGCCGATCATGAACTTCATGCAGGCCAGCAGTTCGCGCGCTTCGGCCGGGGCCACCTCGGTGATGGCCGTGGTGACGCCGTCGTCGATCTCCATGTCGAGCTTGTCCAGTTCGCGCTCGCGCTGGCGCAGGGAGTTCAACAGAACGCTGGAGCCGGTGGCGATGCCTTCCGCGGCCGCTCCCGCCGCCTCTTTGGCCAGACGGCAAGCTTCCACGGTGCGGCGCACCAGGTATTGGTGAGCCGGCTCAGGAGTGGGACTCTCGACTCGGGCTGTGCTCATGACTGCTTTCTTCCGGGGAGAAGTGGAGGGCGTTGCGATCCCCTCGGCCTCTTGCCCGGAACGCGCGGGTCATACTCGTGCCGACCATACTCGCACCGATCATACTCGTGCCGATCACGCTCGTGTTCTTGCCGATTGCAACCTTGCCGATCGATGACTTGGATGCTCAACGCCTAAGGATAGGTTTTATTTTGCACAGGATGGTTACAAGCCTGTGAATTTTCTGTGTCAATTCGAGATGTAATCTCGAACGCGCTAAAGGCGGGTGAACTCATGGTGCCCGGACGCCCTCGTCCTGGGAGTGGCGATGCAAGAGTGGCTGTTCGGCCGGGCTTCGCCACGGCCGGACGGACGAGGCGTCCGTCGCTCCATGGGCTTGTTAGGCGGTTGGGAGGGTGAACACGAATCGGGAACCGTGGTTTAGCTCACTCTCGGCGCGGATCGAGCCGCCGTGCGCCAGCATAATGTGTTTGGCGATGGCCAGTCCCAGTCCGGTGCCGCCGGATTCGCGGGAGCGGGCTTTGTCTACGCGGTAGAAGCGCTCGAACAGTCTCGGCAAGTGCTCCGACGAAATGCCCGCGCCGAAATCCTGCACATAGAATTCAACACCGAATTCAATCCCGCGCTCGGCGGGACGCGCTCCCAGCACAACCTTGCCGCCCGCGCGCCCGTATTTCATGGCATTGTCGATCAGGTTGGAAAATACCTGGTGGATGGCCTCACGGTCGGCGAGCACTCTGGGCAAAGATTCCACGGACTCCGCCGAATGAGACTTCGCGGAACTAGACTCCGCGGAACTAGACTCCGCCGACTCATTCCCGCTCACCGCTTCCTGAATCTGCAACTCCACTCCGTAGCCCTTGACGATCTCGCGGAAGCTCTCTTCGGCGTCGTGCAGCAGTTCAATGGGGGGAACGGGCTCGGCGTCAAAACGGGTCTCGCCCGATTCCACCCGCGCCAGGGTGAGCAGGTCTTCCGTGAGTCGCGCCATGCGGGCGGCGTTCTTGCGGATGATCTCGAGAAACTCCCGCGTGGGGGCGCCATTTTCCGGCGTGCTGTCAAGCAGCGTCTCGGAGTAGCCCTGGATCGAAGTCAGGGGCGTGCGCAGTTCGTGAGAGACGTTGGCGATAAAGTCGCGCCGGGTTTTCTCAACGCGTTCGGTTTCGGTGAGATCGCGCAGCACGGCCACGGCTCCGCCGCCGGGCAGGGGCGCGGCGGTCACGTCGAAGGCGCGGCCGGGAACAATGGAAGTGGCGCGTGCCGTCTTCACTTCCTTGGCCGTGGTTGCGGACTTTACGGCCGCGAGAAAATCAGGGTCGCGAACGGTTTCCACCACCGGTGCATTCAGGCGCACGCGCTGCGGAATCAGGAGGTCCATGGACTGGTTGGCCCACTGCACCAGCCCGTCGGAGCTGACCGCGATGACCGCGTCCTGCATGCTGTTGAGCAGGGTTTCGAGCTGGCGCTGGCTGGAGCGGACGGCGGCAAAGCTGCGTTCGACCTGGCGCGCGGTCTTGTCGAGCGCTCCGCCCAGGCGGCCGATTTCATCCATCGCGTTATCCTGCACGCGCGCTTTCAAATCGCCCTCGGCAATGTGGGCGGCGACATCCACGATATGTTCGAGCCGCCGCGCGGTGGAAGTGGAAGCGACCGCCGCGACCGCCAGTGCGAAGATAAAACCAAGTGCCGATCCCCAGGCCAGCCGTCCGCGTACCTCGCGCTTCACCATTTCCAAATCAGAGAGCGGATACCCCAGGCGAACTGCGCCGCCGGAAATCGGAACGGCAACATAGAGGAATGGAAGGCCGAGGGCGGCACTGCGGCGTTCGCTGGTCCCGGTCTTGCCCGCGAGGGCGGGTGCAAATTCTTCCTGCGCGGCCTCGTTTGCCAGGTTCGCCGGATTCGTTTCCGAGTCGGCCAGCACCTTGCCGGTAGCATCGACGATGGTGGCCCGCGCGCCCGCCGCCTGGCCTTCCTGCGCGGCAATATCCGCCAGCGTGTGGCTGCGGTCATTTTCTACGCGATGGGCAAACAGAACCGTCTTTTGCATGAGACTGCGGTCAATTTCCGCGCGCAGCGACGCTTCCCAGGCCCGGCCCAGCATAAAGTTCAGGAACACGGCGCTGGCGGCGATGACGATGAGAAAGGCGGCCAGCATTTTGAAGAAAATCCGATTCTTCACGGGTTCTTCACTATTTTCTTCGCATCTTTCTTCACTTCATTTCTTCACTTCGGAGCCTCGAAACGGTAGCCCGCGCCGCGCACGGTTTTCAGGTAGCGCGGGTTCTCCGGGTCCGGTTCGATTTTTTCCCGGATGCGGCGGACGTAGACGTCCACCGATCGCGGGGTCACGTACGAAGTGTCGCGCCAGACGCTGTCAAGCAGATGGTCGCGGGTGAAGACCCGCCCGGTGTGGCGGGCAAAATAATCCAGCAGGCGGAACTCGGTGGCCGTAGTTGCCACCGCCTTGCCCGCGACCGTCAGCGTCATCGCCGAAGGATCGATTTCGATTTCACCCACCTTGAGCGGGCTCGGCGGCAACGGGCGCTCAAAGCGGCGCAGCACGGCCTTCACGCGCGCCACGAGTTCGCGCGGACTGAACGGCTTGGCGATGTAATCGTCCGCGCCCAGCTCAAGGCCCAGCACGCGGTCGGCTTCACTGCTCTTCGCAGTCAGAAAAATTACCGGTACCGAAGCCAGCCCCGGAGTCTGCCGCACGGTGCGGCAAAGTTCCAGGCCGTCTTTGCCTGGAACCATGATATCGAGCACGAACAACGCCGGCCGTTGCCGCTCGGCATCTCCCAGTACGGTAGCGCCGGTGGGATAGACGCGCACGTTGAAGCCTTCGTTTTCCAGGTGATGCCGCACCAGGCGCGAAATATCCGGATCGTCCTCCACTACAAATATGCTTGGTTTCACGTGGACATTGTAGCCGGAAGCGCACCGGGGACCCAGCGTTGAGTGGGGAAGGCCGGGTTTGGGGCGCGATATTCATCGGATTGTAATAAACAGGGGGCGCTACTCAACTCCTCAGGGCGACGATCAGATTCCCGGCTTGATCGAGGTGGAAGCGGCCACTTGGCGGGATGACCGTGGTGGCGCTGTATTCGGTGATGATGGCGGGGCCGAAATATTTTTTGCCGGGATGGAGGGTGTCGCGGGAGTAGAGTTTCACTTCTTGTTTCTTGCCGTCGAATAGGACTGGGGCTTTGAGCGTGGAAGGCGAGCCGAGCGTTGCTCGGCCTGGACCCCTCGACTCCACTCGGGGCAGGCTCGCAAGAGTGCCCGTCCCCACATGGGTTGTCTTTCCTGCATGGGCTATCTTAAGTTTCGGGGTTTTCACGACTGCGCGGAGGCGGAGCGTGACCAGTTCTAGCTCGCGGCCTGAGTGGGTATATCCGTAGCGGCGGTGGTGCTCGCGGTCGAAATCTTGCAGGAGATTTTTTGTGAGGGGGATGCTGAGTTCGTATCCCTGGCCGCGATAGCGGAGGTCGACGCTTTTTTGGTAGCGGGGTTTTCCCGGCCAGCCTTCTTGCTCGAAAACTCTTGCGGCCTGACTTTCTAGCGCGGCGAATTCACGGTTCAACTGCGCGTGCGGAAGATCGCGCGAAATCCGCCACAGCACGGTGCGCGAATAATCTTTCACTACGTCGCTGGCCAGGATTCCCAGGGCCGAAAGCGCACCGGGCAGCGCGGGAATGATCACGTGCGGAATGCCGAGCGCTTCGGCCAGCGCGCAGGCGTGCAAGCCACCGGCGCCGCCGAAGGCTACCAGCGCGTAGTCTCGCGGGTCGCGGCCGCGCTCTACCGATACGACGCGGATGGCCTTTTCCATAGTGGCATTCACCACGCGAATCACGCCCTCGGCGAACTGATCGAGCGTGAGATGTGACTTCTGTTTTTTCAGCCATGCTTGCGTGATGGAGCGGGTGCGTTCCAGGTCGAGGGTGAACTCTCCGCCGAGAAAGCGGTCGGCTTGCAGCCTGCCGAGTAGCAGGTTCGCGTCGGTGACCGTGGGCTGCAGGCCGCGACCGTAACAGACGGGGCCGGGATCGGCGCCGGCGGATTCCGGGCTCACGCGGAGCACACCCGCGGCATCGAAGCGCGCGAGCGAGCCTCCGCCGGCGCCTACGGTGTGGATATCGAGCATGGGCACGCCTACGGGCAGTCCTGCAACCTGCGCGTCGCTGGCGGTGGCGATTGCGCCGTCGACTAGCGAAACGTCGGTGGAAGTTCCTCCCATGTCGAAGGCGATGATGCGTTCGAAGCCGCTGGCCTGCGCGGTGGTGGCTGCGCCCACCACGCCTCCGGCTGGGCCGGAGAGCACCGTGCGTACCGGTTCGCGGGCGGCCGCGGCTAGCGAGGCGATTCCGCCGTTCGACTGCATTACGAAGATTCGCGACCGCCCGTTGGCCACGCCTGCTGAGAGCCGTTCCAGATATCCCTTCATTACCGGCTGCAGATATGCGTTCACTACTACTGTGGACGTGCGCTCGTACTCGCGAAACTCCGGCAGGATTTCATGCGAGATCGAAAGCGGAAGGTCAAGCGGGCGCAGAGCGTCCGCGACGGCTTGCTCATTTTTCGGATTCGCGAACGAGAACAGTAGCGAAATGGCGACGGCCTGCGGGTGGGCCACCTTCACACGAGCGGCCAAAGCGTTCAGATCCTCCGGCGAAGGCGCGGTCAGGATTTCGCCATCGCTGGCAGTGCGTTCTTCTACTCCAAAGCGCAGATCGCGCGCTACCAGCGGCTCCACGCGATCGAAGAAAAAATCGTAGAGCTTGGGGCGTGCCTGGCGGCCTATTTCGATGGCATCTTCGAATCCGGCGGTCGTGACCAGGGCCGTGCGCGCGCCTTTGCGTTCGAGCAGCGTGTTGGTGCCTACCGTGGTGCCGTGCAGGAGGATGAATTCGCCAGCGTGACCGATTTTGCGCAGTGCCTCGACGATGGCACGCGAAGGATCGGCCGGGGTCGAGAAGACTTTTAGCATGCGGAGCTGGCCGCGGGCGGGATCGATCCAGACACAATCGGTGAAGGTGCCGCCGGTATCGACGGCGATGCGGAGAGGTTGCGTGCGGTCGGGCATGTGGGTCCGCGCGGTCCATCAGAGTATCAGAAAGGACGCCGGCGTCGCCGCGCCTAGTGGGATGGGATAAGCCTCAACCGGAAATCCCCACACTTCGACTTCGCTCAGGGCAGGCCTTCTCGCAAAGAGCGCGAGAAATGGGGCACCCGGCGAGCCCACCCCGTGAAATTGGAGTAAACCGAGCGTAGACTGCTTCCATGGGCTGGCCAACTCTCAAGGAAGTATTCGTCACCGCGCTTGGCCTTGCGGCTTTTGTAGGCCTGTGGCTGGTTCCCGACCCAGTCGGGAAGATTGTTGAGCTCTGGAATTTCTGGAAGGGCAAGTGAGGCCAGCGACATTATCGCGCCGTGGCTCGCCGCTCGGGTCTCGCAATTCGGAACTCGATTATCCCATCGTGAACGCGAGCGCGATCAGCGTCTTCTGCTCTACTTCGTGCGCCTTGGCGCTGCCCGTGGCGGGACTGGCGCTGGCTGAGCGCTTCACCGACAGGACCGGACGCTCGCCTGCGATTCGGCGGAGGCGGGGGAGCATGTTGAAGAGCGGGCCCATGTTGGCGGGCTCTTCCTGCACCCAGACGATGTCCGCGGCGGTGCCGTGGCGGTCGAGTTCGGCGGCCAGTTCTTTCTCGGGGAAGGGATACAGCTGTTCCACGAACACGATTGCGGTGGAAGTATCTTTTCGCTTTTTGCGTTCGGCCAAGAGTTCGTGGCCGATTTTGCCGGAGCAGAGCAGGATGCGGTCGGCTTCGGCGACTTCCGCGTCGGGAATCACGTTCAGGAAATTCTTGTGGGTGAAATCCTCGACCGGCGAGGAGGCGTCGGGATGACGCAACATGCTTTTCGGCGTGAACACGATCAGCGGTTTGCGCCAGTGGCGCAGCGCCTGCCGCCGCAGCAGATGAAAATATTGCGCGGCGTTTGACGGTTGCGCGATTTGAATATTGTGTTGCGCGGCCAGTTGGATGAAACGCTCGATGCGGGCGCTGGAGTGCTCCGGGCCCTGACCTTCATAGCCGTGCGGCAAGAGCATTACCACGCCCGAAAGCAAGTTCCACTTGGCTTCGCCGGCGCTGATGAACTGGTCGACAATGGCCTGAGCCACGTTGAAAAAATCGCCGAACTGCGCTTCCCACAAAACCAGAGCCTCGGGATAATCGCGGCTGTAGCCGTATTCAAAACCGAGGACTCCCGCTTCCGATAGCGTGGAGTTATAAATTTCGCAGCGTGCTTGATTCTCGGCAATGTTTTCGAGCGGTACGTATTCGTTTTCGTTTTCGATATCGATCAGGGCGGAGTGGCGCTGGTTGAAGGTGCCGCGGCGCGAGTCTTGTCCCGACATTCGGACCGGGACGCCGCCTTTTACCAGGCTGGCGAAGGCCAAGGCTTCGGCCATGCCGTAATCCACGAGACGCTTGCCCGTGCCCATCTCGGCGCGCTGCTCGAGCAACTTCTTTACCTTGGGATGGATGTGGAAACCTTCGGGATACGCGGTCAGCTTTCCGGTCAGTTCGGCGAGTTCGTCGCCGGCAAGCCCGGTCTCGACTTCGAATTCCGGTTGGTGGCGGCCGCCGTAATACTGCTCCCAGTATTTCGGCAAATCGCGCATCAGCGGTTTCTGCTTCAGCGAGCCGGCTTTTTTTTGCGCGGCTTCGAACTCGGAGCGGACGGCGGCGGCGCGCCCGGCTGCATCAGTGGCGCCGATGTCGTCGGCATAAATCTCCCACAGCGGCGGATGCTCTTTGATTCTCTTGTAGAGCAGCGGCTGGGTGATAGTGGGGTCGTCGACTTCGCTGTGGCCGTGGCGGCGGTAGCCGATCAAATCGATTACTACGTCGGTGCCGAACTCATAGCGGTAGTCCGCTGCCATGCGGCCGACGCGGACGACCGCGTCCACGTCTTCGCCATTGACGTGAAAAATCGGAATCGATTGCCGCCGGGCAATGCACGCCGCAAAGCGCGTGGAATGTTCCTCGGTGTAGCTGGTGGTGAATCCCAGCAGGTTGTTGGCGACCACATGAATGGTGCCGCCCACGGTGTAGCCCGGAAGGTCTGCGTAATTCATAGTCTCGGCCAGAATACCCTGGCCGGCAAAAGCGGCATCGCCGTGCACCAGCAGCGGCAGGTAAGCTTCTCGACCGCCTTCGCCAGTGCGATCCTGTTTCGCGCGGGTGCGGCCGACCGTAACCGGATCGACCGCTTCGAGATGGCTGGGATTTGAAACCAGGTGAATGTGAACTTTCCCGCCGCTGCGGGTGATGTATTTGCCGGTCGCGCCCATGTGATATTTCACGTCTCCGGAACCGAGCACGCTGCGCGGGTCAACATCTTCGAAGCCGGCAAAAATTTCCTGGGGCGGGCGGCGGGCTACGTGCGCGATCACGTTGAGGCGTCCGCGATGGCTCATGCCCATTACCAGTTCGATGGCGCCGCGCTGGGCGGCGGTGTCGAGGATTTCATCCACCAGGGGCAGCAGGGCGGTTACGCCTTCCAGCGAGAAACGCTTGCTGCCCAGGTAACGCTGCTGCACCACCTGCTCGAAAACGTCGGCGCGGATCAGCAGATCCAGAATTCGTTGCTGGTCTGGAGTGCTTTCTTCACTGCGCGCGCCGGCTTCCGTGTCCGCTTCCATGCGGTCGTAAATCCACTGCCGGCGTTCCGGTGCATAGATGTGGTTGATTTCCACGCCAATCGTGCTGGAATAAATTGCGCGCGCTTCTGCCGCATAGGGACTATCCACCCGCAAGGCAGGGACCATGCGCGGTTTCAGAAACCCGAGGGGATCGAGGTCGCCCTCGAGGTATCCCCACTCGCGGAAGGCTTCAAATATGCGGTCGCGCTCCGGGTTCGAGTGGCCGCTCGGAGAAACGTTTATGCCATCGCTGCCGGCCACCAGCACGCCCGAACTAGCTTTACTCTTCGTAGTCGTCATAATTGTGGATGAGTGCACTACTAGCATAAAGGATGCGGCAGCGGAAGCGATAGATTCGCAGTGAATGAAGGGCCATCCTAAGTGCATGATCTTCGTGACATGCTCTGCGGCGTATAAAATGGCGGTGTCCGAGTCGCGATGCGTCGGAACCGCTATTGAAAGCCAACTTGCGCCACACGTCTAAGGTTCTCTTGTGGAGTGCTCTTTTCTTTCTTTGTGCTTTGCCGTGTGCGTTGCCGCGCGCGTGGGCGCAGGCGGATTCCGGCACGATCGTGGTCATCAATTTCGCAAAAGACGAGGTGGTGGTTGCCGCCGACAGCCGTGCGATCCGCCAGGACACGGGCGCGCCAGACGACTCTTACTGCAAGGTTGCCGTCTTTCGTCACCAGTTCATTTTCGCGAGCGTCGGAGCGTCACGCTTTCTCGACCATGCGACCGGGAAAACACTTTGGGATAACAACGATCTGGCGAGGCAAGCGGCGCAGGCTTCGCAGAGCCATGATCGGCAGGTGAGTGATCTCTATGCGGCCGCGGTCGATTGGGCACAGGCCGTCAAGAATCACTGGGATGGGCACAGAGAAGATGCCAGAAAGATTCGCGGGCCGCGCGGAGGGCAGATCACGGCCGGCGAATTTATGGACAAGAGCCTGGCGATTGAAATCGGCGAGATACGGTTTGACCCTGAGAACAAGTTTGACCCGATCCGAGAGAACATTGGCCTGCCGCCGGGCGACCGTTGTTGGCCATGCTCTGCCGATGGCCAAAGCAGCCGGATCTGCGTGGCCGGGAAACACGCCGATGTCGCGAAAAAATTCTGCGCCCAGAAAAGACGCGAAGGCAAGAGTGAAGACCAGATTTCTGTTCGCGCGCCACTTAAAGCGCCGACTCAAGCCGCGGAGCTTGCAACCAAAATTGTGGAACTGACGATCGACGCTTACGAAAAGACTGCCGGCGATGTCGGCGGGCCGGTAGACGTCGTCTCGGTTTCGAGCGACGGTACGATCACTTGGCACGCGCGTAAGTCCAGCTGTCCTGAGAATCAGGACTGAGGCGGAGCTTTGCCGCCTCCGAGTGCGCCTTCCCCTCTTCACGGCTTTCCCTCTTCGCCCCTCGCGGTCTAAAATTCCTCCTGCATCGAAATCCCGCGCCCCGTCATCAGACATAACTGGAGGATCAATCATGGCTCACGAACTGCCGCCCCTGCCTTATGGATACGACGCCCTCGAACCCACCATCGATAAGCAAACGATGACCATTCATCACGACCTGCACCATGGCGCCTACGTCAAGAATCTGAACGCCGCGCTGGAGAAGCATCCTGAACTCGCGGGCAAGTCGGCCGAAGATCTCATCCGCGACCTCAACGCGATTCCTGAAGACATTCGCGGGGCCGTGCGCAACAACGCCGGAGGCCACGTGAACCACACTATGTTCTGGAAGATCATGAAGCCCAAGGGCGGAGGCGATCCCAGCGGAGCCATCGCCGACGCGATCCACAAGACTTTCGGCAACTTCAAGGATTTTCAAACCAAGTTCAACGACGCCGGCGTCAAACAATTCGGCAGCGGATGGGTTTGGCTGGCGGGCAAGCCGGGCGGCGAAGTGCATATCATGTCGACGCCGAATCAGGACAACCCTATCAGCCAGGGGCACTATCCGATCTTTGGCAACGACGTGTGGGAGCATGCCTACTACCTGAAGTACAACAACCGCCGTCCGGAATATTTGGCCGCGTGGTGGAACGTGGTGAACTGGGACGAGATCAACGCGCGCTACGCCGCCTTCAAGTCGGGCAAGGCCGCGCACGAGGCAGAACTGGCGCATCGGTAAAGACCATCGGGAAGATTGTCAGGTCAGAAAATCAAAATCCCCACCCTGGTCGCAAAGAACGCGACAAGGGTGGGGCACCCAATCGAGCCGCTTCGCATCTGCACGGAAGACCGGATCTTCATCATCGCGCAGGACCACCCTGCATCCGCCTCTGCTTTTCTGCATTTCCTGTGCACGACCTGTGGACAATCCCGCGCCGGTTTGCACAGGTTTCCTGCGGCACGGCGATCCGGCAACAGAATCCCCGCCAACCAGCACCGAAAGCGGACTCATTTCCGCTTCTTCGAATCTGCGTTGCTCTGCGAAATTCAGTGCCCGAGGTTTTCCTCAACTGCACCAAAAATACTGAATTGACCCCGCGGCCGTTCGCCCGTACATTCTGTTTCGCTGCGTCGGCGAGTGCGCTGTGATCAGTCGGCCATCGACAGTGAGCGTGGCATCGACAAGTCCGAAGCAGAATCCGAGTCGTAATCGGAACCATGACAAAAACCCTCCCCCCGAGGGTGGCAAGAATGAAAGCGACAGGAATGAAAGCAAGCGTTCTGCAAGCCGCGCAATGGAAGACCTACCGCACCAGGTTTCTGGTGAAGGCCAAGCAGCTGCGATGCAATCTGGTGTTTACCGACTCCCTGGGCCGCCAGCATTCCGGCCGCAGAGGAGATTATCTGGTGGAGTCTTCCGACGGAGTGCTCAGCATCGCGCCGCGGCAGATTTTTGAGGATGTCTACGTTTCCATGCCGCCCGCGGCCGGAGAACTCGGGCGGGATGGCAATGGGCTGCCCCTGGACGAGCCAGCACGCGTTCGCCGCAAACTTCCACAGCCCTGCAGCGGCCCCCGCCCAGCCAATCGCCTGAGCCTGATGTAAACGGGTAGGAGCAAAGTTCAAAAGCGACGGGCAAGAGTGCCCGTCCCACACGATCTTGTGGAAAATCGGTCCCGAACCCCGCACCAAGGCCGTCATTGCTGGGGGTACAACATATGGTATTTCTCTATTGACAGACACCATACACGGGAGTAACTTTGCAATCCCAAGCACCGAAAATCCTCCCCGCGGGAACGGGGCGGTTTTCGAGAGAAGTGAAGGCAGAGCAGTCAGGAAAGAATGTGGAAGGCGCCAAGCCAGAGGTGACTTGGCGCCCGCCCGCAAGCAGCAAGGCTTTAGCGGAAGCCCGAAAGCCGAAGCCCGGTTTTTGTGCGGTGGCCGTCTCCCCGATCCTCCCCCGGGGACACGACAACTCATTGCAAGGATTGTATTTGTACCTGCCTGGCGGCAGATCGGGGAACTCCTTTTCTTCGCCACGGCAGCTAAGGACCCAAGGAGCCCGCAGCATGGAAAGCTTGAATCGGCTGGTCACAGAATCGTTGGCGCGGCATGGATTTGATCGTCCCGTTGACTACCGGCGCTTGCATTGGTCGCGCTGGGCGCGCTGCGATTCTCCGCACAGCTTGCTCTGCATCCCCAGCAAACCCGGCGTGTTTGCGCTAGCCGAGGAGGTGATGGACTTCGGCAAGGCTGAACTGGAGACGGCCGCTTCTGCCGAACCCCGGCGGATGCTGGCGGTACTGCAGTTCGGCGAAGACGACGATATGGCCTTCGTCCTCGACCGAATGTTCTCGCGCCAGAATCCGATGCGAGCCCGGCTGGCGTCCGGTCGCTGTTTCGTGCGCTTCGTGGTCATTGAAGATGAGGCCCAGCGCCGCAGCATCGCCACTGCGCTCAACCAATGGCTGATATCGAGCGGCGAAAAGGCCTCGGGAATCGGCGCCCATTTTGCCTCCTCGCTGGAACTGACTCCCACTGGCGAGGATCGCGCAGCTCGGGCGGGATTGTCCGCGAATGCCAGCACCGTCGCGGCGCAGGCTCAAGCGAATCTACCGGAGCCCGAGGCAGCCAGCGAACAAGAACGCCAACAGGTATCGGCCCCGCCGCTCGACTCCGGCGCTGCCTCGAACATGCACTGTCCCCAGCCGCTGCCCTCCGGCTTCTGATCGAGGGCCAGCGTTTCAGCCGCGAGGCGGCGAAAGCCGCGGGTGACAAGAAACATAGAAGCACCGGCCCGAAGGGGCGAAAAGAAGCTCTGTAAAAGCAAGGCTTTACCCCGAAACGATTCCCATTCGGGCACGGCCAAACGTCCGCCATCCTCCCCCGGGGACCCGGAATCGAGCCGCAGTAAGTAGAATCTAATTATTAATGGAGAGATCAATGCCCGAAGCCAAGACCACTACCGTTGACACCACTCCGGCCAGCCCCGCATCCCCTGTCCCCGCGAATGTTGCAAGCGCGAACGTCGCAAAGAAGACCGCGCCGGGGCTCGCCTTTCGCCGTTTCTTCACCAAGCCCGGCGTCTCCCCCTACAACGAGGTGGAATGGGAACTGCGCACCGCTCAGATCACGGACGCCCAGGGCGGCGTGATCTTCGAGCAGAAGAACGTTGAAGTTCCTAAAGACTGGTCGATGACTGCGACCAACATTGTGGCCTCGAAATATCTGCACGGCACGCTCGGCACCGCCGAGCGCGAAACCGGGGTGCGTCAACTCGTGGGCCGCGTCGCCGAAACCATCCGCGACTGGGGATTGACGCAGGGCTATTTCAGGACGCCCGAGGACGGCGCTACGTTCCACGACGAACTCGTGCACATTCTGGTGCGCCAGTACGCGGCGTTCAATTCGCCGGTGTGGTTCAACGTAGGCTGCGACCGCATCGAGCCGAATTCCGACGGCCGCAACTGGCACTGGAACCAGCAGACCCAGCAAGTGGAATTCGGCGTTACCGGATATTCCAAGCCGCAGTGCTCGGCGTGCTTCATCAACTCGGTGAAGGATTCGCTCGACTCCATCCTCACCCTGGCGAAGACCGAAGGCATGTTGTTCAAGTGGGGCAGCGGCACCGGGACGAATCTATCGTCGCTGCGGTCGTCGACGGAAGGGCTCAGCGGCGGAGGCACGGCCAGCGGCCCGCTCAGCTTCATGAAAGGCTTCGACGCTTTCGCGGGTGTCATCAAGTCCGGAGGCAAGACCCGGCGCGCGGCGAAGATGGTGATTCTGAACGTGGATCATCCTGACGTCATCGACTTTGTCGAGTGCAAGCAGAAAGAAGAAGCGAAAGCCCACGCGCTGGTGGCACAGGGTTACGACGGGTCTTCTCCCGACTCCGACGCTTACTCTTCCATCTTTTTCCAGAACGCGAACAACAGCGTTCGCGTTACCGACGACTTCATGTACGCCGTGGTCCGCGACACCGACTTTTCCACCAAGGCGGTGCGCGATGGCGCGGTGATGAAGACTTACAAAGCTAAAGACATGCTGAAGAAGATTTCCGAGGCCACATGGCATTGCGGCGATCCCGGCATGCAGTACGACACCACGGTGAACCGCTGGCATACTTCGAAGAACACGGCGCGCATCAACGCCTCGAATCCGTGCAGCGAATACATGTTCCTCGATGACTCGGCCTGTAACCTGGCCAGCCTGAACCTGCTGAAGTTCGCGCCCAACGGCACGTTTGACGTGGAAGCCTACCGGCATGCCGTTGACGTGCTCATCACCGCGCAGGAAATCATCGTCGACAACGCCGGCTATCCGACGGAACAGATTATGCGCAACTCGCATGACTACCGTCCGCTGGGATTAGGCTACGCGAATCTAGGCGCGCTGCTGATGGCCGCCGGACTCCCCTACGACTCTGACGGTGGCCGCGACTACGCCGCCTGCGTAACGGCGATCATGTGCGGCGAAGCTTACCTGCAGTCCTCGCGCATCGCCGAACAATGCCCGCCACTAACGCCCGCAACCGAACCCACGAAGAAGAGCCTCGCTGAGACCAACCTCGGATCGAACGTCATGCCCGGCGGAGCCTGCCCCGGCTGGTACATCAACCGCGAACCGTTCCTGGACGTAATTCGCATGCACCGCGCGTCGGTGAACAACATAAACAAAAACAATGTCCCAGCCAACATCTACGAATCGAGCAAGCAATGCTGGGACGAAGCTCTCGCCCACGGCGAAAAGCACGGCTACAGAAATTCCCAGGTCACCGTGCTCGCCCCGACCGGCACCATCGGCTTCATGATGGATTGCGATACTACCGGTGTTGAGCCCGACCTGGCGCTGGTGAAATACAAAAAGCTGGTCGGCGGCGGAATGATCAAGATCGTGAACAACACCGTGCCTACGGCGCTGTTCAAGCTGGGATACAACCACGACCAGGCCGACGCCATCGTCAGCTACATTGACGCGACGGGCACGATTGAGGGCGCGCCGCATATTAAAGACGAGCATCTGGCGGTGTTCGATTGCTCGTTCAAGCCGTCGAAGGGGACGCGATCGATCGCTTACATGGGGCATCTGCGCATGATGGCGGCGGCACAGCCTTTCATCTCCGGAGCTATATCGAAGACCGTCAATCTGCCGGAGAACGCCACCGTGGAAGACATCATGGAGGCTTACCTGCAGGCGTGGAAGCTGGGCATTAAAGCCGTGGCCATTTATCGCGACGGCTGCAAGAAATCGCAGCCGCTGAGTGCGGCCGGGACGAAGACGGCGGAAAGCTCCTCAGTTCGTGGAGCCGCGGACGCCCTCGTCCGCTCGGCCGAAGAAGAGAACCTGAACGCGCCTCCGCGTGCGGTGCGGCACAAGCTGCAAACCGAGCGCGCCTCGATCACGCACAAATTCAAGGTGGGCGACCACGAGGGCTACATCACCGTCGGACTCTATCCCAGCGGCGAGCCAGGCGAACTTTTCATCACCATGGCGAAAGAAGGCTCGACCGTTTCCGGCCTGATGGACAGCTTCGCGCTAGCCGTTTCCATCGCGCTGCAGCATGGCGTGCCGCTGAAACTGTTCTGCGAAAAGTTCGCGCACACCCGCTTCGAGCCCAGCGGATGGAGCGGCAATCCCGAGATCGGCTACGCCAAGTCGATCATGGACTACATCTTCCGCTGGCTGCAGATGCGCTTCTTAACCGGGCAGCAGCAGATGCTGTTTGAGAGCTTCCGACCGCGGACCGCGGACGGCGGACCTCAGGCGGATGGAGTGGGGAGTCAGGATGCGGCGCCGGTGGTGCGGCGTCCGGAGGCGGGGACGCGGGAGCCGGGACCCGGCTCCATTCACGCCGCCGACGCGTTGTCGAGCATCGTCGACATGGGCGACGCCCCTAGCTGCAGCTTTTGCGGCAGCATCATGACTAGGAATGGGAGTTGCTACCGGTGTATGAGCTGCGGGAGCACGAGCGGGTGCAGCTGAACGTGATCTTAATGGCGGCGTGGGAGCATGGAATTCAGGATCGTTGGCCGTATTGTCGATGTGGAAGTGATTGCGGCGGGCACTGCCATTCGAAAACGCAAACGCTTGTGGAAGGTGTATGGCAAAGGACACTGGCGGAAACTCAAAGGGATTGCAACCGTCGAACATCGTGATGGTACGAGCGCATGCGGAAGTCCATTGGTACGAAGCCCACGAGGTCGGCGCGAAAGACTACAAAATCAAGCGGGTCCTTGACTGACATGAAGGGCGATGCCCGGTTCGCTGTCTGCATCTCGAATAGGGGATACGCGGCCTCCTTGGAGGTGCGCAAGATTTATCGTCTTATTCCAGACAAGGCTGGGGCGAAGCACGGCCTGGTTCGAGTGGTTGATGAGATGGGTGAGGATTATTTGTTTCCGGAGGAGTACTTCGTTTCTTTAAGGCTGCCGCA
>Ga0209415_10009874_pt1 | contig 16324 bp, 16 predicted proteins | sample PeaSoiSIISIP2007_FD_187696 | JGI IMG/M metagenome (GOLD analysis project Ga0209415, IMG submission 187696) | Peat soil microbial communities from Weissenstadt, Germany - SII-SIP-2007 (SPAdes) (version 2) | ecosystem: Environmental > Terrestrial > Soil > Wetlands > Peat | place: Germany...
GGACCGAATCCTGGCCTGACCTGCGGGTTCTGTAGTTCAGCCGCAGATCTACTCCGGTTAACTAAATATCCCGGACGCAGCTTATTGAATCCTGTGGTGTTGCCCCGCTGGCGTGGCCCTGCTCGGGCTGCCCGGCAGGCGGGAAGCGCGGCGTCCTCTGGCCGGGACCGGCCCGGACCCGCCAGCGCAGCCGCGTCTGCCCAGGATGATGGGTGCGTGAGCGCACCGCAGGGACAACCGGCATTCACTGGTCCCTAGTGCTATTTGATGAAAGAGCCCCTCCTAGGGGCCAGTGATGCTGTTAAGCTTATAGTTCAGTGACTACGTTAAGTAGGGAATCATCTACATTCCGTAGCACAATTCGGACTAATCACCAGCAATCAGTGAGGGACCAACGGTGGGAAGACCAACGCGCGGAAATCCGGCCGAAACGCCAGATGCCGGTTCTTACTGGGTTAAAAGTTCGCTGAGCTTCTCGAACGGCAACTGCGTCGAGGTGGCGAGTCTACCTGATGGCGAGATCGGTGTACGTAACAGCCGGGACTCCCAAGGGGCAGTTCTCCGATTTACATCGGACGAATGGCACGCTTTCCTCGGAGGGGTGCGAAACGGAGAATTCGATAGTTTCGGCAGGAAGTGACCGCAAGCACGGCGCTGTAGCGCCCTGTTCGTGGTGACTGCCGATCAGAACAGAAGCGGAGGGCCCCATAACTCCAGTGGGCCCTCCGCTTTGGTCTGCCCTAGACTTCACCTCTGACGAAGGAGACCGGGCGTGGCACAGCCGCGAGGCGGCCTGGCAGCGGCCGCCCCTGGCCAGCTGCGGGCGTCACACGCGGATCGCGAGCAGGTGATGGGCTTGCTCGAGACCGCGTTTGCCGCCGGCCTGCTCACCAAGGCCGAGTTCGACCTCGGCGTGCACCGGGTGCTCGCGTCGCGGACCTACGCCGACCTGGCTGCGGCCGCTGCCGCCCTCCGAGCCGAACCGCCCGGTGCCCAGCCGTCTCCCAGGCCGCTCACCCGGCCGGCGGATGCCGCCGCGTGCGGTGCGTGCGGGCTCGTCGTGACCGCCTTCTTGACGATCGTCATCGTCCCCAGCGGTACCAGCTTGGGCGTGGCGGCCGCCACGGCTGCCGTCATCTACGCCGTCTTCTGCCTGCTGGCCGGGATCCTGATGCTCGCCTCCCGGCACCTATCCGCCCGCCATGGCCCCGACGATCAGGTACGGTTCGGTGCCGCTGGCCACGGCGTCCGGCAGCGGCGTGCCCGGCGGTTCGTGGGATAGATCTTGCTGGCAGGCGAAGAACCGGACGAACGCGCGTCGCTGCCCGCTCCGGTGATCGCGGATCGTCCCGCGGAGCACCGGGTACCTGGCCTCCAGCGCGTCGAGCACCGAGCACTGGGTGACCTGCCCGGCGACCTCGAGTTGCACTTCGCCGTCCACCTGGGCGAGCGCCCGCAGGTGCGCGGGCAGGACGACCCGGATCATGGCGGTACCTCCCGCTCGGCTGCAGACCAAGGCTCGCTCACGGCAGGGTCTGCACCTCGACCGAGAGGACCGCGGGCAGATCGCGGACGACCGGCTCCCAAGTGTCTCCCGCATCGGCGGACGCGTAGACCTGCCCGCCGGTGGTGCCGAAGTAGATCCCGCAGTCCTCGAGCGAGTCGACGGCCATCGCATCGCGGAGCACGTTGACGTAGCAGTGCTCCTGCGGCAGGCCCTTGGTCAGCGGTTCCCACTCGTCGCCGCCGGTGCGGCTGCGGTACACGCGCAGCTTCCCCTCCGGGGGGAAGTGGTGGGAGTCGCTGGTGATCGGGACCACGTAGACGGTCTCCGGCTCGTGCGCGTGCACGTCGATCGGGAACCCGAAGTCGGTCGGCAGGTCGCCGCTGACTTCGCGCCAGGATTCCCCGGCGTCGTCGCTGCGCATGACGTCCCAGTGCTTTTGCATGTAGAGAACGGACGGGCGGGACGGGTGCATCGCGATGCGGTGCACGCAGTGGCCGACCTCCGCGGCGGGGTCCGGGATCCCCTCGGAGTGCAGCCCGTGGTTCACCGGCCGCCACGTCTGGCCGGCGTCATCGGACCGGAACGCGCCCGCGGCCGAGATGGCCGCGTAGATCCGGGCCGGCCCATCCAGGATGATCGTGTGCAGGCACATCCCGCCCGCACCCGGCTGCCACGACGGCCCGGAGCCATGGCCGCGCAGGCCGGGCAGTTCGTGCCAGCTCTGCCCGCCGTCGGTCGAGCGGAACAGCCCGGCGTCCTCGACCCCGGCGTAGACCGTGTCGGGGTCGCCCGGCGACGGTTCCAGGTGCCAGACCCGGGCGAACTCCCAGGGGTGCGGCGTCCCGTCGTACCACTGATGGGTCCCGGGGGTGCCGTCGTAGCTGAACTCGTTGCCGACCGGCGCCCAGGTGGCGCCGCCGTCGTCGGAGCGCTGGATGACCTGGCCGAACCAGCCGCTGGTCTGCGAGGCGTAAAGCCGGTCCGGATCGGCCGGCGACCCCTTGACGTGGTAGATCTCCCAGCCGGCGAAGTGAGGCCCGCTCACGTCCCATTTTTCCCGCTTGCCGTCGGAACTCAGGACGAATGCGCCCTTGCGCGTCCCGACCAGCACCCGTACACCGCTCATTCGGTACCCTCCTCAATTCTACTCCACCACGCTTGTGACGGCGCGGAGGCCGGAAACTCATCGTCACCTCAGCTCAGCCCCGACCACATGTACCGGGCGCCGATGGCGATCACGAGCACACCGACCATGCGGCGGATCAGCGCCTCGGGCAGGCGGGCCTGGATCCGCGCGCCGGTGTAGGAGCCGATCAGGCCGCCGATGCCCAGGGCGACGCCGGTGGCCCAGGCCGGTGCGATAGCGCCGCGCTGGTGGGTGGACAGGATCGTGAAGGTCACCACGCCCGCGACCGAGGTGGCGAACGTCGAGGCCAGGGCGGCCGGGGCGACCTCGGCGGCCGGGCGGCCGGACCCGATCAGGACCGGGGACAGGATCGAGCCGCCGCCGATCCCGTAGATCCCGCCGACGCAGCCGACCAGGAGGGCGAGGGCCACGAGGGCGGGAGCCGGGATCAGCCGCAGCGGCCGCGCCCGGCGGCGAGAGGCAGCCCTGGTAGCGACGAGCCAGATCCCGAGCGGCAGCAGGACCACGGAGACGAGCAGGTCGAAGACCCGGGGACCGGGCAGAAGCTCGACCCGGATGACCGAACCGGCGATGACGCCGGGCAGCGTCCCGGAGATGAGCACCACGGCGAGGCGCCCGCCAGTCTGCCCCTGCCGCCAGTACCGGTACAGCGCACCCGGGGTAGCCACCACGTTGTACAGCAGGTTGGTGGGGGTGACGGCCGGGCTGGGCGTGCCCAGCACGCTCACCTGGAACGGGAGCAACAGCACCGCGCCCGAGATGCCCGCCGGGGTAGCCGCGACCGCGATGGCGAAGGCCGCCACCAGGGCCACCGCTTCGGTCCACCCGGGCCCCAGCATCTGCCCACACTAACCCGCCCCCGGCCGGTTCATAAGCCCATGACCAGCAAGTTTGCGCAGGTCAACTGCTAGTGGCGATCCTGCGTCGAGGCAGAGCAGGGAAGGCCACGCCGCGGTCCCGTGTTACACCCCCTGGTGGGATGATGTGGACCTAGGAGGCTGATAATGGCGCTGCCCTTTGATTCCGCAGCCAAGCTGCAGGAGTATGCCCACCCCGAGATGATCGTGACGACCGAATGGGTGGCCGAGCACCTCGACGATCCGGACCTGGTGGTGGCCGAGTCCGACGAGGACGTGCTGCTGTACGAGACCGGTCACATCCCGGGCGCGGTCAAGCTGGACTGGCACACCGAGCTCAACGACCCGGTCACCCGGGACTACGTCGACGGGCCCGGCTTCGCCCGGCTGATGTCGGACAAGGGGATCAGCCGTGACACCACGCTGGTGCTCTACGGCGACCGGAACAACTGGTGGGCGGCGTACGCCCTGTGGGTGTGCTCGCTGTTCGGTCACCCTGACCTGCGCCTGATGGACGGCGGGCGGGCCAAGTGGATCGCCGAGGGCCGCCCGCTCAGCACCGACGAGCCGAAGCGCCCGCGGGCCGAGTACCCGGTCATCGACCGCGACGACACGCAGATCCGCGCGTTCCAGGACCAGGTCCTCGCCCATCTGGGCGAGCCGCTGATTGACGTGCGGTCACCGGGGGAGTACACCGGCGAGCTGCTGCACATGCCGGATTACCCGCAGGAAGGCGCCCTGCGCGGCGGCCATATCCCCGGGGCCAGGAGCGTCCCCTGGGCCCGGGCCGCGGCCGAGGATGCCACCTTCCGGACCCGTGCCGAGCTGGAGGCGATCTACCTGAACGAGGTCGGGCTGCGCCCCGAGGACGACGTGGTGGTCTACTGCCGCATCGGCGAGCGGTCCAGTCACACCTGGTTCGTGCTCCACCACCTGCTCGGCTTCCCGCATGTGCGCAACTACGACGGGTCGTGGACCGAGTGGGGCAACACCGTCCGGGTTCCCATCACCCGCGGGGACAGCCCGTGAGCACCCCCACGCTCAATCCCCGGCTCCAGGAGATCGTCGACGACTTCAACGCCATGGCGGGCCAGGAGCGGCTGCAGCTCTTGCTGGAGTTCTCCCACGAGCTGCCCGCCCTGCCCGGCCGCTACGCCGAGCATCACGACCTGCTCGAGCCGGTGCCGGAATGCCAGTCGCCGCTGTTCCTGGCCGTCGAGGTCCAGCCCGACGCGACCGTTCACCTGTTCTTCGACGCTCCGCCGGAGGCACCGACCACCCGAGGCTTCGCCGGCATCCTGCACGCCGGGCTGGACGGGCTGGAAGCGGACGAGGTGCTGGCCACGCCGGGGGAGTTCTCCAGCCAGCTCGGCCTGCAGGATCTGGTCAGCCCGCTGCGGCTGCGCGGCCTGGCCGCCATGCTGGCCCGGATCAAGCGCCAGATCCGCGAACAGCGCGGCTGATCGCCGCTGCCGCAGCGTCTACCGAGCGCGGCCCGGTGAGCCCGCGAGCCGGTCACGGTCCGTCGGCCTCGTCGCGTTCGAGGCCGTCCTGCGCGTATTCGACCAGGAGGTCGCTGAACGAAAGACCCCGCTGTTCGGCCCGGGCGGCCAGCCGCTCAGTCAGCACGGCCGGCAGGACGACGGTGCGGCGCACGCAGTCGTCGCTCTCCCATACCTCGTCGGGCAGCTCAGACACGCTCTCTCCTCTCCAGGGCCCTGCTCTCCTGTGTTGAGCGCGCCGAGGTGTCCGGCGCGACGTAGCGACGCAGGATGCGGTCGCTCAGCAGGCCCAGGCAGCTCAGGTTGGGGAAGCCCGGTCCTTGCGCCAGCCCGGCCAGTACCGGGAGATGCAGCGGCGGGCCCAGGCCCCCGACCGACAGGTCCACCTCGATCCGCCGCTCGAGTTCGTCCCCCGCCAGCGCCTCGGCGAGCCGGTGGCGCGCCTGCTCGCCGAGCAGGGCCTCGAACCAGCGAGCCTGGAAGCCGATCGCGACGACCACCAGGTCGTAAGCGACGTGCTCGCGTTCGTCGCCGTACTCGATCGTGACCACCACCTGTCGCTCCCCGGCCTGGACCGCCACCGCCGTCCCGGGGAGCGCGCGGAAGCCGCGCGACTGGTTGAGGATCGCCTCGGCCTGCCGCGAGAAGACGCCCCGGTCGGTGCGGACGAGGAATTCGCGCCGGTGCGCCTCGGCCAGCCCGGGCCAGTCCCCTGGGTCGGAGTACAGCCGGTTCTCCTCGTAGCTCTCCCCCCGCGAGTACAGCACGCCACGGCTGGTCAGGACGTCGACCGACGAGTCCCTTGGCAGTTTGCTGAGCAGGCTGATGACGACCGAGGCCGCCGTCTCGCCGCTGCCGATCACGCACGCGTTCTGGGCCACCTTCGCCTTGTGCTCGTGCAGCCAGTAGGTGCGCCCATCGAGGACCCGCGGGTGCCGGCCGGGCTGGCCCGCGACGCGGATCGGCGGCCCCGCGCCGGTGACGACCACGCCGTCGGCCCAGATCGCCTCCCCGGGCTCCACCGCCAGCCGCCATCGTCCGCCGTCGGCCTCCAGCCCGGTCACCTCGGCCGCGAGGATCTCGGCCCGCGCCTTCTCGGCCACCTCGCGCAGATACCAGCTCCACTGCCGGTGCGTCGGCCGCATCCGGCCGCGGTCCACCCAGTCGGCATACGCGCCGCGCCCGATCAGGTGCCGCTGCCAGGTGTAGCCGGCCATCGCCTCGGTAACCGCCGGCGTGGTATGCCCCCAGCTATCGGCGTACGGGAACCCGACGTCCTTCTCCGGGGGCGTGCCCAGCGGCAGCAGGCCGTTGGTGTAGCCCTGCCCTCCGCTCCAGTTGCCCGCGACCGCGCCCCGGTCGATGAGCACCACCCTGGGCGCGCCGAGCCCCGCCGCTTCCAGCGCGCGCGCCTTGGCCGCGATCGCGATCCCCTTCGGCCCCGCGCCTACTACCGCCAATGTTGGCATGAACCTAATCCTCGGCCGCCCGCCCGTCCCGCGTGAACTTGGGGTTGAACATGCGGTGGCCTGGGAGGAAGAGTTAGGAGGGTCACCCAACCCGAAGGAGAGTCGATGAAGACCAAGGCAGCCGTCGTCTACGAGCCGGGCAAGCGCATCGAGATCGAGGAGCTCGACCTGGACCGCCCCAGGGACGGCGAGGTGCTGATCCGCTACCTGTATGCGGGCCTGTGCCATTCCGACATCCACGTCGCGCACGGGGACCTCGAGGCACGCCTGCCGATGGTGCTCGGCCACGAGGGCGCCGGGATCGTCGAGGAGGTTGGGCCCGGCGTGACGCGGGTGAAGCCCGGTGACCACGTCGTCTGCTCGTTCATCCCGAACTGCGGCATCTGCCGCTACTGCGCTACCGGGCGCCAGTCGATCTGCGACTGGGGTGCGACGATCCTGGAGGGCTACCTTCCCGGCGAGCATTTCCCCCTGACCGGCCCCCGCGGCCAGTACGGCACCATGTGCATCCTCGGTACGTTCAGCCAGTACGGTCTGATCCACCAGAACTCGGCGGTCAAGGTCGACGATGACCTGCCGCTGGACAAGGCCGTGCTGGTCGGCTGCGGTGTGCCCACCGGCTGGGGTTCGGCCGTCAACACGGCCAAGGTCTCCCCGGGCGACACGGTCGCGATCTTCGGCATCGGCGGCATCGGGATCAACGCGGTGCAGGGCGCCCGCTACGCCGGAGCGAAGAACGTCGTCGCGATCGACCCGCTGGAGAACAAGCGCGAGAAGGCGATGGAGCTCGGCGCCACCCACGCGTTCGCCACCGCGGAGGAGGCGCAGGAGGCGATCATCCAGCTGACCAGGGGCCAGGGCGCCGACTCGGCCATCCTCACCGTCGGCCTCATGACCGCCGAGGTTGTCGGGGCGGGCTTCAATGCGGTCGGCAAGGACGGCATTGTCGTGCTGACCGGGCTGAACAAGCTGCTGGAGCCGACCATCCAGCTGCCCGGCACGATCCTGACGCTGTTCCGCAAGACGGTGAAGGGCAGCCTGTTCGGTGACTGCAACCCGACTACCGACATCCCGAAGATCCTCGGCCTGTACCAGGCCGGCGACATCAAGCTCGACGAGATCATCACCAGGACCTACACCCTCGACCAGGTCAACGAGGGTTACGAGGATCTGTTGGCCGGCAAGAACGTGCGCGGCATCGTGGTCCACGAGCACTGACGAGCACGGGCGGATGCCGATCCAGGTTGTCGGGCGCCGGCGCGAGCTTGAGCTGGTGCGAGCCGCGCTCGCGTCCGGCGCCCACATCCTGCTCGAGGGACCGCCAGGTACGGGCAAGTCCACCCTGCTCAGGCAGGTCGCGGAGTCCCGGCACACCGAGTTCGTGCTGGTTGAGGGCAGTGCCGAACTGACCCCGGCCCGTCTGGTCGGATCCTTCGACCCGGCGCTGGTCCTGGAACAGGGCTACCGGCCGGAGAACTTCTCCGACGGCCCGCTGATGCGGGCCATGCGCGACGGCGGCCTGCTGTACATCGAGGAACTCAACCGGGTTCCCGAGGAAACGATCAACGTGCTGCTCACCGTCATGTCCGAGGGCGAGATCAACGTGCCGCGTCTCGGCCGCATCACCGCGGACCCGAGCTTCCGCCTGGTCGCGGCCATGAATCCGTACGACTCGGTGGGCACGTCCCGGTTGTCGATGGCGCTGTACGACCGGACCTGCCGGATCTCGGTCGGGTACCAGGACGCCGAGCAGGAACGGCAGATCGTCCAGCTCTCGGCCGAGCAAGCCAAGCCCGCCCTGGTGGCGGAGGCCGTCGCTCTCGCCCGCGCCACCCGCGAGCATCCCGACCTGCGCTCCGGCGCCTCGGTCCGCGGCGCCATCGACTACGCCCGGCTGGTCCCCGAGCTGGCCGACATCCGCGCCGTCCCGGCCGACGACTGGCAAGCCGGCCTGGACGCGGCCCTGACCACCCTGTCCGGCCGGGTCCGGCGGCACGAATCATGCCGGCGGTCCGCCGACCAGGTCATCGAGGAGATCTTCCGGCGGGTCCGAGCTCAGCGCACCGATCCAAGAGTGGGTTCGGGGGAGGAAGAGGAGGGCGGGCCCGGCCTGGGGGAATGACGAGCCCGTCGGCCGCTCCGGTGGCCGGCGGGCAGCGCCAGCGGCCGCAGGGCAAGTCCGGCCTGCGTGAGAGTAAGACGACCGGGCGGCACGAGCTGGCGCGCCACGCCCGCTTCGCGGAGATCAGCCCGGAGGTGGGCGTACTCGACGAGCAGGCGCTGCACCGGGCCCTGGCCGACGACCCGACCGCCTTCGAGCTGCTGGCCGCCATGACCACGGCGACCGACGAGAACCTGCGCGCCGCCGCGATACGCCTGTGCGCCGCCCTGGTGCTCGAGCGGGCCCGGGCCGGGAACGCCACGACCTGGGGGATTTCTCGGCTGCGGCCGGTCCGTGGCGCCTCCGGCGGCGATCTGGATATCGACGCCTCGGTCGAGGGTGTCTCCGCGGCCCGCGCCGAGGCCCGGCCGGTCACGGTCGACGACCTGACCACCGTGCAGTGGGCCCGGGCACCCACGGCCTTCGCGGTGGTGGTCGACCGGTCCGGTTCGATGAACGGTGCCAGACTGGCGGCCGCCGCGACCGTGGCCGCGGCCTGCGCCCTGCGAGCTCCGGCCGAGCACGCCATCTTGTCCTTCGCCGGATCGGTTGACGTCATCCGGCCCCTGGTCAGCGACCTCGTGGCCGCCAGGGTGGCCGAGCGGCTCCTGCGGCTGCGCGGGCACGGTGTAACCAGGCTGGCCGATGCGCTCCAGGCCGCGCAGGAGCAACTCGCGCGAGCCCGGGCCCCGCGGCGGGTGGTCATCTTGTTGTCCGACTGCCGTAGTACCGAGGACGACGACACCGTGGAGACGGCCCGTGCGCTGCCCGAGCTGATTATCCTGGCCCCGGCCGACGACCACGCGCAGGCCGCCCAGCTGGCCAGCCAGGCCGGCGCCCGCTGGGCGGCGATCGAGCATCCGCTGGACGCGGCCGCGGTCCTGGACCGGCTGCTCGAAACCCGCCCCCAGGCCGGCTGAGCCGGCCCGGCCGGTGGTCGGCTGGCCTGCCAGCGCCTAGGGTCGTGGTATGCGATCTACACTCACCGAGGACGTCTGCGTCCCGCGCTCCAAGGTGCCCGCGATGCTGCAGCAGGTGAACGAGATCGGCGCGCGCGCGATGCAGGCCGCCGTGGCCGCGCGCTCGACCCGGCCGAGATCTTCAACCCCGGGAAGGGCTAGCCGTCATGGCCGACGCCGATGACGTACGCCGCGTCGCGCTGGCCCTGCCGCACGTGGAGGAGATCGACAGCGACGGCTTCGACTTCCGGGTTGGCGGCAAAGGGTTCGTCTGGTCGTTCCCCGAGCGCAGGCCCGGCCAGCGCCGGGTCATCCGGACCGACATCGCGGTGCTGTTCGTGGGCGACGAGGCTGAGAAGCAGGCCCTGCTCCTCGGCGAGCCCGGGATCTTCTTCACCGCGCCCGGTTACGACGGCTGGCCGCTGGTGATGCTGCGGCTGCCGGAGGTGGACGTCGACCGCCTCACCGAGCTGGTGACCGACGCGTGGCGGATGCGCGCCCCGCGCGAGCTGTCCTGCGACCTGAACCTAAGCCTGTGACCGGCCCTGCGGCGTCCCGGAGCACCCGGCGCAGGATCTTCCCCGAGGCGGACTTCGGGATCGCCTCGATGACATCCAGCCGCCGGAGCTGCTTGTAGCTCGCCACCTGCCCGGCTACGAACTGCCTGATCTCCTCCGGGCTGGCACCGGCGCCGGGGCGCAGCGTGACATACCCGACCGGAATCTCGCCTGCTTCCTCGTCGGGCAGGCCGACCACCGCGGCGTCGGTGACGTCCGGATGGCGCAGCAGGATCGCCTCCAGTTCGGCCGGGGGGACCTGGAATCCCTTGTACTTGATGAGTTCTTTGAGCCGGTCGACCACGTACAGGTGACCATCGGCGTCGATGTGCCCGAGGTCACCGGTGCGCAGCCACCCGCCGGCATCGATCATGGCCGCCGTGGCCTGCGGGTTGTTGAGATAGCCCTTCATCACCTGCGGCCCGCGCACCCAGATTTCACCCTCTTCGCCGACGCCGACGTCTGCCCCGCTGACCGGGTCGACGATCCGCGTCTGCGTGTTCGGCGCCGTGACGCCCACCGACCCCGGCCTGAACCAGCCCGGCGGGGTCATATGCGAGCCCGGCGACAGCTCGGTCATCCCGTAACCCTGGACCACCTCGCAGTCCAGCCGCTTGGCACACTCGTCGGCCAGGTCGACCTTCAGCGGCGCGGCCGCGCACAGGATCTGCGTCAGCCTGCTGAGGTCGAAGCTGTCCACCAGCGGGTGCTTGGCCAGCGCGAGCACGATGGGCGGCGCCACGAACGACCGGGTGATCCGGTAGTCCTGATGAACCCGCAGGAACTGCTCGAGGTCGAACCGGGGCAGCGTGACGACCGTCGCCCCGGCGCGCAGGCCGCAGTTCATCAGGACCTGCATGCCATAGATATGGAAGAACGGCAGCACCGCCACCAGGCGCTCGTCGGGCTGGATCCGCAGCGTGGCCAGTATCTGCGCGATGTTGGCCACCATGTTCCGCTGGGTGAGCATGACGCCCTTGCACAGCCCCGTGGTCCCCGAGGAGTACGGCAGGGCCACCACGTCGTCCGGCCCCACCGGTACGTGCTCGGCCAGCGGCGGGCCGAACAGGCCCGCGAGCGGTTTGGCCCCCTCGGCCTCGCCGAGCACGTAGATCTCGGCGACCTGGGTTCCGGCACACCCGCGCGAGGCCGTCGCCACCAGCGACGGGATGGTGACCATGATCCGCGTGCCGCAGTCCAGCAGCTGATCGTGCAGCTCACGCTCGGTGTAGGTCGGGTTGACCGTGGTGACGGCCCCGCCCGCCATCGCGGCCCCGTGGAACACCACCGCGTACTCGGGCACGTTCGGCGCCATCAGCGCCAGCACGTCCCCCTTCCTGAACCCGCTGGCCACCAGGCCTCCCGCCAAGGAGCGGACGGCCCTGTCCAAGTCGGCGTAGGTCAGGGTCTGTCCGGTCACGCCGTCGATCAGGGCCGGTTTATCCCCCTGAGCCCCCGCCAGGACGTAATTCGTGAGCGGCAGATCCGGAATCTCGACGTCCGGCAACGGGCTGCGATGGATCATCAATCCCTCCCTACGCGATGCCTCATTGTCAGGCCCATGCGCTCCTACAGACCTCCGGTCACGGGGCTACCGGCGCGGTGAGTTCCAGCTGGATGCCGTCCGGGTCTTCGAAGGACAGCACATCGATGCCAAACCCGGCCAGGCGCGCGATCACGCCGTGGGCCACGCCGTGCTCATCGAACAGGCGGGCCGCCTGCTCCAGGTCCTCGCGGCTGTCCACGCCGAAGCTGAGATGGTCCAGGCCCACCCGGTCTGGGTCGAAACGATCGCCGGCGGGGGCCATCGGCCGCAGTCCCATGATCAGGTTGCCGCGGATCATGACCACGCCGCCGAACAGGACCTTGAACACCTCGTCGGCGCCAGGGTCGTCGGGCGGGGGCGATTCCACCGCGACCTGGAAACCGAGCAGGCTGGTGTAGAACTCGCGGCTGCGCTGTACGTCGGTCACCGTCAGCCGCAGATGATGGATCTCGCCCGCTGGCATAGTGCCCTCCCTCCCCAGAAATTGCGTTGACGCCATCTTGCGCGCTCGGGCGTGCTCTGTCACCAGGATTCATCCCAGTAATGCGCCATCACGCGCCACAGCGAGCGGCGGCAAGGCCTATCTGCTCTGGCCCGAGCTGGCCACGACGCGGTCGACCCAGCTGATCAGCTCGCCGATGACGTCGAGCCCGGGCCACGTAGTCGTACCGCTGGGCGTGTTCGCCCATCCCGTGCGTCAGCTGGATCACCGCCCTGGGCTCACCCGCCGGGTCGCATAGCTGAACGTGCTCGAAGGCATCTGGCTGTCCTCTCGTTGCGGGCCTGCTCGGGCGACGTCGGGTGCCCCGGCGCGGGTCAGCGATCGAGCCCGCCACGTGAGATCAGCTGCGCCGCTATCACGTTGCGCTGGATCTCGTTGGTGCCCTCGCCCACGATCATCAACGGTGCGTCGCGGAAGTACCGCTCGACGTCGTACTCGGTCGAGTAGCCGTAACCGCCATGAATCCTGACCGCGTTGAGCGCGATCTCCATGGCAGCCTCCGAGGCGAACAGTTTGGCCATCCCCGCCTCCATGTCGCATCGCTGCCCGGTGTCGTACCGTCCGGCGGCGTACAGCACCAGCTGCCGGGCCGCGGTCAGCTTGGTCGCCATCTCGGCCAGGAGGCCGCCGACCGCCTGGTGCTTCCAGATCGGCACGCCAAAGCTCTCCCGCTGCTGCGCGTACCGCAGCGCGTCGTCGAAGGCCGCCTGGGCCACCCCGACCGCCCGGGCGGCGACCTGGATACGCCCGATCTCCAGGCCCTTCATCATCTGGGCGAAGCCATGGCCCGGCTCGCCGCCGAGCAGCGCGCCGGCGGGCGCGTGGTAGTCCGTGAACGAAAGCTCGCAGCTCTCCACCCCCTTGTAGCCGAGTTTGGGCAGGTCGCGGGAGACCCGCAGCCCGTCGCCGTGCTCGACGAGCAGGATGCTGATGCCCTTGTGCCGCGGCCGGGCGGCCGGGTCGGTCTTGCCGAGCAGGGCGATCAGCTGGGACCGGCGCGCGTTGGTGATCCAGGTCTTGGCCCCGTTGACCAGGTACCCGTCGCCGTCCGGCCGCGCGGTGGTGGTGATGGCCTGCAGGTCGGAGCCGCCGCCCGGCTCGGTCAGCGCCATCGTGGCCCGTACTTCGCCGGTGGCCATCCGCGGCAGATACCGCTGCTTCTGCTCAGAAGTGCCGAAGTGCAGCAGGAGCTTGGCGACCACCGTGTGCCCGCCCATCGCCCCGGCCAGGCTCATCCAGCCGCGGGCCAGCTCGGCGGTGATCTCCGCGTAGCACGGCGTCGAGACCGGCGCGTCCCCGTAGGGCTCGGGAATGGCCAGCCCGAAGATGCCCATGGCCTTCATCTGGGCGATCAGCTTCTCCGGGTACTCGTCGGCGTGCTCGAGCTCGCGCACCACCGGCCGCACCTCGCGGTCGACGAACTCCGCTACCGTGTCGACGACCGCTCGTTCCTCCGCAGAAAGACCGCTCACGACCTGACCTTCCCGTCCGCCTACCATCAATTAGAACCTCTCCGAGGGGGAGCGTACCGATGCAGGAGGGGCCGTACTTCGACGAGCTGGCCGTCGGCCAGGAGTTCGGCGGCGCGCCGGGCATCACGCTGACCTCGGGGCTGGCCGCGGCGCACCGGGCCATCACCGGGGACCGGCTGGTCCTGGCCACCGACCACGACCTCTGCCGCCGGGTCACCGGCGGCGACCCGCTCGCCTCACCGAGCCTCGTCTGGGACGTCGCGATCGGGCAGTCCACGGTGGTCACGCAGCACGTCAAGGCCAACCTCTTCTATCGCGGGCTGGCCTTCCGCCGCGCCCCCCGGCTCGGCGACACGCTGCGGACCTCCACCCAGGTCGTCGCGCTGAGGCAGAACCAGCCGCGGGAAGGCCGCGCGCCGACCGGGCTTGCGGTCCTGCGGATTACCACCGTGGACCAGCTGCGGCGGCCGGTACTGGATTTCTGGCGCTGCGCCATGCTGCCGCTGCGCGACGAGGACGGGCAGACCGGGCACGCCGACGATCTGGCCTCGGTCGGCCAGGCGATCGACGACCCAGCCGCACTGGTCGGCGGCTGGCGGCTGGCGGAGTTCGCCGAGCAGGCCGCGGGCCCTCGCCTGGCCGAGCTGCGGGCCGGGCAGAGCTGGGCCGTGCCGGGCGGCGACGTGGTCTCCGGCGCGCCCGAGCTGGCCCGGCTGACCCTCAACATGGCGATGGCGCACCACGACGCGCAGGCCGCCGGCGGCCAGCGGCTGGTCTACGGCGGGCACACCGTCGGCCTGGCCCTGGCCCAGGCGGCCCGCTCCCTGCCGTCCCTGGTCACGGTGGCGGCCTGGCACCGCTGCGACCACCTCGGCCCGGTGCACGAGGGGGACACGCTGCGCAGCACGATCTCGGTCGAGCAGGTCGACCCGCTCCCGGCCGGCGGCGGGCTGGTCCACCTGCGCTCCAGGGTCCGGGCCGAGGCGCCCGGGAGAGACGGCCGGCATGAAGGATCCGCGCCGCGAGACGTCCTGGACTGGCGGTACATCGCCATCGTCGCCTTAAGGGAGGGCCAGTCGCTGTGCGGCCCGCACCACGCTGGCGCGGCGCCGGGCGTGCTCGGCCGGATCCTGGTCGTCCGCGCCGGTGAGCATGCGGGCGAGCTGGGGCGCGGAGAACCACCAGGCGTTCAGCGCGATGATCAGGAACACCAGGTGAGCCGCGTCGAGGTCGCCGTCCAGGACGCCCGCCTTCTCCCCGCTCCAGTCGCAGGTCCTCGCCGACGTCGCGGCCCGGCTCGGTGCCTCACCCCACCACCTGGTCCTCCCGCCGGACGCGGTGGCCGGACTGGACACCATCGGTAGGTAACCGCCGATAATGGGCGCAAGGTGGTGACCATGTATCCAGGCACGTATGCGGCGCAGGCGCCGGACCGGATCGCCGCGGTCATGGCCGGGACCGGGGAGACCATCAGCTACGGAGAGCTCGAACGGCGCTCGGCGCAGCTGGCCCACATCCTGCACGACGTCGGGCTGCGGCCCGGCGACGTGGTGGCGCTGCTGACCGAGAACAGCCTGCGAGCCCTCGAGGTCTACTGGGCCGCGCTGCGCTCCGGCCTGTACATCACGGCCGTCAACTACCGGCTCAAGCCGGGCGAGGTCGCCCATATCGTCAACGACAGCGGCGCCGCCGCGCTGATCGTCTCGGCCGAGCAGGCCGCGACCGCCATGGCGGTCCAGAATCTGGGGTCCCCGGCGGTGAAGCTGTGGCTGGCGTTCGGCGGTGCGGTCCCTGGCTACGACGGCTACGAGGAGACCGTCGCGGCCGCCCCGGCGACGCGCCTGGCCGATCAGCCGCACGGCGCCACCATGCTGTACTCCTCCGGCACCACCGGACGGCCCAAGGGCGTCCGGCCGCCGCTGCCCGAGGTCCAGGTGGACGAGCCCGCCGAGGGCCTGGTCGAGCTGGCCCGCCTGGCCTTCGGCTTCAACACCGACACGGTCTACCTGTCACCGGGGCCGGTCTATCACGCCGCGCCGCTGCGCTTCTGCGGCGCGGCCCAGGCTCTGGGCGGCACCGTGGTCATGATGGGGCGGTTCGACGCCGAGCGGGCCCTGCGGGCCATCCAGGACTACCGGACCACGCACGCGCAGTTCGTCCCGACCATGTTCGTCCGGATGCTGCAGCTCCCGCCGGAGGTCCGCGACCGCTATGACATGACCAGCCTGCGGGTCGCGATTCACGCCGCGGCGCCCTGCCCGGTCGAGGTCAAGCAGAAGATGATCGACTGGTGGGGCCCCATCCTGCTGGAGTACTACGCCGGCACCGAGGGCAACGGCATGACGGTCATCGACAGCGGAACCTGGCTCACCAAGCCGGGCACCGTCGGCCGTCCCATCCTCGGCACGGTCAGGATCTGCGCCGACGACGGCACCGAACTCCCCGCGGGCCAGACCGGCAGTGTCTACTTCGAGCGCGACGAGGTGCCGTTCACCTACCACAACGACCCGGCCAAGACGCAGGCCGCGCAGCACCCGGCCCACCCGGCCTGGACCACCCTGGGCGACGTCGGCTACCTCGACGAGGACGGCTTCCTGTTCCTCACCGACCGCAAGGCGTTCACGATCATCTCCGGCGGCGTCAAC
>Ga0209415_10009875_pt1 | contig 16322 bp, 14 predicted proteins | sample PeaSoiSIISIP2007_FD_187696 | JGI IMG/M metagenome (GOLD analysis project Ga0209415, IMG submission 187696) | Peat soil microbial communities from Weissenstadt, Germany - SII-SIP-2007 (SPAdes) (version 2) | ecosystem: Environmental > Terrestrial > Soil > Wetlands > Peat | place: Germany...
CTCTCTTCTCGAAATGGAATTTGAGCTGGAAGCGATCGGCCAGCAGCTTCTGAATCATCATCTTCATCTGGTCGACGCTTGGCTGGCCCGGCGCATCGGGCTTTCCCGTCAGGTCGAACTTGTCCGATTCCGTCCAGGCTGGTCCGCCGGCAAGCTGCTTGGGATGGAGCCAGTAAGCCAAGTTGATCAGATCGTGCAGCGTCGTGTTCGTGGTGATAACCTCGACGCCTCTCAACGTAACTATTTGGCCCGGCCTTGCAGGATCGCTCGGCTTGATCGTGGCCACTTCGAATGCGGGATTCGCATTCGCCGCCATTCGTACTGGCGGAGGTGGGGGTTCCGGAATCGCCCAGGCGGTCTCGGGAGTGGCGCGTGCCAGGTTCAAGGCAAGCGCCGCGCCTTGGGTCCACGTCCCCGCGATCGAGTTCCCGTCCCCGCTCAGCTTTCCTTCATAGTTGCCGTTTAGGGCGGGAATTGTCATTTTTACGGTCGAACCGTCCCGTGCGATCGTGGCCGCGATAGGCGGGGATGGTTGGTCGACGGTGTAGAGCGTAGCCTTCAGCTTGTCATTCCAGCGCGATCTTAAACACGATGCGCACTTTTTGCGGGCCGGCCTGCAATGTGCCCTGCCAATTGCCGGTTACATTCTGGGCTAGCAACGCGCTTCCCTGCAACGCCGCGAGAGCCATCATCCACAAGGTCAACTTTTTCATCGGCGACCTCCCGTTTCCTTCGCTGATCAAATAAACATGATGTCACGGACGCATTGGCGCAACAACGGGTCGCCACGCCTCAACGACGCGGAAAACCCAATCTTACTCATTACGCAGAGCGGACATCGGCTCCGCCCGCGTCGCCCGCCGCGCAGGGACAAAGCTGGCAATAAGCACCACCGTGCACAGCAGTGTCAGCACTCCAAGGAACGTGGTTACATTGAACGCCCCCGCGCCATAGGTGAAATCCGGAACATCGGGAAAGTTCATCAGCGCCGAAAGTAGCGTCGAGAGTCCCAGAGCGCCGATGAGTCCGATGCCCGCTCCCCAAGCGGCTGCTCGTAGACCTTGCGTCATCACCATACGGATCACGTGGCGGTTATTCGCACCCAGGGCCATGCGAATTCCGATCTCGCGCGTACGCAGCGCCACCAAGTAGGAAACCATCCCGAAGATTCCGATTGCGGCCGAGCCCAGAGCCACCAGCCCCAGAATCGACGAAACGACCGCCGGACCTTCTGCGAATAGCCGCTGTATCTGCACCGGGCCTTGCTCCAGAGTCAGAAGAGTTGATGCCGATGGCAGATTGGGATGAAGCTCCGCCAGGCTGGCGATCGTCCGCTTCATAACGGTCTCTGGCGCGATGCGCGTGCGGACCAACAGCGCGCTGCCCGGAAGAATCGCTTTGGGGAAGTAGATAAACGGCGAGTCCAGCTTCGATAAATAGGTACTTCGCACCGTTTTCACCACACCGATCACGCTGTATGATCTTGGACCTTGCTCACGCTTGAGCCACCCGCCCGCATAGACTCGTTGTCCTAGAGGATCTTTCCACGGCCAGAAGGCGCGTGCCGCGGACTCGCTCACCACGGCGACAGCTGCGTCGCTTTCGGTCTCGGCCGGAGTGAATGCGCGCCCCGCCAGCAGCGGGATACCCAGTGTTTCGAAGTAACGATCCGAGACGGCGTTGAACAGGCAGGGAACCTTCAAGTGCTCCGCGTTCTCAAACGGGCCGGACCCATGACCGAGAAACGGCGGGCGGTCCGCCTGCGCGACTGCAACGACCTCGGGCAGATCCGCGACGCGAGCCGCCACCTGGCGGATCAACGCCGTCTGTCCATCACTCGTGGAAGCCAGGGTTTGTGTGCTCACTACCAGCCCAAAAATGTGCTTCGAGTCGAACTTGGTGTCCACGTCCTGCGATCGCCAGGCTCCGCGGAACAGCACTCCTGCTCCGGCCAGCAGTATGAGGCAAGCAGCGACCTGCGACGTTAGCAGGATATTGCGGCGGCTGTGCCAGAAGCCGCGGCGCCCATGCACTCCTTCCTGCTTCAATACGCTGTTGATGTCCGTGCGCGAGGCCTTGATCGCCGGCCATAGTCCCACCAAAATCCCTGTCAGTACGGACAGCGCTGCGCTATAGGTGAAGATACGCCAGTCCGGGGAGACATTCAGCGAAACGGCTAGTTCGCCGGAGATTCGCTGCAAGACCCCGAAAATCGAGACTCGAATCCAATCCGCCGACCACATGGAAAGAACCAATCCGAGCGCGCCTCCCGTGACGCCGAGCACCACGCTCTCCGTGCACAGTTGGCGGATCAGCTGGAGCCGTCCGGCTCCAAGAGCCTTCCGGACTGCGAATTCACGCTCCCGCGCCACGCCGCGCGCGATCAGAAGGTTGACCACATTCACGCACCCGATCAACAGGATTAGGAGTACCGCCACCATCAGCACGTGGGTGATGACGGTGAACACTTCGAATTCTCCGGTGTCCGGCTGGAAGAACGCCGCTGGCCTCGCGGCCAGACTGATTCTTTTGCCGTCCGAGAGGGGCCAACCGGCCGCGAGCGTGTCCAGTTCAGCCGAGGCCCGCGACACGGAAACTGCCGGTTTGCGCCGCGCCAGGATCTGCCATTGACGCTCGGCCGGGTCATGCAGCCAATCGACGTTTGGCAATATCTCAGGTTGTGCGGAGAGCGGCAGCCAAAGATCCGGCGCTTGCGGAGGCAGACCGGTCCCCGCGAATCTTGCAGGCGCTACCCCCAGAATCGTGAATGCTGCACCTTGGATCTTCATGGTTCTGCCAAGAACGGAGGGATCTCCCAGAAGCCGCCCTTCCCAAAAAGCGTGGCTCACAACCACTCCGGGTTGGTCGTCTCGAAACGCCCGGCCCGGCGACGGGTCGATTCCGAGCGCCGAAAAATAGTTCTCCGAAACCAACCTTGCATGGACTACCTCCGCGTCCTCCGGTCTTCCGCCGGGCAGAACGGACAGAACGGTCTCCGGCACTGAAGTCGCAACCATCGACGCGAATGAGCTATTGGCGTCCCGAAGCTGCGTGTACTCGGAGTAAGAGAATTGGTCGATCTGCGTGCCATTCAGCCGTCCGTAGATGCGGACGATCTCCCCCGGTGCGCGCACCGGCAGAGGCTTCCACACCACCGATTCATAGAAAGTGAAGACTATGGTGTTGACGCAGATCCCAAGCGCCAGAGTCAGAACAGCAACCAAGGTGAACGCGGGGGTCTTGGCTAACATCCGAAAGGCGTAGCGGAAGTTCATAGTTTATGCTTGGCAATTCTACCGCCATTGGCAACCGCCCGGCCCACAACTACTTGCAAGACGAGGAGCGTCCATTTGTGGGAAGTCGCGTCCCAGCGCCGGAACTCTGGGTGAACCGAGATCGGTCAACCGACCGGGCCGGTTTTGGACAAACTCAGTTATCGGAGGGTCTCTCCACATGATCGATGACCAGAATTTCGACAGGGCCCTTGGCCGATTCGAGTTTCAAGCCGATTTGCTCCTGCATCGCGGTAAAGAAGTCAGGGCCGGGATCGGCCGCTGCGGCGCCATCGGCGGGACGAGGGCCGGCTGCATCAGGGGATGGAACGGCTGGCGCATCCGGGGTGAAGGTGAGCTGGAAATCAAACTCACCAGTGATTCCGGTCTTATCGACAACCGTGCGGCTAAGCATAGAAGAAAGGAAATTGGCCAGAAACGCCATGGTCGTACTTGACGCTCGAAGCCGGCCACTTGCCATTGAACCCTGCATTAACCCGCAGTACTTGCCGGGCGCAATAGTGAAATCGCCAGGTTCACGCTGAAGGCAGTTCGGTTGCTGCAACTTCGGGCCGCTTTTCGCCACGGTCAGCTCATAGACAGGAAGCTCTTTCGTCTCACGGTGGATCGTCAGGTTGAACCGGTCGCGGAGCAGCGTCTGCAGCCTCCGATTTTGCAGAGTTACGTACTCCTGGCTGAAGGAGGGAGCGCCCTCGGCCTTTGCATCAATGTTATATCGCTCAGAATCGATCCAACCCGGACCTCCAGTGACCTGGAAATCGCGGACCCGGTAGGCAAAGATGACGAGTTCTCTCAAAGTCATTCTTTCGAGGTGACAGTTTGGAACACAAGTGAACAGTCCGCCGCGCTCACCGCTGACATCGCGCCTGATCGACGCTACGTCGAACGCCGGCGATGCCTCCTGCGGCGCGGCGTATAGCGATACAATTGCGGTTGCGCCGGCGAGGAGCAGTCTCTTGCCGCGACCCTCCGCGCTATTGTTCATGGTTCATTCCGTTCTCCTTCAGCAATTCGCGCAGCCTGTTCAACAAAGGATCGGGAAGAAGCTCTTCGGCAGTCAGTCTGCCGTCGTGGTTTGAATCGAGGCGTTCCAGCGCCGACGCCGCATTACGAATTTCAGTTCCTGAAATGAGGCCATCGTGATTCGCGTCGAGCACGGCAAGCACTGGGTTAACCCGCGTGAAATCCGGCCCGGCGAAACTCTCTCCGCACTCTTTGGCATCCAGCGCACCGTTGCCGTTCACATCGAGCGAATGGAGCGCCTCTGGCGCGTTCGCGATCTCATCCGCGGAAATAACCAGATCGTTGTTGAGATCCAGCGCACTCAGCACGGGGTGTTCTTCGAAGTACGCGGCGACCAACCGGCGAACGGGGCCGATTTCCAATATGTCCGCGGAATTCATCGTGACCTCGGTATTCAGATTCGCCGCCGGAGCGCCGCTTTGGACTCGCACACCGGATTGGCTCGACTCGCGAGAACCAATCGCCGATTGGAGATGACTCCCGCCGTGGGCGATCAAAACGCCTGCTACCGCGAAGTTCAGCAGCGAGAGCGCCGCCCCGCCCATCCATTGTTTGCGAGTGAGCCGGGGATCGTCGTCTAAGACGAGAAACATGGGAGCACCAGCCAAGTATTCTCGCGGCGGATTCTCCGGCTCCGGGACGCCCGGACGCAGGAGCCATTGGCGCAGCAGAGAGAATGCGGCATCTCCTACTAAAGCAAATCGATCCGAACGGCTGGTGTGATCGAAAATCGACAGCATTTCATCGCCAAAATGCTGCCGGAAGCTGCGCGGATGGAGCCGGACCAGGCTTGCATAAAGAGTCGCGTAGAGAGATCGGATCATCATGCCCTCCTGGGCTGTCGGTGGCGTAATTGCAGCTTGGCATCCCGGACCACGCCTTCCAGCCGGGAAGTTTCAGCCGAAAGGACACCGCTGCCAAGCGCCGTCAGCCTGTAATAGCGGCGGCGGCTGTCTTCGTCTCCGGATTTCGCCCCGAGTTCCTTGACCATCCCTTGGCGCACCAGCTTTTGCAGGTTGTCATAGAGGGTACCGGGCCCGAGCTTGTAGCGCCCTTCGGATTGCCGCAATACATCCTGCATGATGGCGTAGCCGTGCATATCGCCGGCCGTCAGAGCCAGCAGAACGTGCAGCGTCGCGGGAGAGAGGGGCAGAAATCCGTTCGGATCGTCTTTCATAGTCGGTATTCAGTATATCGGATTCCGAATAAGTGTCAAGACCACGCCAGCCCCGTTGGCGGGCCAATCGCGCGGCCGAGCAGAGCGTTATGGGTGTATACTGCATCCTAAAAAGATCCATGGAGGTTCTTCCCAACGTGAAAATCTGGACCTTGGCCGTGGTGTTGACTGCGCAGATGAGTCCGGCTCAATGGCTCAACTACCCTACGGCGGGAGTACCCAGGAAGCCTGACGGATCACCCAATCTCTCGGCTCCGGCCCCGCGCGCACAGGACGGGAAGCCGGATCTTTCGGGACTCTGGGCGCCCGTCCGCCAGCGCCCCCTTGACGAGAGCCTGGCGGGCCAGGCGAACGCCACCGGACCGTTTTGGGATTTCGGATCGGTGGTTCCTGGTGGATTGCCTTACCTGCCCTGGGCCGCGGAGGCCCGCAACAAGCGGTTCGCCGACAGCAGCAAGGATAATCCGGATGTGCACTGCATGCCGTTGGGCATCCTTCAAATGGACACTCATCCGTTTCCGCACCGGTTCGTTCAGACGCCGGGCTACCTCGCGATCCTGCACGAACGCGACATGGAATACCGGCAAATCTTCACCGACGGCCGCCCGCTGCCCGCCGACCCGCAGCCTAGCTGGAATGGTTACTCAACCGGGAAATGGATCGGAGACGTTCTGGCCGTGGAGACAATCGGCTTTCGCGATGGACTCTGGGCCGACTACGACGGGAGTCCCCTGACCAGCGCCGCGAAAATCACCGAGCGATTCCATCGCCTCGACTACGGATCGATGGAGATCGAGATGACCGTGGACGATCCTAAGGCGTACAGCAAGCCGTGGACGGCGAAAGTAACTCTGGCGCTGCAACTCGATTCAGATTTGCTGGAATATGTTTGCCTGGAAGGCGAGAGGGATGCGATTCACATGGTGGGCAAGTGATTGGCGATTGCCGTATGGAAATCACGGCCATTCACCACATCGCGCTCACTGTCACCGACATCGAGCGGTCGAGAAAGTTCTATCACGAGATCCTGTCGATCGAAGAGATCCCCCGGCCGCCATTCGATTTTCCGGGCGCCTGGTTTCAACTCGGCGATTCCCAGCACGTACACTTAATCGTTCACAGCCGTGCCACCTTCCGTGAGAAGCCGCTGGACACGCGCGACGTCCATTTCGCGGTTCGCGTACCGAGTTATCACGCGGCGGTGGAGTTCCTCCGCTCGAAAGGCTACCGGGAGGACACCGATCCTAACGATCCGTACTGCATGATCCTGGCGCCCCATCCCACCGCTGGGTTCCCGCAGATCTACATCTGCGACCCCGACCGGCATGTTATTGAGTTCAACTCGGAGCGCCTGGATTAGCAGCCCGCGCGCCGGGGAAGTGAGAGCTCTTCGGCCTCGACGGGGTTGGCTTCGCGAACCGAGGGCACAGCTTGCGTCGTTCCCCTCGTTCGCCGCAGCCAGGTGGCCAGGGAGAGCGCGAGGACCAAGGCCCAGAGCAGGAGCACGGCGTCACTGCCGGGTTGCGATGGCGCAGCCCGCGCGGGCGTCGCAGCGCTGGCAGGCGCGTGTCAAGAAAAAACCGCTTCCTGTGGCCGCTTCGGAAGCCGGTGTTGTGTGTTTCCAGTTGCCTTACTACTGAATCACGGGCGGCAGCTTGGTCTGATCGCCGGTCATGATGCACTTGGGATGGCCGAAGCCGCCGGCGCTCTGGCCGTTGGCGCCGATATCGAAAACGATGTTGTCGGGGCGCATGGGGTCGCCGGAGATGCCGCCGACGCCGGCCAGATGATCCAGCTTCAGGCCGTTGCGGGTGCGCCAGGCGATCATGTGATCGGCGCAGGAAGTGTCGCCGCTGACGCCGATGCCGCCCACCATCTTCTGTCCGGCCGCGAACAGAGCCAGTCCGCCGCCGAATACGTTGACGCCCCCGATTTTGCCTCCGACCATGGCATCGTTGGCCATGCCGTAGCTGGCCGAAGCTCCGCGATACGCCACGGTGGGATCGACTGGATTGCTGAACTGGAGCCCGTACAGGCTGCCGCCGGGCTGGACCGCGCTGAAGAGATTGGCGGTGGAGAGCGCCAAGCCTTTGGCTTGCCCCGAATTATTGACGCCGGCGGAGGAGGAATCGAGACCGAAGGCATTCGCCGTATTGGCCTTCTGCGCGGAGATGACGCGGCTTCCGGGCCATTGCGAATCGCGCGCCTTGCCGGTGAAGGCGATGGCGCACACGACTCCGTCGCGGTCCACGATGGTGCCCCACATCTGGTTGTTCAGGCCGCTCGATTCCGCCGTGGTGGCCGCGGTGAGGGCGGTTTTCAGTTCGGCGTATTTAGGCAACGCCGCGCAGCCATTGGCGGCTTGGGCGTAAGCCATGGCGGACATGGAAATTGCGGAAATTGCCGCCGCGAAAACGGCGGCGGTCCGGCGGGCAGCGCAATAAATGGATTTGCGACGCATGGATATTCCTCCTCAAAGTAGGTAACGGTCTCAGCGATTATACCCCGCCCGGTACCTCCAGGCTTCCAACAAGTTCCGGGCACGGCGGTACGTGCGTACTGTGGTGGAATGGGCCGAGTACCCTATTGCCCGAATATGCCCTATCGGTGACACTCGTCCAGGAAGCCGCGATACATTCAGACGCGGTCACGGATCAAACCGGACGAGGTGCTCAGATTGAATCCAGAACAAAACGGCCACGCAGACCGGCGCCATTCGGATCGCTTTCCGATCGAGCGTGAAGTTCGCTATCGCGTTCTGAGTAAGCGTAGCGGCGAAGATGCCGGCGACGGCAAGACGCTTAATATTTCCAGCTCGGGAGTGCTGTTCACGGCGGCCCACGTTTTGCTGCCGGGACGCCGCCTGGAGCTGGCGATCAGTTGGCCCGCGCAGCTCGATAATAAATGCGCCTTGAAGCTGGTGGCTCGCGGGCGCATCGTGCGCTTCGAGGACGGGCGCGCGGCGATGGAGATTCAGCAATACGAATTCCGGACGCAATCCTCGCAGCTCAACGGCGCGCCGGGTCCGCGAATGGTGCTGAATTAGGGCAGGTAAAGTTTCGTCTCTCTCCTTGTGGTGGCGCGCCGGGGCTTAGTCTTCGGCGCGCATCTTTTATTTGTATCGAGCCCCGCCGTCGAGCACGCGCATGCCTGCCTCGGTGATGGCGGCCGGCGAACCCTGAATGAGCGGCTCCCCCGCGTACTCAAGATCGGCGAGCATGCTATAGAAAGACCCGTCGCCCATGAAGGGGGTTTCCTCCAGCCGCTGAACCGCGAAGAAGAGACGCTGCCTCGGAAGCGCGCCGTGGTCCCGCAGGACCGTTAGCGCTTGCCGCTGGGTCCGCGTGAGGCCGTCTTGGGTCGACGGAAATTCCTCCAGGTAACGAGCCAGCGCGGGGGCCAGAAACGGCAGCGCGGAGGTGTCCGTGGCGAGGACGCGTTCGATCGCGGCGGGGTCTTGCGAGGCGAAGGCGGTCCAGGCCGCGTGAGCGACCTCGAAATGCGTGGCGGTGGCGGGGACGCGCGTGGGGGCCAGCGAGGCCAGTTGGTCCGCAGTGAGGCTGCCGAGAATGGTGCGTCCGGCGAAGACGATGCTCAGTTTGCGCGTAGTCATATCCTGACGACTGAAAAAATCCAGGGCTCGGATTAACAGCAGTTGGTTGGAGAGGCGATGATCGAACCACAGGATTGTTTCCTGGTGCTCGGCGAAGCGCAGGAGCCGCGCGGATACTGGGAGCGGCGGTCCTTCATATAGTAGGTCGCTCTCGACGACGACCTCACCGGGAAGGCCGGATTCCCGCAGAGTGCCGGCGACCGATTCGCCGTCGGTGACGTTTAGCGGTCCAGGTTCCATCGATCCCAGCATAATCCTTGCGGGGCTTGCTACTTTGGTAGTGAGCCATGCGAAAGCTTTACGGCCGGTGGATAGAGAACTGGGAGAATCGTCTGTGCTCGCGTGCGACCAATCGCGTGGTGCGGCCGTTTGAGTGGGGCCTCGAATGGACCCGCTCCTGGCCGTCTGCCTTGGCGATGCCGCAGAACGGGCACCAGCCGCACGACTATTTGAGCCTGCTTAATCGCGAGTCCCTGGCAGCGAGCGCGGAGTTTTTCGGCTACCGGCCGCCTTCCGATTTCGCCTTGAGCAACCGATTGCTCACCTTCACCAGCGCGGTGGAGACTCCCTATCCGGCGAATAATGTGGTCAAAGGGCAATGGTTCCCGGCCGCGGAAAAGCCGGGGCGCAGGCGCGTGGCCGCGATCGTGCTGCCGCACTGGAACGCGTCGGCGACCCAGCACAATGCGCTCTGCGCGGGCATGGCCAAGCTGGGAATTTCCGCCTTGCGCCTGAGCCTTCCGTATCACGACTACCGCATGCCGGCGGAGTTGGAGCGGGCCGACTACGCGGTCTCCTCGAACATCGCCCGCACCATCGATGCGACTCGCCAGGCCGTGATCGACACGCGCAGTTGCGCGGATTGGCTGGAGCGGGAAGGCTACGAAAGCATCGGCGTCGTAGGCACCAGCCTGGGCTCATGCTACGCGTTTCTGGCCAGCGTCCACGATCAGCGGCTAAAGGTGAACGTGTTCAATCACTGCTCGACGTATGTCGCCGACGTGGTGTGGGAGGGTTTGTCGACGCAGCACATCCGCCAGAGCCTGGAGCCGATGGTCACGCTGGAGCAGTTGCGCGAAGCGTGGCTGGCGATCAGTCCGCCGATGTATATCGAGCGCTACGCGGTGCTGGGGAAGAAGCCGCTGTTCATCTACGCGCGCTACGACACCACGTTTCCGACCCGCTTCTCAGAACAGGTGATCCGCAAGGCGCGGGAGTTGGGCTTCGAGCACAAGGCGGTGGTGCTTCCGTGCGGCCATTACACGCTGGGCGAGAGCCCCTTCAAATTTCTGGACGGCTACCATATCTGTAGCTTTCTAAAGCGAAATCTGTAGCTCTGCCAGGGCGATCCACCCCTACACTGGAAGCGCAAATCGACCGATAGTACTTGTGGAATGACCAGCCTATTGAATCTGAACCCGTATTCGGCGCCGCCCGAGCCCGCAGAGACACCTCCCGCAAAGACACATCCCGCCAAGACACTTCCAGCAACGACAAATGTGGTCGCGGACCCGCCCAAGGTGACAGAGACGCTCGACGTGCGAGAGGTTTCCGAAAGAGACGCGTCCGAAACGGGCGACGATTCCGCCGAGGAATCCACCGAGTTCGAGATCGTATTGGGACGCCGTCAGGTCGCCAGCACAAGTCTGGTGGCGATCGTGCTGGTGTCGGTTTTCTCCGGCGTATCGTATTTGATCGGCAAGTCGATGGCTCCCAAGGCGGCGGCCCCTCAGGCAGGGGTTACAACCCCGGTGGAATTGCCTCAAGCTCCTCCCGCGCCGACGCCCGTTCCTGCGGTTGTCAAAGATCAACTGCCGCGCCTGCAATCCGAGACGACCAACGCGCCGTTATTCGCGGAGGCAATCCCTGGACAGGTTTATCTGCAAGTCGGCGTGATCGAAAAAGGACCGGCGGGGATTTGGGCGGAAGGACTGCGCACCCACGGCCTGAATGCGTTCGTCGCACCCGGTCCGGGCGATGGGCTGATGCTATGGAGAGTGATGATCGGTCCGCTGCCCGATCCGCAATCCTATCAGCGAGCCAAGGACGCCCTGAACAGCCTGGGCCTGACCAATTTCGGAAGGCGGTATTCGTCGCAGTAGTTACCGCTCCCCTGTGGTCGCGGCTCGGTAACGTCGCGGCTCGGTAAGGGAGACTACTGAAGCGGGAGATCTTCCTGCTCCGCGGGTTCCGTGTCCGGAATCAGGCTGGCTGCGGCGACCTGATCGCCCGCCTCGACATTCACCAGCCGCACGCCCTGCGTGGAGCGGCCGGCCTGGCGAATTTCGCCGGAGCCGATGCGGATGATTTGCCCCTGCTTGGTGACGATCATTAGATCGCTATCTTCCTTGACGGAAAGAATGCCGACGACCTTGCCCACTCGCGGCGTGGTCTTCATATTGATCACGCCCTTGCGCCCGCGCGCCGTCAGCCGGTAATCCTCCAGCGGAGTGCGCTTGCCGAACCCGTTCTCCGAGATCGACAGGATCAGGTCTTCCTTGCCGACGATCACCGCACCCACCAGGTAGTCGCCCTCTTCGAGCTCCATCCCTCGGACGCCGCGCGCCGGACGGCCCATCGGGCGCACGTCGGATTCCTTGAAGCGGCAAGCCATGCCCTCATGCGAACCCAGGAAAATGTAATCCTCGCCGCTGGTGAGACGTGCGGCCAGCAGTTCGTCGCCTTCGTCCAGACCCAGCGCGATAATGCCTCGCGTCATGATGTTGTCGAACTCGGTCAACTCGGACTTCTTGATGACGCCCTGCTTGGTCACCATCACGATAAACTTGCCGGAGACGAATTCCTTCACCGCCAGGAACGCCGTGACGGTTTCGTCCTGCTGAAGATTGATGAGCCCGGAGCAGTGCTTGCCCTTGCCGCTGGTGGAGGCGTCGGGGATCTCATAAATCTTGAGGTAGAACACGCGGCCCTTGTTGGTAAAGAAGAGCAGGTAGGCGTGCGTGGAGGCGATGATCAGATGCTCGACCACGTCCTCGGCGCGCGTGGACATGCCGATGCGCCCCTTGCCGCCGCGGGTCTGACGCCGGTACGTGTCGACGGCGGTGCGCTTGAGGTAACCGCCGCGGGTCACGGTGACGGCCACGTCTTCCACCTGCACCAGGTCTTCGAGCGTGATCTCGCCGGTGTCCTCGATGATCTGCGTGCGCCGCTCATCGCCGAAATCCTTCTGGACTTCCTTCAACTCCTTGACGATCACGCCGCGCAGCACTTTCTCAGACCCCAGGATTTCCAGGTATTCGGCGATGCGAACTTGAATCTCAGCCAACTCATCCAGGATCTTCTGCTGCTCCATGCCGGTGAGCCGCTGAAGTTGCAGCTCGATGATCGCCTGCGCCTGCTTCTCGGAAAATTCAAACTGCGCGACCAGTCCCTCGCGCGCTTCCCTGGGATTCTTGGCGGCGCGAATCAGCTTGATCACCGCGTCCAGATTATCCAGCGCCTTCTTGAACCCGAGCAACAGGTGCTCGCGCTCCCGAGCCTTGCGCAGCAGGTAATCGGTCCGCCTGCGGACGACATCGATTCGATGCTCGACGAACCGCTTGAGCGCGTCGAGGATGCCCATCTCGCGCGGCTGCCCGTTGACGATCGCCAGCAGAATCACGCCGAAGCTGATCTGCATCTGCGTCTGCTTGTAGAGATTGTTGAGGACCACCTCGGCTTGCTCGCCGCGCTTCAGCTCGATCACCATGCGGTAGCCATCGCGGTCGCTCTCATCGCGAACGTCGGAGATGCCTTCGAGCTTCTTGTCGTTCACCAGCTCGGCGATGTGCGCCACCAGGCGAGCCTTGTTCACCTGGTACGGCATTTCGGTGACGACGATGGATTCGCGGTCCTTGCCGAGCTTTTCGATGGCGGCCTTGGCGCGGACTTTCAGCGACCCTCGGCCGGTGGCGAAATATTCGCCGATTCCAGTGCGGCCCAGAATGATTCCGCCGGTTGGAAAATCCGGACCCTGCACGATCTCCGCGATTTTGGGCAGCGTGATGGCGGGGTTCTGCACCAGCGCAATCGACGCCTCCACGATCTCGCGTAGATTGTGCGGCGGAATCTTGCTGGCCATGCCCACGGCGATGCCCTCGCTGCCGTTGACCAGAAGGTTGGGAATGCGCGCCGGGAGCACCTCCGGCTCCATTTCGCTTTCGTCGTAGTTAGGCTTGAAATCGACGGTTTCCTTGTCGATGTCTTCGATCAGAGTGGCCGCGATTCGCGACAGGCGCGCTTCGGTGTACCGCTCCGCCGCGGGCGGGTCGCCGTCAATGGAGCCGAAATTTCCCTGCCCGTCCACCAGCACGTAGCGCATGGAAAACGGCTGCGCCATGCGCACCAAGGCATCGTAGATGGGCGCGTTTCCGTGCGGATGGTATTTGCCCATGACGTCGCCGGTGATCTTGGCGCACTTACGGGTGGGGCGATTGAAATGCAACCCCAGCTCATGCATGCCATAGAGGATGCGCCGGTGCACGGGCTTGAGGCCGTCGCGAACGTCGGGAAGCGCGCGGCCCACGATCACGCTCATGGCGTAATCGAGATAGGACCGCCGCATCTCGTCTTCAATATTGACCGGGATGTGGTTCTTGCCCCCGCCGTCGCCGCCTAACGGGATCTGACCGCCCGGTGGTGGTGGCGGCTCGGGTGGTGGCGAAGTGGGGTCCTGGGGATCTGCCAAACTCTTTGCTCCTTGTGATTGCTCGCGATGTGCCGGTCGAGCGCGGCGCTTGACTCTATTTTACCAGCTTCGGGCCGCGGCGGGCGAAACAGCGTAGGCCGAAGAGGCGGCGAAATTTGACAAAACGCCGGATTCGGCGGCACTCGCGCTGCGCCCTGCGACTGTATATAGAACAACTCATCAGCGGAGCTGCCCGAACCATTTTTGTATAGTTCCAGTATGGACTACACCATAAAATTGGAGCGTTGTGATCGAGGCTGCTGCTTTTGGATCGACGGAATCGCCGTGAAGGAAGGTGAGTTTTTGGACGCTATCACGCCTCCTGCTTCAGGCTTTCTGGAAGAGGGCAAACGCGGCGGGGCCACCCCTCCAGTTATCATCGTTAGCTGCCCCAAAAAGCGGCTGTAGCCTTCGGGGCTGGGCGTCATGTCGCGCTAGTGTGCTTGGCCTCCGCTACCCGTGAAGGAGAACACAGGGAGCACGGGGGGGACACAAACCAGCGAAACGTTAGTGTACGCTTGGTGAAGACAAAGGGAAGTCCAAATGAAGCTCCTCACGCCGCTTGTGGTCCTTACAGTTTGCTGCATCGCTAGCGTTGCCCAATAAACGCTGTCCGAACCAGAATTCGCCGATGTGTTTGTCGGGCTGGATGCTGGCAAGCTGATCCCACTCGAACGCCAAACTGCCTCCATCCAAGGAAAGGCTAGCGGCTTTATTGTCATGAGCACAAAAGCCGCATCGGAGTTCCCCGGCGCAAAATCGCCAGTAAGGTTTCGCTCTAACCAAACACTTGATTTTATAGTGCGCTCCCCCCTAGCCTCATCAACGGTGGACCCGAGCACACTGTATGTTCTCCGAAAGCTAACCACCAAAAAGAAAAGCCGGGAACTAATCATCATGGCTGGGCACGTCACCCCGCTTGGGGCGTCCACGAAAACTGATCTCGCTGAGGGCGTCCTACCTGTCACATTCAACCGATACGGAGCCTCGTCAATCAAGATGAGCACGAGGCCGCTAACGCCCGGAGAATACGCCGTCAGTCGGCTCTACGCCCAAACCGTGTTTTGTTTCGGCGTCGATTGAAAGGCTCGACTGGAAGTTACTCGCCATGTATCACCGTGCGAGCGGCTTTGTCAATCTGCTGCAAAAGCTTCGGAACCTCCTGATGAGCGACGGTCGCAGCAGTCTTCCAGAAATTCGCACCCTGACCCGGGTCGATCATGGGAAGGTGCGCAAAAGCAAAGTCGTGCCGCACCTCGAACGCAGCGGCAAAAAAGCTGTCACACTGCAGGGCTAACTCCGAAGGAATGAAGAGCCGACCCTGTGCGAGTTCTTCGCGGGCAGCTTCCATAGTCGTGGTAACCCGAGCAGCATACTCTTCAGGGCTTATTTCACCTGCCATGCGCCCGGCGGCCGTCATCCGTTGAAGATACCCTTGGGCGTCGTAAAAATGACGATATAACCTCGCTAGGATATCAAGTTGACGTTCATGCACACGCGACCCGCGTGTGAGAAATGCTTTCACCCGCTCAATCTCGATGTCGGCACTGGCCTTCATTTCTACCTTGAACTTCTCGGCGTCGAGTGCCAAACGGTTAGTGATAACCGCTTTGACCAGCCAAGCGGCGGCGGCAAGCAACACGCCCCCTCCACCTACCGTTGCAACGACCGTGGTGATTATCTCTTGCCAGTTAATCGGCATGGCTTTCCCCTCACCAAGTTCTTACGCGCCCATCAACCGACAAGTTCCCCTCGCCCGTCAGCCAGAAAGGGCTCGGTAAAGCGTCGTCCGGCCCACGTTCCAAAGAGCGGCCACGTCCTCAACCCGTTCGCCGTGTTCGATCAGCTTGCGGGCTCTGGTGATCTGCGTCGGGGCTAGCTTCTTCTTCCTCCCGAATTTCACCCCCGTTTCTTTGCGTCCTTTACTCCGGCGCGGGTCCGTTCGCTGATAAGGCTGTGCTCGTACTCGGCCATCATTCCAATCATCTGCCACATAACGCGGCCCGTGGGTGTCGTGGTGTCGATCGCCTCCGTGATCGATCGGAATCCACTCCTCGATCGCGCAAACTGTCGAGCATGGTTATCAGGTCGCGCAAGCTGCGGCCTAGCGGGTCGAGCTTCCACACACTTTCAGCAAACTGCGGAGCGTGTCGCCATCCTGCAAGGACCTTTAGGCACCGGGGCAGGGCAGGGCGTTTGGTGATCGCGCCGGACAGTTCATCGGTGAAGATAGTTTTACACCCGGCCTGCCTGGGCGCCGTGTGCTGCATGGCGGCGTTCTGGTCTTCCGTAGAGACGCGGGCGTAGCCATATTTCATGCCCTCCATAATGGGACAACAAAACGGGACTCTGCAAGCCCTGATTTCATTGGCTCCGGTTTCCGTCCCGAAACTTACCTTTGCGGAACGCGGCTAAACCAGTTCCAGCCGTTTCAGTTTGAGCCGGTCGGCGTGAACGTGCGCAAGGTCGTACTGCGCTTGCTGAATAAGCCAGCTTTCGGCGCTGCCGCCGAAAACCTTGGACAGTCGT
>Ga0209415_10009876_pt1 | contig 16322 bp, 14 predicted proteins | sample PeaSoiSIISIP2007_FD_187696 | JGI IMG/M metagenome (GOLD analysis project Ga0209415, IMG submission 187696) | Peat soil microbial communities from Weissenstadt, Germany - SII-SIP-2007 (SPAdes) (version 2) | ecosystem: Environmental > Terrestrial > Soil > Wetlands > Peat | place: Germany...
TACGATGACGACGGAGCGGAACATGGCGTCGCGGTGTTCACGAACCGTTCGATCCGGTCGCAGGCCTCCACAAGCTGGTCGTATCCCGTGGCGAAGCTCGCGCGGATAAACCCCCGTCCGTTCTCGCCGAACGCGGATCCCGGGACGACCGCGACCCGCTGTGACTCGAGGAGCCCGTACGCGAAGTCACGGTCGCCGAATCCCGTCGAGGCCACGCTGGGGAAGACGTAGAACGCCCCTCCAGGCGCGCGGCAGGCGAGCCCTGCCGCCCTGAGCCGGCCCACGACAAGGTCGCGCCGCCTGTGGTACTGCTCGCGCATGGATCGTACCCCGTCCTCCCCGCGGGCAAGCGCCTCGATCGCAGCCTCCTGGGAGAGGATCGGTGCGCAAAGCATCGAATACTGGTGCACCTTCATCATCGCGTCGATGAGCTCGGACGGCCCGCACGCGTAGCCGATCCGGAAACCGGTCATCGCAAACGCCTTCGAGAATCCATGGAGGAAGACCGTGCGCTCCCTCATGCCCGGGAAGGCGGCGATGCTCGCGTGGGCGCCCTCGTAGACCAGCTCGGAATAGATTTCATCGCTAAGGACGATCAGGTCCTTCTCCACCGCGAACCGGGCGATACCCTCCAGCCGCGCCCGGTCGCATGTGCCTCCCGTCGGATTGCACGGCATGTTCATCATGAGGACCTTGCATCCCGGGAGCCAGGCCCTCTCCAGGTCCGCAACGTTGAGAGCAAACCCGTCGTCCGCGCGGGTGGGCACCGCAACCGCCACCCCGTGCGCAAGGGCCACGCCTGGATGGTAGGAGACATAGCACGGCTGGTGGTACAGGACCTTTTCGCCGGGGTTGAGCAGCGCCCGGAGCGCGAGGTCTATCGCCTCCGAGACGCCGACCGTCACGAGGATCTCGTCGTCGGGCCGGTAGCCGACCTTGTAGTTACGCTCCACATACTCCGCGATCGCGCGGCGCAGCTCCAGGAGCCCGAGGTTCGAGGTGTAGTGGGTCCTGCCCTTCTCAAGGGCGTAGATCGCGGCCTCGCGGATGTGCCAGGGCGTGTCGAAGTCCGGCTCGCCGATCCCGAGCGAGATGACATCCCTCATCTTCGCCACGATCTCGAAGAAGTCGCGGATGCCCGACTTGGGGAGCGCCTCGACGTGCCGGGCGATGAATCGCTTCACGGCGACACCTTCAGCCTCTCGGCGTCCTGCGAGGGCGCCTCCATGAGGAAGGATCCCTCCTTGTAGGAGCGCAGCATGAAATGGGTGCTCGTGGAGAGCACGCCCTCGAGCGTCGAGAGCTTCTCCGAGACAAACCCCGCGACCTTCTGCAGGCTCGGCCCGTTGACGAAGATGAGGAGGTCGTAGGCGCCCGACATCAGGTAGCAGGACTCGACCTCGTCGAAGCGGCTCAGGCGCTCGGCCAGCCGGTTGAAGCCCCCGCCCCTCTCCGGTGTGATCTTGACCTCGATCACGGCGCGAACGGCCGCGGCCGACTCCCGGGACAGGTCGAGGACTGGGCGCCAGCCGAGGAACACCCTGTCCTTTCTGAGCTGCTCAAGGTGCCCGTTGACCTCGGACTCGGAAATGCCGGCGATCTGCGCCATTTGCGCCGTCGTGAGGTAACCGCCTTCGGTGAGCAGCTTGAGGACAGGGTTCATAGGGGGTGCAATTGTCTCATAGACGCCTCACGATTGGCCATCCCAAAAAAGTTCCCCGGGAGTTGCGTCGGAGCGCGCGTTGATCCATCCGATGGGTTCGCATGTTTGAGTCCCTGACAGACAAGCTCACCTCGGCGCTTCGAAACCTGCGCGGTGTCGGCAAGCTTTCCGAGGAGAACATGGCGGCGGCCCTGGGCGAGGTCCGGACCGCCCTGCTCTCGGCCGACGTCCATTTCAAGGTCGCAAGGGAGTTCGTCGAGCGCGTGCAGGCGCAGGTCGCCGGCGAGGAGGTCCTGAAGGGCGTCACGCCCGGCCAGCAGATCGTGAAGATCATCCATGACGAGCTCGTCCGCCTGCTCGGCGAGGGTGCGACGGCGCTCAGCGCGGCGCGCCCCCTTAAGATCATGCTCGTGGGTCTCCACGGTTCGGGCAAGACCACCTCGGCCGCGAAGCTCGGGCGCCTGCTCAAGAAGCGCGGATATCGCCCCTTCACCGTCGCCTGCGACGTGTACCGCCCGGCCGCGATCGACCAGCTTGAGATTCTTTCGCGCCAGGAGGAGCTCGGCTTCTACGCCGACCGCGCATCGAAGGACGTCCCCTCAATAGGCCGGGCCGGGCTGGACGCGGCGATCGCCGCGGGCGCGGACGCGATCCTCTTCGACACCGCGGGCCGGCTGCAGATAGACGAGGGGCTCATCGACGAGGTCAAGCGCCTTGGCGCCGCGGCAGACCCTGACGAGGTGCTCCTCGTGGCGGACGGGGCGCTGGGCCAGGAGGCGGTCAACGTCGCCAAGGTCTTCCACGAGGCGCTCCCACTCACCGGGCTCGTCCTGACGAAGCTCGACGGCGACGCGCGTGGGGGCGCGGCCCTCTCGATAAAGACCATAACGGGAACCCCCATCAAGTTCGTCGGAACCGGGGAGAAGACCGACGACTTCGACGCCTTTTACCCCGACAGGCTCGCCTCGCGCATCCTCGGTATGGGCGACGTCGTCTCGCTGGTCGAGAAGGCGCAGGAATCGATCGATGGTGCCGAGGCGGAGCGGATGGCGCAGAAGATGCGCAAGGCCGACTTCAACCTTGAGGATTTCCTGGCGCAAATGCAGCAGGTGAAAAAGATGGGCTCGATGCAGAGCATCGTCGGCATGCTGCCGGGGATGAGCGGCGTCCGACTCGGCGACGACGCGGAGCTTCAGATGGCGCGGACCGAGGCGATCATCAGGTCCATGACGATACAGGAGCGCCGACGGCCGGAAGTGCTCAATGGAAGCCGCAGGCAGAGGATCGCGAAGGGGGCGGGCGTCAAGATCGCCGACGTCAACCAGCTCCTGAAGCAATTCCAGCAGATGCAGAAGATGATGCGCATGATGAAGGGCGGGAACCAGAAGAAGCTCATGCGCCAGATGGAGGCGATGAAGGGCAAGGGCGGGTTCCCGGGGATGTGAGCCCACGCGGCGTCCATTCCGCGCGGTTCCGGACGAATTGGACTCTGTGCGGGCACAGATGCTTACGAAATGATGCTTGCAGGCTTCCACTAAATCATCATTTCATACCATTTAAGTATGAGAATTACTGTCGATATTGAAGCTAATGAGTTGCGGAGAATCCAGAAGATTACCGGCCTGAAAAAGAAATCTCCGGCCGTGAGTCGAGCCCTCGCGCAGTTTCTCCGCCAGGAAGCCCGGCGTCGATTCCTGGAACGGGCCTTGACTGGGAAGACTGACTTTGCCCTGACCAATGAGCAATTGGAGGCGCGCGACGTCTATGAAGCTCGTTGACAGTTCCGCCTGGGTTGAATTTCTCCGGCGGAAAGGCAATTCGGCGGTCAAGCAGGAGGTTGCACGGCTTCTCGAAGCGGACTTGGCCGCCTATACTTGCCCAATTCGCTTTGAATTGTTGAGCGGTGTCAAAGCCGACGAAGAGGCCGACTTGGATGAAGCTTTTCGATTCAGCCACCATGTCCCTTTTGAAACGGACGATTGGCGGGAAGCGGCCCTCCTGGAACGCCAACTGCGGCGCGAAGGAGTGACGATCCCGCGCGACGATCTCTTCGTTGCAACCGTTGCCATTCGCACAGGCATGGTGATTGCCTGCCGTGACGTACATTTCGACCGCATTCGCCACGTCGTGGGAGAACGACTCAGGGTTGACCAGGTGTAAGCAAAACGCCTGGCAGAATCGGCTGTTGCGAATTGGCACAGGCAGCGCACACACGTGCGCTCTCTGGTTCATCTGAAGCGGATGCGGGAGGCCGGTAAAATCCTCGACGTCCCGGTGCTTCACCACGTGGTGATCGGCTCCTCGATCGACGACCCCCTCGACAAGGGGTTCTATTCCCCCCGGGCGGTGCGGGGCTCCCGTGAGTTCTTCCAACTGCTTGCCAGATACTATGCCAGGGTGTGCCATCATAGCCATTCTTGCCTAGGGAGAGTCTCAACAAGGCAGCTTCCCCAAGCACTTGGCTGACAATGGCCTCACCTATGTTCCAGCAGATGCAGAAGATGATGCGCATGATGAAGGGCGGAAACCAGAAGAAGCTCATGCGCCAGATGGAGGCCATGAAGGGGCGGGGTGGGTTCCCGGGGATGTAGGTTTTTAAGGCGTTATCTTTAAACAGGTAAAGTCATCCTTGATTGTGCATTGATTTCCGATTCCGGTTTCATGACGCCGCTTTCGAATTCTCATGAGCCCGAAATGAAGCCTTACTCTGTCACTGAGGCCAAGGCCAAGCTTGGCCCGTTAGCCGATTTGGCGCTGAAGAAGCGCCCCGTCTTTATTCGGCGGGGTCAGCGGATACTCCAGCTTGTTGAGGCGACGCTCCCGGAACCGATTCCTAGTTATCCCGAAGGACACCTTGCGGTCGGAGAGGAGCGCGCAGCGTTTCTGAATTCCCTGCCGGTGGGTCCAGAACCGCTCGATCGATGACTCCGATTCGCCGATGGGATATCGTCCGGGTCCGAATTAACGCGAATAATCGCGACGAACATCCCGCAATCGTTCTCTCCCCGGCCGAAATTGCATCCTCGCCCCGAGTCGATCGGACAAATGTTAGCTATAGTTCGACACGGCAAGGTTGTTGTAAAGTATCCACTGCATACATACAGCTTCTAATTCATGCTCTCAATATACCTTAATCTGGCTGAGAGAGCCTACGGCCATCAGGATAATTTGCCGCGCCAAACGATGGGACACTGTGTGCTTGTATACCTCCGCCAGAGGCGGCGAGAATCCCCACCCCCAGATTTGGCACTTACATGAAAACTAAGAATCTGCCAGCCCTGCTTGTTCTTTTTGGTGGCCCTGTCGCGCTGTTCGCCCTGCCTGAAACCGACCGCAAAATCGAGGACGCCGCCAAAGCATCCTACAACTACCGCACCGTGCTTGAAAATCATGTGGCCGTGAAGGCCAACGACGGCGTTGTCACGCTAACCGGCATCGTTGGGGACAGAGACCTCAAAGTCCTCGCCGAGGACACGGTGAACAATCTCCCGGGCGTTGCCCGGGTGGACAACCAGATCACACTGGATCCGGCGCTCGCCGAGCACTCCGACGGGTGGATCGCCATCAAGCTCCGCACCCAGTTGCTCGTGCGCTGCATTGTCAGCGCTGACAATACCACGTTCCGGGTTGAAAACGGCGTCGTCACCCTGACCGGCACGGCCAACAGCCAGTCGCAAAAAGAACTCACCGGAGAATATGCCAAGGAGATCGAATGGGTGAAGTCGGTGAAGAACGATATCGTCGTGAACGCCGCGCCCGTCCCTGCAGAGAGCATGGGAGAGGAAAACGACGACGCATCGATCAGCTCACAGGTGAAATACGTTCTCTTTACCCACCGCGCGACCAGCGCGCTCAAGATCAAGGTCGCCACCATTGATAATTGCGTCGCGATCACGGGTGAAGCCGCCAACAATGCGGAAAGGTCCCTCGCCGGCAAACTCGCCGGGAGCATTCGCGGCGTCATGGCCGTGACCAATAACATGACGGTTAAAATGTGAAGTCCACGGCTCCTGACGAGATCGCGCCGATTAGCGCCACTTGAAGTGTCGGTCTGGGCCAACAAAAAGGATCCATGAACTTGGAGACATTCTTCCGCTTCTAAAACGAACGCCGGTCCCACTGCGCCTTCGGTGACGCGAAGGCCCCTGACGCCGATGGAGGTCTACCACGTCCAGATTCCGCTTGCGATGAATCAATGACCGCGCCCAATCCAACCCGATTCAGCCGACGCCTGCAGCAGGCGTCATGGCCTCTGTCCTCGGCGTCGGCCAAGGCATCCCCCCGGCAACGGTCTCCATAACTTATTTTACCCGACCCGCTGTCTCGCGGTTGGGGACCAGCTCATTCTGACGCATTCCGCCTATGACCTACTCGCATAGATTCTCCGTCCTCCGGCAATGCTGCAAAGCGGCGGCACGAAATGCCTCATGCATAGCGCTTTTCGTTCGGTGCGGCATCCTGGGCCTGGCGCTCAATCTGGCCGGTTGGGCGCACACATGCCGGGCGGACGAGTTCGACGTCCTGCGGGAGAAGTGGGCGGAGATGCTTACAGGCGGCAGTCACTTGGATCTGACGGATCCGGCCGTTGCTTCCTCCATAAGCAACCTCAGCTCTTTGGCGAATTCCTACTGGTCGACGATGGATAAGTCGCCAACCCGCTCCTTTCTCTGGGCCGACTTAGCCGACCCCGTCGATACGGGCGACATCACGGCGAGTTATGAGCGCTTGAAGTCAATGGCGCTGGCCTACGCGACTCCGGGATCCAGCCTGAAGGGCAACGCGTCGTTGAAGGCCGACATCGTCCGCGGCCTCGATTGGATGTATGCCAACCGTTACAACGAGGCAACACCGATGCACTTCGAGTGGTTTCACCTCGAAATCGGTGCGCCCGCCGAACTCGTCGACACAACGGCCCTCATGTTTGATGAACTGAGCGCGGCCCAGGTAGCCAACTACATGCGGGCCGTGGACAAATTCACCCCTTCGGCGACGACGCCCGCGCCCGGCGGCACCAAGTGGTCTTTCACCGCCGCCAACCGCATGTGGAAGATCCACATTGTGACAATTCGCGGCATCATCGTGAAGGACAGTGCGAAGCTGTTCGCCGCGCGCGATGCATTCAGCGAGCTCTTCATCTACGTGAAACATGGCGACGGCTTCTACGCCGACGGCTCATTCATTCAGCATCGGGGGCACCCCTACACTGGAGGCTATGGTGCCTCTTTGCTCGGCAGGCTCGCACCGGTGCTCGCGCTTCTTAACGGGCCCAATAGGGAAAGCGCCTCGGGTTCCTCCTGGAAGGTCACCGACCCAAACATAGCAAATCTCTATCGGCTCGTCTTCACTGCTCTGGAGCCCGTGATTTATCGCGGCGCCATAATGGCCATGGTGCAGGGCCGGGAGATCTCCCGCAAATCCGCCTCTGAACACGTCATCGGGCACGGCATTATGCAGGACATCCTCCTGATCTCTCAGTTCGCCCCGGAGGCGGACGCCGCTCGGATGCGATCGATGCTAAAGTACTGGGCCGGGGCGGACACTGTTCTTGACTTCGCCGAGACTGCACCCCTCGGACTAAAGGGCGCCGTGCGGCAACTGATTGCCGACCCGACCGTGAAGCCTCGAGGGGAGCTCATCGGGAATTTCGTTTTCGCCGGAATGGACCGCGTGGTTCACCTGGCCCCGGGTTTTGGCCTTGGACTTAGCATGTCATCGAGCCGCGTTTTTACCTACGAGAGTATCCACGGCGAGAACGTGAATGGCTGGCACACGGGCGAAGGCATGCTTTACCTCTACAATTCCGATTTGACGCAGTTCGACGACGACTTCTGGCCAACCGTTGATCCGCGCCGCCTTCCCGGCACCACGATCGACGTGAGTCAGATCCGCGAGCCCGCATCAGGGCAAAGCGAGGCCCCGGCGACGACCTGGGTAGGCGGCGCGTCGCTCGGCGCCTACGGGGCGGCTGGAATGCTACTCCGGGCGTGGGGTAGCACCCTCACAGCGAAGAAGTCATGGTTCATGTTCGACAGGGAGGTTGTTTGTTTGGGCAGCGATATCTGCAGCGGCGATTCTCGGCCGATCGAGACCGTCGTCGAAAACCGCCTCCTGCATGGTGGCGGCGACCAGACGCTTACGGTGGACGGCACGCGAAAAAGCGGAGCGCTTGGCGGGTCCGAGTCGATGCGGGATGTGACTTGGGCTCACCTGGCGGGCCAGACGGAGGGTGCGGACATCGGCTATTTTTTCCCGGCGCCCGTCAGGCTATATGGACTGCGAGAGGCAAGATCGGGCGCTTGGAGGAGAAACACGAAGCCTGTATCCCGCAACTATCTTACTCTCTGGCTTTCCCACGGAACGAATCCAGCCGGAGCAACGTATTCGTATGTGCTTTTACCCGGATACAGCACGGCGCAGGTCTCCGACTATGCCAAGCACCCGGGAGTGGAGGTACTGGCAAATTCCGATCGAATCCAAGCGGTGCGCGTGGGCTCGCTTGGCCTGACGGCGGCGAACTTCTGGAGTGATGGGCGCTCTGCCATCGGGCTCATCACGGTGGACAGAGTGGCCAGTGCTCTTGTTCAGGCCAACGGGGGCTTTTTGGACGTTGCCGTGAGCGACCCGACGCAAGTCAACGATTCAACCATTACTTTGGAAGTGGCTGCATCCGCGCTTAAGCCGGTTTTCGCCGATCCGGGAGTGGCCGTTGACCGGATTTCACCGACGATACGGCTATCGTTCCGAGTCGCCGGCGCCGCCGGGCAGACATTCCACGCGCGTTTCCTGACCGGCGTGCCGTGAGGGGAAGCGCGCAACGCCTATGGCGTTGGGCCAGGAATCGAAGGGGGTACTGCGTGAGTTTTCGACCGAACAGGCCTGCCGAATCGTTCACCAGGAATGCGGGGGAGCGGGAAGAACCGGACAGGCCACTCAATGACTGTAAGTGTCCCGTCGCATGGCTCCCCCAATAGGAGGCCCTCCACCGGACACCTAAGGGCGAGCAAGGGCTGCGTGTAGACATTCTTCTCCTCAGAATCGTCAGGCAAAAAGCTCATGCGCCAAATGGAAGTGATGAAGGGCAAGGGTGGGTTTCCGGGGATGTGAGCAATTCCGACTCGGGTACCCAAATTGCATTATCGACTCCGAGAGGAATCTTACTGAGGTCCATTCCCTGACCCGCGGCTTCTCCACGCGGGCCCAATGCGCAACGCATCTCGCCAGCCTTTGTGTCCCCAATACGACCCGTTAGAAACGCGTGGTCTTTGAAACGCTGGGGTTCTCCGAAGAAATATCTGGGAGAAAAGGCTTGCCGTACCATCCGTACTAGTTCACATAGTACGGTATGCTTCCGTTTTCAATCGACCTGAAGCCGGGCTTGCCGGTCGCGGAACAGATACTATTCGCAGTCAAGAGGGCCGTCGCCACAGGGCAACTCTCGCCCGGCGATCCCTTCCCCTCGGTTCGCGTCCTGAGCCAGGAACTGCGAATCAATCCGAACACCGCTCATAAGGTCATCGCGGCTCTCGTCATCCAGGGTGTCCTGATTACCACGCCCGCGATCGGGAGCCTTGTCGCCGATCGCTCCCCTGGCGGCCGCCGGGAGCGCGCGGAGCTGCTGGGAGCGGAGCTCGAGCGGGTGGTGGTCGAAGCCAAGAACCTCGGCCTCACGATCGACGAGGTGCAGGCCGGCCTCGTCACCCAATGGAAGAGGCTCACGAGGAAGTAATGCGAACCCAAATCACAAATGAACATCATTGAAACCCACAACCTGTCGCGGAGCTTCACCGGGATCGAGGCGCTGAGCGGGCTTAATCTTTCCCTCACTTCCGGGAAAGTCGTGGCATTGCTGGGTCCAAACGGAGCCGGGAAGACAACTATGCTGAGGCTCTTGATGAACCTGCTCAAACCAACAACCGGCACCGCTACGGTGCTCGGTGTCGACTCGCGCAGACTCGGCCCCACCCAATTCGCGCAGATCGGATACGTATCGGAGGACCAGCAGCTTCCGCTTTGGATGACGGTCCGGGAACTGCTCGACTATTGCCGGCCGTTCTATCCCACATGGGACAGGGAACTGGAGCGCACCTTGGTCGCGCAGTTCGAGCTGCCGCTGGGCCAGAAGCTGGGCCGGCTTTCGCGCGGAACGCTCATGAAGGCTGCACTGCTCTCCTCATTGGCCTACCGGCCGAGGCTCCTTGTGCTCGATGAGCCGTTCAGCGGGCTCGACCCCCTGATAAGGGACGAGTTCGTGCGCGGAGTGCTCGAGGTTTCGTTGTCCGGCGATTGGACGGTCCTCGTCTCATCGCACGACATCGAGGAGGTGGAACGCCTGGCCGACCATGTCGTCCTTCTCGACCGCGGCCGGCTGACCCTCAGCGAGGCCGCCGAATCGCTCCAACTGCGCTTCAGGCGGGTCGAGGTGCGGCTGCAAGGCGAATCCCCCAAACCCACCCTTGGCGCCGTCGAGTGGGAGAGAGCCGGCGACCTCTTGAGATTCGTCGAGACGGGGTATTCCGGCGCGACAACCGAGCTGCAATGGAGCGAGCGATTCGCGGGGGCCCGTGTCACGGCGCAGCAAATGACGCTGCGCGAGATATTCCTGACGTTTGCTCGGGCTAGCCGCTCGCGGTTGAAAGGAGTGGCGGCATGAATCTCATCTGGCACATCGCTAGGAAGGACCTTCACCGATTCTGGGTGCCCTTGACCCTCTTCTGCGCCGTCGCCCTGATGCGTTTCGGGGCGGGGATAAGCCTCCTGGCCTCGAGCGGGTCGGATGCCGCCTGGTTCTACCACATGGCCATTTATGCGAACGTCCTGTGGGGAATCGAGCTTGTTGTCACCTACATGCTCGTGGCCGGCGTGGTCCAGGAGGACTCGGTGGCCAGCCTGGCGTTCTGGCAAACCCGCCCTATCTCCGGCTCGAGGCTGCTGGCCGCGAAGGCCCTTGGCCTGGTCCTGATGTTTGGAGTCCTGCCCGTCGTGTTGACGGTGCCTTGGTGGCTCGGATGCGGATTCGGATGGGCCGAGATAGGCCGCGCCGCCGTGGAAACGTTCGCGGTCCAGATGAGCGTTGCGCTTCTCGCCCTGCCGTGGGCGGCCGTCACCAGCAGCTACGGACGCTTCCTCCTGTGGACATTCGTCGCAGCGGTCGCATGGGTCACCGGTGCGATCGTGTTCATCGAGCACGTGACCATTCCCCACGAGACCATCCCGCCCTGGACCGGAGTGATGCGCCTGCTGGTCACGGGGCTGGCAGCCGGCGTCGGCTGCGTTGCGGTCGCGGTTCACCAGTTTGTGACGCGCCGCACGCCCGTTTCAGTCGCACTGATTCTGCTCACGGCGCTTGCGATGGCAGGCGTAGGTGGATGGTGGACCTGGGATGGGTCGGCATTGTGGTCCCCCGCGCGTTCCGCTCCGAACGGCATCGCCAAGGACGTGGGCGCCTCGCTGCAGGAGGCCTACGCGTATGTCGCGTCGCCCGAAAACAACTCCTTTGCGCAGGTCAATGTGAAGGCGGGGCCGGTGCCTTCCCACTACGTGCTCTCTCCGTATTACTCCGATCAGCGCCTGCGCTGGGGGGACGGGAGCGTTACCAGACAGGCGCATTTCGAGATGTGGGGCTGGCAGGGACAGACATCCACATGGGCGGCATACGATCAGCTCGGGATTACTCCCGAGCCTCGCGATCGGAACTGGACCGAATTCGCGAGGCGCCGCTATCTGATCCGTGAATCCGAGCCGGACTCGAGGCAGGCATCCAGATACATCGCAACGTTCTCGCTCACCCTGTCGCCTGAAACGGTAAGAAGGTTCCGTCGAGAGAAGCCGGAATATGACGCCACCCTTGGGTTTCGCCTGCTTCGTCCCGAGGTGATAGGCGAGCACGATCCCCGAGTGGGGACCGTGTTTGCCAAAGGTTCCACCCATTCGCGAGTCGCCTTGGTCGACCGCGACGAAGCGAAACAAGTTGCGTGGATCTCATTCATCGAACGCTCCCCGGAATTCCTCTGGGCGGACTTCCTCTCCCTGATGGAGTTGGCGCCGTGGAACCCTGAACCCGCCTACGGATTGGTGAACCGGGAGCGAACACGCATCTCCGGCGCACTTAATGAGGCCAGGGACCACGCCCTGGTGGCCGAGGTCTCGATCGTCCTCCGCAAGGACGGTTTCCGGGGGCACAACCGGTGGAACCATTCGGTCAAGAGGTGGGAGCACGTATGGGAGAGCCTCACCGACGCAACGCTGGCCGAGGTCACGTTCAAGGACGCCGGACGCTTCAGCCTCCCGTTGAAGGTCGAGAGTTTCACCATGTCGGGAGTCGCGAAGCATGGTTCAATTGGCAGCTGCACCGTGTCGGGCGAAGTGAACAAGCCCGGCAACATTGGGTTGACCCCGGGGACAACGCTCGCGCACGCATTGCAGGCTGTTGGCGGTGTTTCAGACCGCGCGGATTTGAGTGCCGTCGTCATAACGCGGGTCAACTCGAACGGTTCCTCAACCCGGATCGTCGCAAACGTGGACGCCTGGCTTCGGCGAGAAGGCCCGACGGATGAGGATATCGTGCTGCAACCTGGCGACATCGTGGACGTTCCCGCATCCAGTGCAGCGCAACGCCCCTAGCACCTGCCGCGCGGTCCATCGCACCGGCGCGGATGGGCGCGGCAACAGCACGAATTCGGATCGGTCGAGCACCAGTGGGAACAGTGACCACGAATGGATGGGATTTGAAGCGATCATCCACTGCCCTTCACGTACTCAATACTCATACTGGAATCCCTGATTGACTTTACGTGTATCTGGCAGACATTTGTCTGCCATGGAGGCCAACACCAGGGAATTCGCTCGTAATTTCGCTCACTACCGCCGAATGGCCTCGCTTGGTGAGAAGGTGCACATTTCATCTCCAGACGGCATTTTTCTTTTCACCCGGGAGGGCCCGGGAATGACCGCCTCGGATCTCTTGGCACGTTTGAGTCGTTTGAAGTCGGGCAAAGGGATATTCCCTGCTCGGGGCGCAAAACGGATCGAGGCCGGGGCGCGAATTAAGAAATCCGCGCGCTCGCCTTGGGACGCATGATCTGCGACTCGACGCTTTTTGTGGCGCTTGACCGTGAGCGCCGGCGGCAGCAGGAGGGACCAGCTCACCAGTTTCTCAGGGAGCATGCCGCCGAAAAGATTGAGATGAGTGTCGTCACAAGAGGCGAGTTGGCGCGTGGTTTCACTCGCCGAACGGATTGGGATAATTTCTGCGAGGGTTTCACTGTCCATCCCCTCGATGAAGATATTCTGTGGAAGGCGGCAGAAGTCTTCCAGGGCCTGCGCAAGCGTGGCGAACCGACCGGGGAGAACGATCTATGGATCGCCGCGACCGCTCTTGTCACCAACCAGCCTTTGGTCACGGCCAACGCAAAGGATTTCCGGAAGATCCGCGGCCTTATTGTTCTGTCGCATCTGTCCGACACCTAAATCGACCGGCGCGTAATGGCGCCTGAGCTGATGCCATAATGTGCCATGATAGCCGTTTTTGCCATCCGGAAGTCTCAATAAACGAAGCGAGCTAACCTATTGATGGGTCAACACGCCCAGCAGATGCAGTAGATGATGCGCATGATGAAGGGCGGCGGCTCGCAAAAACTTAAGCGACCGACTGAAGCGATGATGCGTGGCAGAGGATCCTTCTGGGTCTGCGATGAGCGTGCAGTGACTGGGCGGATGCTTTGTAGACAAATTGCAGCTCTGCCCGGGTCTCCGATCCGCAAGGTAACCCGCAGGAATGAGCATCCTCAGTTTCCGAGCCAGATCGAGGTGTAGGGATGCATGTCCATGAGGTTGGACTCGAAGCCGTGGACAGACCTATCCACCAGGTGAAGTCTCGTAGAGTGGAAAAGGGGAATCGACGGCAAGTCGAGCATGAGCTGCGACTCAGCCTTCTCAAACTGCGCGAAGCGCAGTTCGGTTTCCCGGGTGGAGGCGGCCGCGGCAATTAACCGGTCATAGGCGGGGTTGCGGTAGCCCGAGTCGTTGTGGCCGCTTGTGGCGATATAGACGTCGAGAAACGACATCGGATCAAGATAGTCGCCAATCCAGCTTGCCAAGGCCATGTCGAAACGGTGGGCGTGCACGTTGTCCATCTGCACACGCGGCTCAGATCTGACCAGCGATATGTCGAGGCGAAGCTCCTTGCTCCACATCTGCTGCAACGCCTCGCCAACGCTGGAATCGTGGAGCCCGGCAATTCCCAGCTCGAGTCGTGGGAACCCCTTCCCGTCTGGGTAACCGGCCGCGGCCAGGAGGCGTCGAGCCTCGGCGGGATCAAAATGAAGGCGAGGCTCCCCGCCGTAGGCATACCCGTGGGGGTCGGGCGGAAGCAGCGATTCCGCCGGCCTTGAGCCGTCCCGGAGGACCCTCACCGCCAGGATCGAGCGGTCGATTGCCAGCGACAGCGCCCTCCGGACGAGCGGATTGTCGAGCGGCGGACGCGCCACGTTGAGGGTCACAATGAAAGTGGAGAATGCCTCGCTGATCCGGAGCGGGCTCGCGGGCCGCGCGAGGTAGGCGCCAATCCTCGAGAAGGGCACGCCAACGGTGATGTGGAGCTGCCCGGCCCGAAAGGCCCTCTCCTCGGAGTCCGCATCGGCGATTAGGTGGAAATTGATCTGGGCGAGCCTCACGCGCGCGGCATCCCAGTAGAATGGGTTCTTCTCCACGACAATGCGGTCGCCGATTCTCCACTCCGACAGTGAAAACGGGCCGTTGCCGACGAAATTCCCTGGCCGGGTCCACGCCGTGAACGGCTGGTCGATGCGGCCGAATTTCAGTATCGTCGGAGGGTGGACCGGGTACCACGACCAGTGCGCGACCAGGGTCGCGAAATATGGCGTTGGATCGCGCAGCTCGTAGCGCAGGGTGTGCGCGTCGACCGCCCGGACGCCGACGGTGGAAAAATCCCGTGTCCTCCCGAAGCAGAAATCCTCCGCTCCGCGCACCGGAAAGAACATGTAGGAAAACTCCCCTGCGAACGCGGGCGAAAGGATGCGGCGCGCGCTGAAGATGAAATCCTCGGCGCCAACGGGGTCGCCGTTGCTCCACCTGGCGCTTGGGCGCAGGTGGAAGGTGTAGACGAGCCCGTCGGCGGAAACATCCCAGCGCTCGGCAACGCCGGGAACGGGATGAAGGTCGCCCGGGCTGTAGTTGGTAAGGCCCTCGCCGAGCGCCATCGAGACTTCAGCGGCCTGGTTGGTCGACACCAGCTGCGGGTCGAGGTCGTTGGGGTCGGCGCCGATACCCTGGTGCAGGATCTGCGCGCGCGTGCCGGATTCGACCCCGGACTCACGCCTAGCGCAGGCTGAGAGAACTAGCGCGGCGACCAAGGCCGCCAGCGGGGCGCGCAGTGGCACAAGGCAGGGAAGGCGCCGGCGCCGGAAGCGGCAAACGCAAAATGATCCGGGCGGGTGAAAGTCAGGCGCCGCCAGCGACGGCCACCGGCCCTTGCTCGGAAACTCCGAGGCCAACCCATGATTCTCGCGGGCCCGAGTGGCCGCGCACCCCAAAACAACTGGATCAGCCGCTCCCGCAAGGTCCGTTCGGAAAGCGTGATCCGCCGTTTGACCGCGCCCGGGCCAAAGACGCCCGCAGCGATGCCCATTTTATGCGGTATTTTTGTCAATAAGTGGCGAGTGAGCGAGCCAGCGTTGGGGCATACTGGCTCCCGATAGAGGGATTCCGCCCAGTCCATCCGGCATGGCGGCGGTATCTCCGACAACCCCTCTCCAAATGCCTCGAATTGTGCCTCGGCAACGAAGACCCTCTTTGGGGCTACCGCCATGAGCCTAAGGCATGTCAACGCGGTCGTGGTCGGCGCCGGCGCCGGCGGCGGGGTGGTCGCCAAGGAGCTCAGCGAGGCCGGACTCTCGGTCGTCCTGCTCGAGCGCGGAGGCTGGGCGAGCTTTGAGGCCTACGGCCAGGATGAACTCATCAACCAGATCACCACCGTGCTGGGCATCGTCCCCTTCGGGCCCGACAACCGGCATCCGCGCGTCGCCGAGAGCGAGGGAGCTTGGCACACGGTGATGCCGGACGACTACCGGTATGAGAACAACGCCGCCTGCGTCGGCTCAGGCACCGTCTGCTACGGCGCATTGGCATGGCGATTCATGGAAAAGGATTTCCGCATGCGCTCGACCTACGGAGCGCCGGAGGGCTCGACCCTGGAGGACTGGCCGATCAGCTATGACGACCTCGAGCCCTACTACGAGAAGGCCGAATGGGAGATAGGCGTCTCCGGCGACATGAGCGCCAATCCCTTCGCCCCGCCCCGCCGCCGGCCCTATCCCATGCCGGCGTTTCCGTACAGCCGCGAGGGCCGCGTCCTCGAAGCCGCGGCCAAACGGCTGGGCTTGCACCCCTTTCCGATCCCGATGTTGCGCAACTCGGTGCCCTACGGCGGCCGCAACGCCTGCATTCACAACCGCCACTGCCTTGGGTATGCCTGCCCGAACAACGCGAAGAACGGCACGCAGAACACCGTCATCCCGAGGGCGCTGGCCACCGGCAACTGCGAGCTGCGCATCCACTCGATAGCGAGCGAGGTCGTGGTGGACGACCGAGGTCTCGCCCGCGGCGTCAAATACTTCGATTCGAGCGACCGGGCGCAGTATCA
>Ga0209415_10009880_pt1 | contig 16320 bp, 11 predicted proteins | sample PeaSoiSIISIP2007_FD_187696 | JGI IMG/M metagenome (GOLD analysis project Ga0209415, IMG submission 187696) | Peat soil microbial communities from Weissenstadt, Germany - SII-SIP-2007 (SPAdes) (version 2) | ecosystem: Environmental > Terrestrial > Soil > Wetlands > Peat | place: Germany...
CAGCAAGTGCTGCGGAACCAGAACTACCGTTACCAACCTGGCGAAGCCGTCGCTCGTCGGCAGTTCGCGCAGTCGGCCGGGCACGGTGCGCAGACGGCGGCCGGCGCGCGCGCCGAGCGCGATTCGCGCAGCGCCCCACGGAGTGAGCCACAGCCCTCGCGGCCGCCACACCCAACGCAGTCGGAGAGCACGCTCGCGCGGGACGTGCACCGCGCGCCGGCTTAGGGTTGCAAATTTGCGAGATCGATAGGGGTACCACCCATGAAACCTATTGTCGCGATCGTCGCGGGCCTGACTCTGGTCGATACGGCGTCGGTCATTTCGACGAATGACACAGCGGCCGACACGCGGACCACCGAAGAGTGCCGGACGCTTTTTCGGCAACTCAACCAGAGCGGCGATGGCAGGTTGACCCTCGGGGAGATCGCACGGAGCCAGCTGATGACGACAGCTCCGGCCGATGAGGGGTTCTGGCGAAACGGCTACCTGACGGAGGATGAGTTCACGCCGATATGCGAAACCTCGACGCGCGGCATGTCGTCGGGGCCGCAGTAGCACGGGGTCCGTTACGACGTGAAATCGCGTGCCCCCAGTAGGGACCGATACCGGCCGGTTCCTGCAGCCGAGGTCGGTCTGGGACGCCGCCGCCCATCCACGGAGCTCGAGGCTACAGACGTGGCAATTGCAGCCCGATCACCGAGACCCGCAGCAGGCGTTCCAATGCCAAGACTTGCATCCTTAGACCTCGGTGTGATCGGGAATTGCCAAATATCGGCGTTGGTTGATCGCAGCGCGCACATGGTGTGGGCGTGTTGGCCGCGCCCCGACGGAGACCCGATCTTTTGTGCACTGCTGCAGCCCGACGGCAGTAGCAGTTCCGAGGGTGTGCTCGCCACGACGCTGCGAGGGCAGTCCGGATCAACACAACGGTACGTGCGGAACACGGCGATTCTGGAGACGGATCTGACCGATGCCGACGGGAGCGTGGTTCGCGTCACAGACTTCAGCCCGCGCTTCCGCTCGCGCGGCCGGATCTTTCGCCCCGCCTCGCTCGTTCGAGTGATCGAGCCACTGCGCGGCCGTCCGTTTGTCGTTCTGCGCCTGCGTCCGCGGGTGAGCTACGGCGCAGCGGGCCCGGCCGTTTCCAGCGGAAGCCATCATCTCCGGTTCGCAGGTGACGGAATGGCCTTCCGCGTCACAACTGACGCCTCGCTCGCGGTACTCCAGGACGAACGCCCCTTTGTGCTCGATCGGCCAATTACGTTGTTGCTTGGGCCTGATGAGGCTATCGATAAGCAAGTCGATTTGCTGGCGCGTGAGTGGCTCGGGGCGACGCGTGAATACTGGTGCGACTGGGTGCGCACACTTGCGCTGCCGTTCGATTGGCAGGAAGCAGTCATTCGAGCGGCTATCACGCTCAAGCTCTGCACCTACGAAGACACCGGAGCAGTCCTTGCGGCGCTCACGACGTCGATTCCGGAATCGGCCGACTCGGCCCGCACTTGGGATTACCGGTATTGCTGGTTGCGGGACGCCTTCTTTGTCGTCCAGGCGCTTAATCGGCTCGGCGCCACCCGCACCATGGAAGGCTTTCTGCGCTTCATCGAGAACGTCATGTCGGACGGCGACTGGGACTACGTTCGACCGGTGTACCGCATCGCGGGGTCGGAGCGGCTGTCCGAGCGCACGGCGCCGGCGCTCGCGGGCTACCGCGGCATCGGGCCGGTCCGCATCGGCAATGCCGCTGCGGAGCAACGCCAGCTCGATGTCTACGGTTCGATCGTGCTGGCGGCAGCTCAACTGTTCTACGATCAGCGTCTCAGCACCCCGGGCGATGTCGCGCTGTTTACACGCCTCGAGACCATCGGATCCCGCGCTGTGCAGGCATATGGGCAGCCGGACGCCGGGCCGTGGGAATTCCGTGGACCGGTACGCCCGCACACGTTCTCGGGTGTGATGTGCTGGGCAGCATGTGATCGCCTGGCGCGTCTCGCCGTTACGGTCGGGTTGCCGGATCGCGCTGATGTGTGGACCGCCCACGCGAGCAGGATGCGTCACGATCTCTTGACACGCGCCTGGAGCAACTCGGCCAACTCGTATGTCAGCACGCTGGATGGCCAAGGACACCTCGACGCATCGCTGCTGCTGTTGCCAGAGCTTGGCCTTATCGGCGCCTCGGATCCCCGCTTTCTCGCGACGCTGGCCGCGATCGAGCGTGAGCTCGTCGTCGATAGCTACGTCATGCGCTACCGGCACGACGATGACTTCGGCACTCCGACCAATGCCTTTAGCGTCTGCACGTTCTGGTACGTCAATGCTCTCGCCTTGGCGGGCCGGCAGCCGGAGGCCGTGCGTCATTTCGAAACGCTACTGGGGCGCCGAAATCACGTGGGACTGCTCTCCGAAGACATCGACCCCAAAACCGGGGAGCTGTGGGGCAACTTTCCGCAAACGTACAGTCTCGTCGGAATCATCGCGTCCGCCATTCGGTTGAGCCGCCCTTGGGAGGCGGCGTTATAGACGGCGGTGGGACCACAGTGGTGCGCACCTTTCTGATCCGATTTGCGCTTCCGGTAATGCTGCTTGCTTCGGCAGCAACTCTCGTGTCGATGCCCTTGATCGATAGACTCCTGAGCGAATGGCTGCGGGGGGATATGGAGCTACGAGCACAATCCGTGCGCCAGGAGATTGAGACACCGATTGCGCGTCAAGTGGACAGTGATCAGCCAAGCGACCTGGTGCGGTACCTGGAGCGGATTGCCGCGGAGGAACACTTGGTGGCCATCCTCATCTGCGGTGTGGGTGGTTCAACCGTGGCGTCGACGCCGTTCGCACCACCCGATGTCTCCTGCGGAACGCGCGCGGCATCCGGGGCAGCGGACCCAGCGCGAGTGATCGCCACCGCGCGTGGATCCGTCCAGGTCTCGGCATTCCCATTGACCGACAATACGGCGGCGGGACGTTCGGTGCTCCTGGTCCACGACGCGAGTTTTGTGGATCGGCGACGCGCGACCGCCCGCGACTACATCCTGACCTTCGTCGCAGTGAGCGCCGTCGTGCTCAGCTTGCTGTTCGTCAGCGGGGCTTGGTGGGCGTTCCGCCGCTGGGCACGCGTGCTCCTCAATGATATCCGCGGTAGACACTTTCGTGAGGACGCTCGATCGGCGAGTCTGTCGCTCCCGATCCTGGCTCAGCTCCGGGAGGTTCTGCGGGAGCTTGAGGATCGGCAACGGCTGGAGATCGAATACCAGGAAAACTGGACCCCCTCGGCTCTGCAGCATGTCGTGCGTGAGTTTCTGAAATCGCCGGAGCTGCTGATCGTCTCGAATCGCGAGCCGTACATCCACAGTTTTGACGCGGCGCACGTGCCGCGCGTGCAGATTCCGGCGAGCGGAATGGTCACGGCGCTCGAACCCGTTGTCAGGGCGTGTCAAGGCACCTGGATTGCGCACGGAAGCGGTGACGCAGACCGGTCGGTTGTCGACCGACGGGATGGCATCTCCGTGCCGCCACATGCGCCGAGCTATCGTCTGCGCCGGGTATGGCTGACGGCGGAGCAGGAGGAGGGTTACTACTACGGGCTCGCGAACGAGGGTCTGTGGCCGTTGTGTCACCTTGCCTACGTGAGGCCTGAGTTCCGCGAAAGTGACTGGCGCCAGTATGTGGCCGTCAACGAACGGTTTGCGGCGGTGGTGGCAGAGGAGGCCGACTCCGAGTCGCCCGTCGTCCTGATCCAGGATTACCATTTCGCACTGCTTCCTGCGTTCATTCGCCAGCACCGTCGTGACGCGACGATCGTCCACTTCTGGCACATTCCCTGGCCCAATCCGGAGACCTTCGGAGTGTGCCCGTGGAAGAGCGACCTGATCGCAGGACTACTGCAAGCCGACATCCTCGGGTTTCACACCCGATACCACTGCCAGAACTTCCTTGACGCGGTCGATCGCTACGTCGAGGGCCAGATTGACCACGAACACATGACCGTCACCGTCCGCGATCATACGTGCCAGATCTCCGCCTACCCGATATCGATCGAATGGCCACCGCGGCACGAGTCCAGCACTGCATCGGCTGAAGTGTGCCGGGAGGCAGTCCGCGCGCGCTACGACATACCGCCGGGGGCGACACTCGGTCTCGGCATTGAACGCTGGGATTTCACCAAGGGCATTCTCGAGCGCTTCAGCGCGCTACAGCATCTCTTTGACACGAGGCCGCAGCTGCGCGGCCGCATTACGCTGCTGCAGGTGGTTGCGCCGTCACGCAGCAAGCTGCCGGCGTATCGGGCGCTGCAGGAACGCACGCTCGCCAAGGTGACGGAACTCAACGAGCAGTTTGGCGACCGCGGCTGGAAACCCATCGTGCTCGTGGCGGAGCATCAGGAGCCGGAGCAGGTATTCGAGCTCTATCGGGCCGCCGATTTCTGCCTGGTCAATAGTCTCCACGATGGTATGAACCTCGTCGCGAAAGAGTTCGTCGCCGCGCGCGACGACGAAGATGGTGTCCTCATCCTGAGCACTTTCACCGGTGCATCGCGGGAACTCGTCGAGGCTCTATTGGTTAACCCCTACGATGCCATCGAGACAGCGGCTGCAATCGAAGCGGCCGTGCACATGCCCAGGGACGAGCGCCGGGAGCGAATGTGCCTGATGCGCCGCACGGTTAAGCATAACAACGTCTTTCGATGGGCAGGCCGGATGCTCGTTGATGCAGCCCAGGTGCGTCAGCGACAGCGCCTCGCTGCCCGGTCGCGCGCGCCCAAGGCGCGAACTCCGCTGATCGGAACGGGCCTGTGACGCCCCCGCTATTGCCACGCCCGGCGCTATTCCTGGACGTCGATGGCACGCTCGTCCCGATCAGCGCGCGCCCCGACGACGCCCGGCCCGATCGGTCGCTGATTGCGCAACTCGATCGGTTGTACTCAGCGCTCGGCGGCGCGCTTGCGATACTTAGTGGCCGCACGCTCGCCATGCTATCGGATCTGTTCGCACCACTGGCGCTACCGGCTGCCGGAGTTCACGGACTCGAGCGGCGCCGGTCGGACGGCACTGTCGTTCTGGCCGGCTCTACTGAGGTCCCACTCGAGGGTGCGCGCGCCGCGCTCCTCGAGCTGGCCTGCGAGGAACCACAGCTGCAGATAGAAGACAAGACCTTGGCTTTTGCGATTCACTATCGGGCCATTCCGCATCGAGAGTCACAGGTAGCCGCCGCGCTCGAGAAGATCGCCCTGCAGTTGGGGCCCACGTATCACGTGCAGGCCGGCCTGTTCGTGTTCGAGCTCAAGCCACACCGCATCAACAAGGGGACGGCCCTAGCGGACTTCATGACCGAAGAAGCGTTCCGCGGTCGTCAACCGGTGGCGATAGGTGACGACCTAACGGACCTGCATGCGTTTCGGGTCGCCGAAGATCTCGGGGGTATCGCTATTGCCGTCGGCGACCGAATCCACGCACGGTGGCACCTGCCGAACCCTTCCGCATTGCGCGCCTGGCTTGACGATCTCGCCGCGAGCCAGGCCATCGCCCCGTGCAATTAGCGCCGAACCCTGCTCCATCTTCGCCCCGGCCGATTACGTGTGCCACTCCGTGTTGCAGGGGAAATTCCACTGCGCCGCAATCGGTGGCTTGCAAAGGCACGAGCGCCGCCACCGCGGCCTCATTGCCTGACTCCGGAAGATTTCCCGGTACCCGCAATAGCCACAGACGTTGTGCCGAGCCCTGTAAACGCTATTCCAATAGAGTGCGGCGCACGGCCAAGCGCCAGCCATCGATGAGCGGCGCCCGAACCGACCCGGGCATTCTAGCTTTGAATTCCGCGCTTCTTGACCACGTTGCGGAAATAGCCTTCAGGTCCGGCCAGACGCCCGTAGCCAGTCCCGCCAGAAATGCCGCACCCAGGGCAGTGGTCTCCAGTTGCCGCGGCCGTTCCACCGATGCCTCGAGCATGTCGGCCAGAAACTGACAGAACCAGTCATTCGCTGCCATACCGCCATCCACTCGAATCGACCGGACGCGGCTCGCGCCATCGCGAACCATCGCATCACAAAGGTCGAGCGTCTGAAAGGCAACGGATTCGAGCGCGGCGCGGGCCAGGTGCGCAGCGGTCACATCGAGCGTCAGGCCGCAGAGGAGTCCACGGGCGTTGGGCATCCAGTGCGGTGCGCCAAGTCCGACAAATGCCGGAACCATGTACACCCCCTGGTTATTCGGCATGCCGGATGCCAGCGCATCGGTTTCCGATGCGTGGGTGATGAGCTTCAGTCCATCGCGCAGCCACTTGATGGCCGCCCCGGCCACGAAGATCGAGCCCTCAAGAGCATACGTGGTGCGACCGTCGAGGCGGCATGCCACCGTTGTCAGCAGGCGATTGTCCGACAGCACGGCCTTGTCGCCCGTGTTGAGCAACATAAAGCAGCCTGTGCCGTAGGTCGATTTTGCTGTGCCCGGCTCAAAGCAGGCCTGCCCGAAAAGTGCGGCCTGTTGATCGCCAGCAATGCCGGCGATGGGAATGGATCTTTCAAAAATCCCGGCGGCGGTGGTGCCGTAGACTTTGCTGCTGTCCAGCACCTCCGGCAGCAGGGCCGAAGGAATGCGAAACAATCGCAGCAGTTCCTCGTCCCACTGCTGACGGTGAATGTCCAGCAGCATTGTGCGAGAGGCATTGGTGACGTCGGTGGCATGAACCTTGCCGCCGGTCAGGCGCCAGAGCAGGAAGCTGTCGATCGTCCCGAAGGCCAATTCGCCGCGCTTCGCGCGTTTGCGCGCCCCTGGCACGTTGTCCAGTATCCATCCGAGCTTCGTTGCCGAGAAGTACGGATCAAGCAGCAACCCGGTGCGCGTGCGGACCTGCTCTTCGGCACCCCCACGTTTCAGGCGCGCGCACTCCTCGGCAGTGCGTCGATCCTGCCAAACGATCGCATTGTGAATTGGTAGGCCGGTGTCACGCTCCCAGACGACCGTTGTTTCCCGCTGATTCGTGATTCCCAGCGCTGCAATTCCGCTGATACCAACGCCGGATTGATCGATGGCCGCGCGGGCCGTGGCAAGCGTATCGCGCCAAATATCCTCGGCATCGTGCTCCACCCAGCCAGAAGCTGGGTAATGCTGCTGAAGTTCGCGCTGTGCCGCGCCGACGGGCTGGGCCTGCTCGTTGAACACGATGCACCGGGTCGAAGTGGTGCCTTGATCAATCGCAAGGACGTGACAGGGTTGGGTCATGCTTTTCTCCGCCGGAATCAGCGCGCGCTCGAAGCTGGGATTTCATTGATCAGCAAGGTCTTTGCATACGCAGCCGCCCGCCGCGCGAACAGGTGAGGTTGAATCCGCCATTGACAGATTCCGTCGCCCCCCAATCGGCCAGAAAGCGGGCTTAGTATCGGTACACGGCAGTGATCTTGCATAGTGGGGCGACGCCTGTTGACTCCAGCCCGTGCAAAAGGAGCGCAGTCGCGGTCCAACGTCTCTCGCCGGATCGATAGGTCACGCCTCCACAGAGCCGGCGGATGGACCCATCATTGCCACACCCCAGCAGACACTCAGGGCTCCGGAATGGGCAGTCGGCGCGATGTTGTGCAATTCCTCGTGACGGCGAATACGCCGAGCACGAGAGAACCGGTCAGGACGACCTCATGCGCACACCATGAAGGGTCCCAATGCTTACGCGCGAGTTGATTCGGGGGGTGCTTCAGACCGTAAATTGACGCTGTAATTATTATGATAATCAATTAGTTACGTTGAATGCAAATTACTGTCGTGAAGATGTTGATCGCTGCGCACGGGCCGCTTATCGCGGCTTCCCGATAGCAGAGCTGTCTAAGTGATTATGCGACGCCAACCGACTGTTGGCAGACTGCAAAGGACCGCACGACTCATTTGCGATTCAATCTGGCTGCAGCCTCGGACGTGCTGAATCAACGATGCCGCAACGCGCGGCGCGTGCCCGTCGACGCCATTCGGTAGCTCACATCGGCGATTCGAACAAGGTCCCGGCCCTCGTTTTTGGCCTCATACAGCGCGACGTCCGCGCGCGCAATGATGTCGTCCAGCGACGTCACACCCTCGTCGCTGGTCGCCAGTCCCGCGCTCAGGCTCACATGGTAACCGAGGCCGGTCGGCGGCAGCTGAATCGTCAACGCGGACTCACGAAGTGCCTCGACACGCTGGAGCGCGATGTCAAGCGGCGTATTCGGCATGACGACAAGAAACTCCTCGCCGCCCCAGCGACCAATCGTATCGGTCGGAAGCAGCAACTCGCGACTCATCCGGGCAAAGTCCCGCAACACCTGGTCCCCCGTCGCGTGGCCACATCGATCGTTTATCTCCTTGAAATGATCGAGGTCGATCAGAGCGATCGTTAGCGGCGTGAACGTTGCCGCGGAATGAGCGAGCGCCTCGATCGCAAGCTCCACCGTGCGTCGGCGATTCGGCAGCCCGGTGAGCCCATCGAGCGTCGCGAGCTCCTGAAGCTTGCGCCGATGACGCACGTTCATCACCAATACGTAACCAAGCAACGCGATTATCAACAACGCCGCGACGGCTGTAGCCGCTGCCCAGCGCAATTTGTCCCGCTGGCGGTCGGCTCCCTCCCGCTCAAGTGCGAGCTCGTGCCGCAAGGTCGTGTTGTGCTCCGCTTCGCGGTCGGCGCCGAAGCGGGCGCGCAAAGCAGCCGCATTGCGCGCGCGGTCTGCCTCGTTCGATGCCGTGTACCGTTGCAGGTAATGGCTGATATCCGCGTAGGCGTCACGGTAGTTCTCGAGCGCGGCATTGGCCTGCGCGCGCAGCTTGTAGACCGCTGTGAGCCGCGCCTGAGAGATATCACTGCCTCCGTGATCCAGTACGCCGTTCAGTGTAGTGAGAGCGCGCCATGTGCGCCCTTCGGCGAGGTCGATGCGAGCGAGGAAAGAGCTGGTTTCCTTCGCCATGTCGACGGAGTGGGTCGCGGTAAACACGTGCAGCGCGCTGTTGCAATTGGTTCGGGCCTCCCCGAGTTTCGCGAGCTCGATGTAGACCTCGCAGACCCGCAGATCTGCAAACCCGATTCCCTGCTCATCCTGGAGAATCACGCTCAACTGTCGAACCTCGGTGAACTCAGTCAGAGCGGCAGGGTAGTCGTGCTTGCGCGTCAGGATCTCGCCGCGCCGGAAGCGGGACTCGAGCAGCTTCTGTGTCGCGCCATTCGCGATATCCCAATCGACCACGTCCTGGTTGAGCGCCATTGCCTGGTCCAGGTCCCCCATCGCCGTCAGTACAACACCTAGTGCCGCGGCGACTCGCGCGCGCGTGTCGGTCATGCCCGGCGCGGCAGTCGCCTGGTACGCCTGAATCAGGTTCACGATCGCGAGGTCGTCGCGGCCCTGGTAGTGCTGAATCTGGCCCAGTGTCGCCAGCAGACACGTGTTGCCCGGTGATCCTGGAGCCTGCCGCGAGCGCGCGTCCTCGATGGCGACAACAGCGTTCGCAAGGCCCTCCTCGTCAAATTGGTTTTCGGCGTAGGTAGAGAGCAGGTTCAGGTGGATCGAATCCGCCGGGGCACGTGCGAGCGCGAGGCCTGTCAGCGCGGCGCTGCGTGCGGCCGCGTCCAAGTCGCGCTCGCTGTAGCCCTGCGCCTCGACGGCATACAACGAAGCGAGAAGCTGGGGATCGACGTGCTGGCCGCGGAGAAGCTCTTTCCGCTGCAATTCAGCACCTGCGATAGCTTTTCTTGCATCGCGGATGACCAGTTCCTCGAGCGGCCGGACGGCTGGATCTGGAAGGCTAAAGCAGTCCGCGTCGGCGCCGACCGGGGTTAGCAGGCTTGCCATCACCCATGTGAGGCCGAGCACAGCCCGGATACAACGGCATTTCAGCGGGCGCCCGATTGAATGGACGCCCGAAGGCACCTCGGGCTCGGACAGCCGGGGTTCGACATACCTCCCAGACGTGGCGGGTATAGCCATACTCTCTTATCAACTTGGGGCACACTCCTTTGAAGGGAGCGGTTCACATATTGTTATATAGGGAGTGCTTACGGGGGCCGTGGCCCTGGCCGCCAATTCGTGTCGCACGTCACGCCTTCGGTTCGGTGGGCGTGCAGGACCAATGACTTACGGAGGCGGGCCCGGACCATCTCGTCCCGTGCGACCACACGCCCTCGCTTCGGGGGGGCTCGGCGACGCGGCTCCACGCAGCGGGAACGCCGCCCGAACCCAACCTGCGGCGGCCATGCGATTATTGAGATTCGACTGGCACTGCTGCCGGTGCAGCCTCAGGCGAGTACTGATTAGGTCGTCAGCGAGATGGGTCGACGCTGCCCATCGCGCGGTTCGTCATCGACCGGGGCGATATATCAATTGGCTAAGCGCTCAGCTGCGAGGTCGCCCGGGCACCCGCCGTGACGGCAGGGGGCGACTGGACAGTTCGCCCGCGTGCCCACGCGATGAACGCTGCAGCGGCCATCGGCTTTGATACGAAATAGCCCTGCACTAGATCGCAGCCCAATCGGTGGAGGGCATCCCAACTGGCAAGTATCTCCACACCTTCGGCCACAACCTTGAGGTTCAGCGCGTGCCCCAAGTTGATCGTTGATCGCACGATCACGTCATCCGTCTGCTGCGCTTCGAGTTCCTGCACGAATGAGCGATCTATCTTGATCTCGTCGACGGGCAGGCGCCGCAGATGGGCGAGCGATGAGTAGCCGGTGCCAAAGTCGTCGATGGAGAATCGGACGCCGAGCACGCGTAACTGCTCCATGACGCGCAGGGTATTCGGAAGGTCTTTCATCGCGGCGCTCTCGGTAACCTCGAGTACAACTCGGGTTGCGTCCGCGCCGCTCTGAGCGAGTAAGGCGGCTACCACATCAGCAAACGACGGGTCAGCGAGGTCAGCAGGCGAGACGTTTACGGAGACATCGAGGCTGAGTCCCTCCTGCTGCCAGCAGCGCAACTGACGGAACGCGGTGGTCAGCACCCATGCCGTGAGCACACGAATCAGTCCAGTACGCTCGGCGTGCGGAATGAAGTCGCCCGGAGGGATGAAGCCCTTCTGCGGATGGCGCCACCGCACCAGGGCTTCACAGCCGACCGCCCGGCCCGACGGCACGGCAACTTTCGGTTGATAGTACAGCTCGAGTTCATCCGCGGCGATCGCGCGACGCAGGTCTCCGAGAATGGCGAGACGATGCCGGTGCACCTCGTCGTCTCCTCGCACAAACGTTCCGACCGTCGCTCCCGACTCCTTCGCGCGGAACAGCGCGAGGTCGGCGCGCTGGAGCAGTTGCGCGGCCACTTCGCCGTCATCTGGGAACACGGCAACCCCGATGCGCGTCTCGAGTTGCAGGGACACGACACCGTACTCGAACGGGCGTCTGAGCCGTTCTCCGACTTCATCGGCGCGGCGGGCGGCCTGCAGCCCGCCGACGCCTTCCAGAACGACCAGAAACTGGTCGGTGCCGATGCGGGCGACACGCTCATTCATGACCTCGTCTGATGTCAGTCGTCGGCCCATCTCGCAGAGCACTTCGTCCGCGGCGGCGTGCCCGAGCGATCCGACGATGTTCTGGAGTTGCTGGATCTCGATCAGACATGCCGTCAGAGGCTGCCCGCTCCCGCGTGCCGCGACCAGCAGGCCATCCAGCACCTCCGTCATGCACGCCCGGGTCGGGAGCCCGGTCAGCGGGTCGTGCAATGCCTGGTGCCGGATTACCCGCTCGCGCTCGCCGACGGCGGCGCGCATCGCGTTGAACGCACTCGCGAGCCGTGACAGCTCGGTCGTACTGGCGAGTGGCACCTGAGCATCGTAGTCCCCCGCTTCCAGTCGCTCCGCTGCGCGCGTCAGGTCGTCGACGGGGCGGGTAGCGCTGCGGGCGAGCAGTGCCGCGAGCGCAGACGCTACCAGGAGGATCGCGAACCCGATCGCTAGAATCGACCCTCGCAACTGTTGATAGGGACGGAAAGCGCCGGCAAGCGACCGCTGGAGGACGAGTGTCAGCGGCCCATTTGCAAAGCGGATCGGGTTCGTCCACGTCAGGAGCTCGTCGGTATCGGTACGGATTCGAAACGGCGTAGCGGCCGTTCGTACCGCGACGTCGGTGAGGTCACCCCGCATCGGCAGCGCCAGCGAGCTTGCGACGAAGAGCGGAGCCTGTCCGCCGCCGGAGACGAAAGACACCTCCACACCCAGCAGGCGCGCCATGTCGGCCGCCATCTTGTCATCGAGCGCAAACCCCATGGCGGCCCAGCCGATTGGATCCGGGGCCAGGACTGGCGCGAGTACCAGCTGGTATGGTCGACCGTCGATCAATCGGTAGAGCCGAAGGAACTGCCCGTCGGAGTCGGCGGTGACGAGGTCCTGCAGGTCGGCTCGGGTGCGAGCAGACAGCGTCGAAAGCGTACTCGCGACCGGGTGGCCCTGCGGATCCAGCACGATCAGCACGTCTGCACCGATTCTGGACCGGTGATTGGTGAGGACCGACATAAGGGTCGGAGCGTCACCGGACGCGATTGCCTCCTTGAAGCCGAAGTCCGAGGTGAGGACCTCGACGGCGCTCGTGAGCTGGTTGCCCCGGAATTTCAGCACTTCGCGGGCGGTGTCCGCCGCCGTCCGCAGCTGCAGCGCCGCCTGGCGCTCGACCTCAGCACGCGCCTTGACGACGACCGCGATCACCGTCGCCGTTAGAACCACGGTGACGAGCCCGAGCACTAAGGCTAGGATGCGGCTGCGGAAGCTGCGCATGGCAATCGAGGGCACTCGCATGTCCCATCGTAGGTATCTGAGCCCCGGCGGTTCTGCGAAGCGGGCCCGATTTGGGACCAGGTTCGCGATCGCGGTGCGCCTTTTTGCCAACCGGATCACGTTCGTGTGGCTGACGACACTCGCGGTCGGGGCCCCCTGTCCGGCCGGCGAGCTGGCAATCAGCGTCGTCGACCGTTCCGGCCCCGAGGCGTAACCGACGTTGCCGTCACCATGGCGCCCGTGGAACCGCGTGCGACGCTAGGGGCTCCAGCTCCGGCGACAGCCGTCATGGACCAGCGAAATCTCGCATTCGTGCCACGCGTGCTTGTCGTCGCCGTCGGCACGAGTGTCGAGTTTCCGAACAACGACTCCGTCAGCCACCAGGTGTATTCGTTCTCACCGGCCAAGAAGTTCCAGTTGCCGCTCTATAAGGGAGCGCGCCACCCGCCGGTCACCTTCGATCAGGAGGGGCTCGTGGTGCTTGGCTGCAATATTCATGATGGGATGGCGGGCTACATCTACGTCACGGCCGCGCCGTTTTTCGGCACAACCGATGCGACCGGTACGCTGCGCCTGACGGACCTTCCAATCGGGGATTACCGGATTACCCTTTGGAGCCCGTTGATCGCGGACCCACCGCCCTCGCTCATCCGGACGGTTCATGTGGATGCGCAGGAGGTCACGACCAGCCGCGTTCAACTGGCACGTGACCTTCGCGCCCGCCCGGAGCCCCGGCCGCGGCGCAGCGACTGGGAGTACTGATGCGGGCATGGGGTCACGTCATCTGTATGATTGCCTGCCTCTGGGCCGGCCTCGCGATGGCTGAGGACCAGCTGAACGTCGACGGTGAACTGGATTTGCGATGGGTCCATTCGAATTCAGAATTGTCGTTCCTTGACGGCGGGCTTGGAACACTGCGTTTCGATCCGGATCGTGACGGTCTGCAGCTTGGTCGCGCGTTTGTTGCTTCGCGCCTTCGGGTCACGGACATCGTGACCGTGCACGCGGTGGTCGATGCCTATGATGACCACGACCGTAACCCGGTCGATTTGAGTGAGTTGTGGGCCGAGGTGCGGCCATTTCCCACAAGCGCCATTCGATGGCGCGTTCGCTTGGGTGCGTTCTTCATGCCGGTGTCCTTGGAGAACCGAGGACCCGGCTGGAGTGACGTTTACTCTATAACGCCATCCGCACTGAACTCGTGGCTCGGCGAAGAATTTCGCACGATTGGGGCGGAGTTTGAGGCGCGCTGGCTGGGCGCGAGTTCTGGCTATCTCGGAGACCTCGCGCTGGTCGCCGCAGCCTACGGGTGGAACGATCCTGCCGGCGCGTTGCTCGCGGACGGCGGTTTCTCATTGACCGATCGGGCATCGACTCTGTTTGGCGGCCTCGGACGACCGCCGATCGAGTTCTATCACGAGATTGACCGCAAACCCGGCTACTACGGCGGCCTCAGCTGGCGGCATCACGACTGGCTTGAAATTCGCGCCCTGCGCTATGACAACCATGCCGATCCCGGCGCCGCGACAGCAGCCGGGGGTAATGCCTGGCGGACCCGTTTCTCAAGTTTCGGCGCGCGACTGGAGCCTACAGCCCACTGGACCTTCATTACCCAGTACCTCGACGGCGATACGGCCGTCGGACCTGACTCGGCGGGCTACGATCAGTTTCGGATGACGTACCACGCGGCATTCGGGCTCGCGAGCCTCAACTGGAGCCGCGAGCGGCTGACTCTGCGCTTCGATGAGTTTGGAACGCACCAGTCGAGCGGCTTCTATGGACCGCCGAACAACGAGTCGGGACATGCGTGGACTGTCGGGTGGATGCACGATCTCGGAGACCATTGGCAGCTGGCCGCCGAGTGGATCAGGGTCGCGAGCACGTTTCCGCCGCGCGCCGAGTACGGTGAGCCTCCGGCATTCCTCGAATCGCAGACTCAGCTGGCTATCCGGTATCGATTCCACCTTGGCGTGTAATAGCCGGGAGGAGCCTGGCCTTCAGGTCCGCCGCAGAGACGTCACTGGTACGGTCTCGCGTAAGTCAGTGCTTAACTAGTCGTCCCTGAAGTATAGCTGAAATAGCTTGTTTTATAGGGAATTAATGCTGTTTTGTGTGGTCAGAATCTGCAGGCCTTCGAGTGGAAGGCGGCATTTTCTGGGGGATTCTGATGCGACCAAAGGAGCCTGAGGAGACGCCGCAGGACGATTTATTCCGGATGAAGCTGGTGAACTTGCTGGACCTTCGGCATGAGCTGTGCCGGTTGGCGAAGCGCATTGAGTGGCAGCGATTGGCGGAGCGGTTTGGAGAGCTGTACGCGGAAGCGGGACGGCCGGGAGTGCCGGTGCGGCTGATGGCGGGGCTGCATTACCTGAAGCACGCATACGGGATGTCGGACGAGCAGGTCGTGAAGAGCTGGGTCGAGAACCCGTATTGGCAATACTTTTGCGGTGAGGAGTATTTTTGCCATGAGCTGCCGATCGACCCGTCGCAGATGACCCGTTTTCGCACACGGCTGGGTGCGGCGGGCTGTGAGCAGCTGTTGCAGTTGACGATTGCGGCTGGGGTGTCGACGGCGGCGGTACAGGCGCGCAGCTTCCGGCAGATCACCGTGGACACGACCGTGCAGGAGAAGGCGGTAGCGTTTCCGACCGATGCGCGTTTGTATCACAAGGCGCGAGTTTGGCTGGTGAGGCTGGCGCGGCAGTCTGGGATCGAGCTGCGCCAGAGCTACACGCGCAAGGGCAAGCAGGCGCTGTTTATGCACAATCGCTACGCAGCCGCCCGACAGTTGCGGCGTGCGCGACGGGAACTGCGGCGGCTCAAGGTGTACCTGGGGCGCGTGCACCGGGATTTACAGCGCCAACTGCTCGCGCAGTCGGCGCGCGTGCAGGCGTGCTTCGCGGAGCTGATGGCGCGCGTCGCGCGCCTGCTGGCTCAACAGCGGCACGACCGCGGCAAGCTCTACAGCATGCATGCTCCCGAAGTCGAATGCATCGCCAAAGGGAAAGCACACAAGAAGTATGAGTTTGGCGTCAAGGTGAGCCTCGCGGTCACGCAGCGCGATAACTTCATCGTCGGTGCACAGTCGTTGCCTGGTAACCGCTATGACGGCCACACGCTCAAAGACGCCTTGGGCCAGGTATGCCGGCTCACCGGCACGCAACCTGAGCACTGCTTCGTCGATCGGGGCTACCAGGGTCACGAGGTACGCTCGACCAGCGTGCACATCCCGGGGCAGAGGCGCGGCATCACGAACGTGCTACGACGTGCGATCAAACGTCGCAATGCGATCGAGCCGATCATCGCCCATGTCAAACAAGACGGGCTGCTGGGTCGCAACTACCTCAAAGGCGAGAACGGCGACGCCATGAACGTGATCCTGGCGGCGGCCGGCCACAATCTGCGGATCATCTTGCGCAAGCTCCGGCTTTCTTGGTCCGCCGCTCCCCGAGGACACTTAGATCCAATCGCTTTGGCGGTCGCGTCATCCGCTTTGGCCTGACCGAATCACTGTGCAAAACGGCTTTTTCAGGGACGACTAATTAAGCGCTTTTGTCGCATCTCAAGGATCGTGAGACTGTCTCATCAATCCTGAGACAAGCGTTCGGCGACCGTC
>Ga0209415_10009881_pt1 | contig 16319 bp, 16 predicted proteins | sample PeaSoiSIISIP2007_FD_187696 | JGI IMG/M metagenome (GOLD analysis project Ga0209415, IMG submission 187696) | Peat soil microbial communities from Weissenstadt, Germany - SII-SIP-2007 (SPAdes) (version 2) | ecosystem: Environmental > Terrestrial > Soil > Wetlands > Peat | place: Germany...
CATCACTTCTACACCACGGCGGGACTGATCCACACAATGGAGGAACTACTGGAACTTCCTCCGATGAACCTGTTCGATAGTCACGCGCCGGTGTTTGCACCGCTGTTCGTCGGTCCTGGAACCCAGCCGCCGTTTCAGGCGGACGATAAGAACCTGCGCAGTGGCCTTCTATACCAGATGAACGACAAGGCAGCCCCAGGCGCGAAGCAATCGGCCAAGATGGATTTTTCTCGTCCCGACGCGGTCGACGCGCAAGAACTGAACGCGATCCTCTGGAAGGATGCCAAAGGAGGGAGCGTGGTGCCTCCTGCATGGAAATGAAAACCGGAGTGCGCCCTTCAGCCGACATCGGCATAAGCCAATCCGTAAGATCCTCCACACCTGGTGCAAAGAGTCTCTTATCCGGCATCGGGTGGTCGCTCCTTTTCTCCGCATTGTTTCTAGGTGTTGCTGTCTGCGCTTACTTCGGTGGAAGAGTCGCCGGTGGACATACTGCAAGTTGGGTTTCGCATCCTGTTCGAGGCTTAATCGCTCTCGGGGGGATGACTTTCGTGACGTGGCTAGTGCGGGTCAAGGTGAATAAAAGGCCTTGGAAGGGTATGGCTCTCCCTCTTCCGCAGCTCTCATTATTACTTCCGGGAGGCATCGTTGGCGCGCTCGTTGTTTTCGTGATCTTCGGCCTCGAATACACTGTCGGTTGGCTGCAGTTTATCGAACTATCGACCGGGCCACATCAGGGCTTGCCAAATGTTGCGATGATCCTTGTGCAACTGCTTCCATCGTTGGGAACCGGGTTTAGCGAAGAGCTTGCATTCCGGGGATATATACTTCAAACACTGGCAGAGCGTACGCGCGTTTGGATCGCCGTTTTGATTAGCAGCCTGCTCTTCGCGGCTGTTCACGCGTTCAGCAGTGCAGGCCTTAGTGTGAATATAGTGATTTCCATCACCCTGATGGGAGTAAGCTTTGCTGTAATGCGGTTCGCCACCGGTTCCTTGTGGTTTCCCGTCGGCTTCCACGCTATGTTCGACTGGACGCAAACCTTTTTACTAGGGTCAACTCCGGACAATGGCTATGATCCGTCATTGGTTCGCTTCCATCAGAGCGGTCCTGACTTTTGGATGGGCGGCGGCAGAGACTTCGGGCTGTTATTCGTCCTGGTTACACTGATTTCGGCAGCCGCTGTCCTGGCCTACGGCAAGCGCGTCAGTCGACCTCCGAAGGCGCCTGGGGTGAGATTCTGATGCCTTGAATAGCACCTGTCGCTAATACGTGGTCCTATTATAGGAGGTTCTTGCCAATCTCACGGTCTGGCACGGAAGCTTAGAGGCCTGACGCGTGAAGCGTGTCAGCGACTTTCGACCATGGAGTCGGGCTCATGTGCATGCCAATGATCTGATCGACCGTAATTCCGGCATCTCGGACTGCATATGAAATCTCAAGTAATGATTCAGGAGAGAGAAATGATCCGTTCGGTCCAAGTGGTAGTACGGCTTCGGCGGTGTGGAGCAGATGAGCATCCGGAATATATGTCATGACCATACTTTGCGTTGCTTGGCGAATAGGAAAGAGCACGAGCATGTTGTGTCCTGCTCCGATAACCGTGCGGGCTGAAACCGGATGAAGGTTCAGCGAGACCTTCGCTTTGCGGGCAAGGTCATCTGGACGAAGTGTGTGTGGAGCCGCTAGCAAGCGGTGTAGGGTATCGACGTTGCGGTCACAGACGTAAATCGGAATGCCGCGTGCAGCGTACTCACGAACTCCAGCCATGTGCCAAAAGAAACCAGTCGACGTAATGACGGCCTTGATCGGGACAGCAGGAAACCGCCGCGCGGCTTTATCGAATACGCGTCTCGAATATCCGGCCGAAATGGGCGCATCGATCACGACAATGCCGTCCGACTGACGCACGAGTGTGACATACCAGGAATTCGGAATCTGGACGATCCCCGGAGCGATCTCGGCGGTCGGTCGGTTAGGCGCCGGCGCACCTTCTACAGGCTGTCCTAGGGGCAGATCGTCGACGCTCATCCGCCGGAGTGCGGCTACTCTGGCGGATGTCTCCGGGAGCAGCGCGAACGCATCTGTGTCGAGCAAAACGTTGGTATGCGCCTCGGTAATCGTGATTGTGCGTATGACATCGCCATTACGCGAAATGTCCCACTGAAACGGATAGCGGATGCCATCAACGATGTTCCAATTCATATATTCCGTGCGCTCAACCACGTCACCCCACGCGTTCCAGGCAACGTCAGTACTCGTTACTTGGTGAAAGTCGACGACTGCTTCGGTAGCGGTTGGAAGATATGTAAACGCATCAATAAAGATTTTCACTGCGTAACGGCCGTTGTGGAAACGCACCACATGCTGCAATGCATCGTGCCACACGACATCTTTGTCGCGTACTAGATCGTCCCCCAGATCCGCTAGGAGCAGTGCTCTCACCGGGTTGCGCGTTTCCCAAGAGGGTAAGGGCACAGCCGCCACGACGGCCGATTGCTTACCGCCCCTAATCTGTATGGTTTGCGCGTCGTCTCGCGTCTGCAGCATCCTGTTCACGCCCGCAGGCGACGTCGTCTCGGTAAGGACTCGATGGTTCGGAAAATCCTCGGTGATGGTCGCGCTGCCGAAGGCCGCATAGTAGGGAGGGCCGGAATGATCGTTCTCAACAATGTCAAAATCCACATACTGCGTCGTCACCTTCATTGAGCCTAGTGCGCGGAGGTCGCCGTGAATGCCGACGATAGCGATGGACTTCGCCACCATTGCGTGAGCCGAATCGTTTGTTGTTGCTGTAGCTCGGCACGCTGAACTGACCACCACTGCCATTATCAGGACAGCGAAGGTGCACACATGCGTCAGCGCTTTCGTATTGCGCCTGAGGCCGATAATGGTCACTCCAAACACGAATCGTGTGTTTCCGACTGAACCGCGGTCGGCTGGAAAAAAACTGAGTCTTAGTGTCGGTGTCGATAGTGGTCCAAGCAATACCCATTTGACCCGATTTCTACATGACCATTATCATTTCTGGCAATGAAGAGTGTTGCCTCGGAATTGTCCCGCAATAGCGGTTGAACGGAAGGCCTCAAAGTCTCTGCATCGTTAGAAGGCAAGTTTGGATGCAAGCGTTCGGTATGAGAGAATGAGTTCCCCTGGGCGCAAGCCGCCATCGACAACGGCGGTGCGGTAGCCATGATAGAACTTGCTATTTCTTCCAGCCGACCGCGGTTCAGTTGGAAACGCGCAAATTAAACACGTGGGCGATTGCGACACCTGCGATGGCATGGGCGCAAACGACATGTGTCCCTTTGAGCAGTGATGAAGTCGCACACGGTTGTCGAAATATGCGCGTCAAGTCGTCTCACTGGCCTGCGGGAAGCGGTCGCAACGTATTTACGAACCGCACTAGGCCGTTTCACCGGGGAAAGGAATCATAGTGGTCACGTAGACATCGAGTCAAATGGGTATTGCTTCGACTACGGTCTGCAACCACAATCCAGGTGGTAAGGTTGTACTGATCGTCTCCAGGCCAGAGATTTACACCCACGAGTGGACGTCGTTTTCGACGAAAGACTTTCCCGAGAATCAGACGGCGAAGTCAGGCGACAGGGTGCACGTCCAATGCCGCGTTGGCAGCCCGAAAAGGAATGGGCTGAACCGACGATTCCCTGGAACAAACTCGTCGCCCGCTGGAACCAAAGTCGCGACCTGCTCGAAGAAAAGATTCGGAATTTACCGATCGACGATTTGGCGAAACAGGTTTCGGGGCGCAGCTGACTGGAGGAATACTCATGGCCGTGCTCGAATGGGAAAGAGGAGAATTCCAAGTAACAACTGACCAGGAGCGGCTGGATCTCGCCATGATTCATGGATTTCTGGCGGAGCATTCGGAGTGGGCGAGAGCAATCCCACGCCCTGCGTTAGAGAAGTCCGTTCGGAATTCGTTGTGTTTCGGTGTGTTCCATGAAGACAAGCAAATTGGGCTGGCGCGGATAATCTCTGACTACTCGACGATTGCGTATTTGGGGGATGTGTTCGTGGTGCCCGAATACCGCGGCCAGGGTCTCGCTAAGTGGTTGATGGAATGTGTCCTGTCGCACCCCGAACTACAGAATCTCAGGCGCTGGGTTTTGGTCACTGAAGATGCTCACGGCTTGTATCGAAAGTACGGGTTCACCCAACTTGCTCGACCGGAGGGCTTTATGGAGCTCCACAATCCTGACGTATACGGATCCGATGCGCGATGAAGCACGGCTCTTTGCGCGAAATTCCTCGAAAGGATTCTCATTCATGACCTGGGACAAGAGATTTGTTGCAGCCAAGCTGTTTGATTTTCCCCCCCGAATAGTTCACTTGCGTTTATCTGTGTTCATCTGTGGCTGTCTTCTCCTTGTCTCTCCGCCGTTCGCATCCACAAAAGAAAACGTCGACCTTATCGTCGCTCATGGCACCGTCGTCACGATGGATCCCGACCGCCGCATCATCGAAAACGGCGCCGTCGCCGTGCGTGGCGATTCCGTCCTTGCCGTTGACACGAGTGAACAAATTTCTGCGCACTACGAAGCCGTGAAAATCATCAACGCGCGTGGCGCGCTGATTCTCCCCGGCTTGATCAATGCTCACGCGCATGCGGCGATGAGCCTGTTTCGCGGCCTTGGCGACGATCTCTCGTTCGACGACTGGCTGCACAAATCCATTTTCACCGCCGAAGCGCGCAACGTCACCGAAGAATTTGTCAACTCGGACACGCGCCTGAGCATTGACGAAATGCTGCGCGGCGGGATCACCACCTACGTCGACATGTATTATTTCGAGGATGCCGTCGCGCGCGTGACCAAGGAAGCGGGCTTGCGTAGCGTCCTCGGCGAAACGATTCTCGATTTTCCCGCGCCAGACAACAAATCGGTCGGGGCCGCTCTTGCGTATACACAAACCTTCCTGGATCACTGGAAGGGCGATCCCGCTCATCGTCGCTGCGGTTGCGCCGCATTCCATCTACACATGTTCGGAAAAGACGCTGCAGGAATCGGCAGCGCTCGCAGGAAAGAATCACGCGCCGATTCTAATTCACATCGCCGAAGCACTATTTGAAGCTCGAGCAGAGCCGCGAAAAAACGGCACAAGATATCTTGCGCGAATCGGAGTCCTGGGGTCCCGATGTTGTCGGAGCGCATTGCATCTGGGTAGGCTCCGCGGACATTGTGACGCTGGCGCACTTCGGCGTCGGCTGTACGTTCAATCCGTCGAACAACATGAAAACGGCGGCTGGATTGATACCCGCACCGGACATGCTTTCTGCAGGAGTTGCTATTGGTATTGCAACCGACGGCGCGGCCAGCAACAACAATCAGGGAGATGGACCTGGGTGCGAAGCTGCAAAAAGTCGGCCACATTAACCCGCAGGTTCTTCCAGCGGAGCAAGTGGTGGAGATGGTGACAATCACGGGCGCCCGGGCCTTGCACATGGAAAATCGGATTGGCTCCATCGAGCCGGGGGAAAAAAGCGGATCTGATCCCAGTGGATACGACCGCGCCGCACGCGACGCCGATGTACAACCGTACTCGCAAATTGTTTACGCGCTCAAAGCGGCGGACGTTCGCACGGGGATCATTGGCGGAAAGTCCGTGATGGAAGACCGGAAAATGCTGACGCTTGATGAAGCAACCATCTTAGAAAAGGCGAACGAATACAAGAAACAGGTGCTGGCCTCGTTCGCGCAATCGACGGGAAAATAGTCTTGTGTGTGGCTTATGCAGCGCATGATGTTCAACCGCCGTGGAACCAGTGACTCCAACGCTGCCTTCGTCTGTCGGTCGGGGCAGCATCCAAAGCATCACTGCTGAATATCTCGCAATTAATGCGACTCGCAGATGTATGCCATTAATTGCTGAAACGCAGTTCTCTGCGATCCCGCTGGCCCCTGTGAGAAATTATCGCGAATAGTGCTGGACGCACAAAGCGATGGGCAGGCCCACGCACAACCAGTGTTCGATGAATTCAAAAGCCTTGTAAATCACGGGCATCGAACTATCGGGAGCCGCCGAGAGCGGCAGTACGACCAAGTGCATGAACAGAAATACCAGAGCACCGTAGATAAGACCGGACAGGACGGCGCGATGAACTAAGACCGGGAGCTTGCGGCTAGCGAGGTAGTATACGGTTGCGGCGCCAAGCGCGATAACGAAGTGCAGGACCACTCCCAGCGCAGCGGTTTGAGCGCCGCCGCCGTACGATTTCATGCCGAGGACGCCGCTGGCGATGGTTTGCGGGATGAGAATGGGCTTTCGCGGACTGTAAACCAGGATCGCGTAAGCCAGGTCGAGCACACCGACGATCAGGCCGCCGATGACAATAGCCGGAAATGGTCGTGGTTTTGGGCGTAAAGAAGCTGCAAGGCTACCGCTCACAGAGTCTGCCATCGAGCGCCTCCTATGTTGGTTTTGTTCATTGCACTGCAGGTGGCCTTGCCATCCGGATCATAGCCCCGGCCCCGGACCTTCACCGACCCATCGAGGGACGGGCCGATCCGCTCCTTTTGCGTGATGGTGTGGTTCTCGCTGGAAGACAGGATGGTCCACGCAGGGCCTCTCCACATTCCGTCCATATATGCCAGCCGGACCATGGCGTCGCGCTGGGCCTCAATGAGTGTTGCCGGGCTGGGACGTTCTTGTACTGGAGCAACCAGCGACACTCCCACAATCATCAGAAGTGCTGATGCCAAGGGTGTGGTCCGCTGTGCTGACATTGCGGAAGCGAAAACAGCAGCCGGCCAGACGAGCACAACTCGGGAGCGCTGAATCGTGGCAATCACAATTGCTAGGACGACCGCGAGAGTGACGAAGTACGTGTATCCGCGTTGATCTCCGTTCGCCGCGGGCACAACAAGAGGGAATAGCGTAGGTGAAAGGTTCGGAAGCGTCTGGAAAAGCAACGCGCCGGCTCGTTCCAACTTCGGCATGTCCGCAGCTCCTTCGATCACAGCGAACCTTGATCCGGGGATGCCTTCGCTCGACGTTGCAGAGAATGCCAGGCTGAAATCCAGCCCCCTCCGCACATTCCCAGAGCAATAAAGGCGCTGGACCACTGGTTTGGGGTATTCGGGTCATGGGAGAGAGACGCGCTCACGCTTAGGGGCAAATGGAGAAGCAATAACCAAAGCAAAAACATCGTCCCCAGCATCGTCGCTCCCCAACGCGCCATCCATTTGGTCGCAATGGTCGCACCAGCAACCACGAAGACCGTGCCCGTCAAATAGGCCCAGAATGAAGGTCCGGGAATCCAGGCGGGCACGAGGCTGGCGATAACGTTTGGAATGAGAAAATGATCAGCCCCGAAAACCACCAACGAGACTGCGAACAGGTAAGGGCCCGACTTGACGATCCCAGTTACAGCACGTTCCGATCGCCCTAAGGACCATTCCCCCGCTGGCAGGAGTCCGGCTAAGGTCAACGCCGAGCTACCAAAGGCCAGCGTCTCAAAAACAAGAGTCCGAACATCTATGCTCAATGGACGCGCGGCAGCTTTGGGTACCCAAATGAGCAGCACGCATGATAGAAACACAAGTCCCAATAGCAATGCAGACAGTCGTGCTCTCTTATTTGTCGCGATACTCAGACCGGCCGCGAGAAGCGCTATACCGACGAGGTATGCCACGGACGCGATCCGCGGAGCCCAAGGGATGATGTAGTGAACCGCTATCCCGAAGCGAGCGCAGATCAACTGCTCGGCGCCGGAAGCCATAACGGCGAGCGCAAATAGAAGCTGCCCTTGTTTGACGATTTTTTCCATAGTGCGCGCGATTTCGCAGTCGACGAGCGGATACGGAGATTCAAACCGCTGTCAGCTTATTGACCCACGCAGTTTAGGAAATGATCTTGGCTGCAAGCGCTCCTCGGCAATAGCCACTTAACAGATCTTCATCATGACCACGTTCAACAACACCGTGAATGAGTCGTCACCACGAGATCGAACATCTCGCGCATAACTTTATCGCCACGGCCGACCAACCTTCAAGTTCACGAAGAGATGGAATCGGCAATGCCTGCGTTGCAAGGCGCGTCCAGGTTTCAGTGGTCCGGTCGAACTCCTACCAAGTGGACCGGGGTTCCCGTTTTCCCCAGTCGTTTCCTCATGAACACGCGATGGAACCCATCTTCCTGGGCGCGACCAAACTCCTGGTATCCGAGTTTAGTGTAAATTGCCAAGTTTTCGCGCATTGCGACATTTGTATAGAGGCGGATCTCGGCGTAGCCTAACCGCAAAGCTTCGGCTTCGGCGAAAGCAACAAGGCGACGTCCCAGACCCGATCCCTGTCGCTCCGGTGTTACGGCCACGTTGTCGAGGAGCAGGTAATCAGTCTTTGGCAGAAGCACTAGCAAGCCGGCAATCTCGTCTTGGATTGTTAACACTCGTACGACACCTTCCGCGATACGCAACTGATAGTCGTCGTTCATAGGAGCCGGCGTTCTCCCAATGCGCGAAACGTAGCGTACATACGCGTCGTGCACGATGCGCTCAATGACAACTCGGTCGGCTGGCTCCGCTTGACGAATGACCGGTTCCATTCAGAAACTCCTCTCTGCTACCGAATGAAGCCCTTCGAGCCAACAATCCGACGAAGGGGGCGGACGCCGGCGATCGCGATCATCTCTGGGCAATGGTGATTAGTTTCTTGATTGTCGGCCACTCTTTCATAACCGGGAAGCGTGAAAGAGCGAACAGTTCATTGACGCCATCGTCTGAACATGCTAACGGTCGTCACTCTAACTAAGGCACTGCCAGCCTAATCTGTGACGGATACCATAACCCGTCGGTTACCGGTCACTGACCCATCGTCTTGTTACCCCAACTAGACGATGCTCAACGCTTCACCGAACTTTCAGTGGGTGCTTCTGCGTCATTGGGGGCACGATACCGTTCATCCGCAGGTACTCTACAAGCTGTCCGTAGTGGTCCGTGATGTGCCAAACGGCAACGACTGATATGCCCAGCTTCGTGTTCGGTGCGGCGTAGCGGCCTTGGACGCGTTCGAGCGCGTTTTTCGCCGTGAGCGTTGCTAGGACGCGGTTAGAATAGTCGAACGAATTCCTGAGGTACTCGATCAGTTCTGCCTTCGTTCTTACTCGTTCGTGCCCGCCCTTTTCGCAGTCTTCGGGCGGCTTCTTGCCCTCGAATTCGTTGAAGAAGGCGAATTGGCTGCAGGCAACGTGCTTTACTTGCTCGCCGAAGGTGCGGGCGTCATCGTACCTTCCGTCGGAGGGGACGAACGAATACTTGTTTTCCGGCATGGCCTCAACAACGCTGAGGAAATTTCCTTCGGCGAACTGGAGCGTTTCGCTAACGCTGTCGGCGATTGACTTGGGAATGTCATCCTGCTGGGCGGCTGGTTTGGGAGCAGATTCCTGCAGCACTTTGGATCGTGCGAGCGCAGTTAGCGCAACGCCACACACGACGAGTAGGGCAGCAATACGCAAAAGGTTCATTCCATCCTCCTGAGAGCTGTTAACAGGCTGCTGAAAAATCGCTCGGCGAAACCTTGTTCCTTCTGTTTCGCATTGTTCGTGCTGTGGAAATTAGCCGCTATGTTTTGGAGCACTCGGTCGGACTACATGCTCAAACGGAGACACCGCGACCTTGATCTGGTTAATGACAATTGCCTTGATACCCGATCGCTGAAACATCTCTCCGGTAATCTCTACGTAGTCTCCCACGAAGGGCATCAGCTTCTCTCTCTGTGAGGTATCCGGAATCTCTGCTGACATCGGGACGTAAATGATTCCCTTCTTGGTAACGATGACCAACGGCGAACCAGCGCGTGCGCACATTAAGGCACAGTCGTTGGTGGGTTTTAATGCCTCATTGAATTTCATCAGGCAAGCCATGTCACGGACATATCCGCTGATGGTCACGGTTGTGCTTTTGTTTGGCTTGAGATCGGCACTTTGATCCGGTGACGCTGTTTGCGCGCTCATTGAGACGGTCAGAACCGCGATCGTCAGAAATCCGACGATTGATCTCGTTGTAAGATGTCCGGACAAAATCAGGAATCTCTGTCTGCTGATTGTCATTCGTACCTTCTCCTCTGACTGCTCTCGGGGGCACATGAGCTCTATATAAGGCTTTGTTCATCGTGGCTGTTAGGAGCCCGTGCCCCCCGGTCTTGAAACTTTGCTGGCCTGTCTGACCACAGTTTGCCGGCGACCCTGTCGCAATAAATACACGGTCGTGAAGCGATACAGAACACTGAAATCCCTTCCCCGGTAGCTCGCTTTAGCCCAGTTGTTGACCCAGTCGCGATGGCTACATGGCATAAACACGAACATTGCAAGAGTCGATTGAAGCTCGCGTCAGCGAGAACTCTGGAGAAGCAAAGAAGTCGAGTTCGGCCTTTTTGTCCGTGGTGCCTCCGAGAGAATTGGTGTGCTGGCACTCGTCAGCAAGCACAGCAGGCAACAAGTTATTGTCGTGAGTGACGATGGCACGATCCAGTTGGCTCTCCAGCTTGCAGATGTCCGCGCTGATCTTGGCTTGGCGATCGGCGCTCCACGCTGGCAGCTGGCACAACAGAAAGACCGTGATCAGCAGACCAGCGTGGCCAATTCCATTTGTATCCGCATTGCGCTCCTTATCGCCGATACCCGTGCTTGCACAATTCTTGTTTACGGGCTGAGTCGGCCCGACGGGAACCGCTGCCGAGTTTAGCCCATATGTCACTGCATGTTTGAAGCCACAGCAGATTCGTAGCCCAGATCATTGCCAATCGACACGTCTCAGCATGAGGACTGCTTCGTTGGGGTATTAAGGATGCCACGGCTAGATGGGCGAGTCTTGAACGTATTTGATCTCCTGGCAGGAATTGTTGGAAAGCATCCGACACACCGCGGAGTCTCGCGAAACCGAGGGAATACGTGATGAGCGAATCTATTCGATGGAAACCTGGCAAAAGAACGTAGATGTAGTGGTTAGGATGAGATCATGGCAAGTGGCTATTGCTGGCAAAGATATTCTCATCTAGCATCTGCTCGGGTGTCAGGCGTTTGGTATAGGTGGTTCTGGCCCAGTCCCCCGACTGTCGCGAACGGAGCCTAGCGACTCTCGTTCTCTTACTGACTTCTTTGCTGCGACGTGTCAATGTGATTCGCACTTTTTGTATGAATCGTCCTGGCGGAAGCGCCAGATTCGTAGGATAGCCTTCTCGGCGCGCTGTGAACTTGAGCTTTTACAATCGACCATGTTCTCTAGGGATGGATAACCCAAAGTTTCGTCATATCACCCCCGGAATTGAAACGATGCCTGCTAGCTTCAGCTTGCCGCGGCATCGCCATTTGCGCGCGTATGCCAGCATCGTGCTGGCAGGCAGCTTTGAGGAGGCGGGGTACGTTGGCCGCATTCGTGCCACTGCCGGTGATGTATTGATTCACCCCGCCCTGGACTGCCACTCGAATCAAATGGTCTGTGCCGGTGTCAAGTTGATAAGGCTCAACTGGTCTGATAAATCCGGCTCAGGGGGCCTTTATCGTTTGCATCAAGTGGAAGTGTTGGCGCGAACCGCGGAAAAGGATGTACGCGAAGCTACTCTCTTTCTAGAAGAGGCTCTCAGGAACACATGGCCCGCTCCACCCGGAAGAAGAAACGATTGGCCTGATCTGCTGGCGGCATCCTTGGCCCAAAACGCTTCCATGGAGATTGGCGGGTGGGCGGAAGCAAACAACTTGGCCCGAGAAACTGTGTCTCGAGGATTCACGAGCGCGTACGGGGTCGCGCCGGTGGTTTTTCGGGCGGAATTGCGCGCCCGGGCGGCGTGGCTTCGCATCATGCGAGGATCCGATTGTCTGTGCAGGATCGCGGCGGAAACGGGCTTTGCGGACCAAGCGCATATGACCAGATGGGTTCATCGGATTACGGGCGCTCCGCCAAGGGCGTGGCGTCGGAATCATATTTCTCCAAGACCCACCACCTCAGTCAAGATCTGACAAAGAGGAAGTAGACTGGGATGCCGGTGCAAAGCAAGCCGATTCCCACGAACGCACCTACGGGTCGCTCAATGACGGTTGTCAACACCAGCCCTATTGCCGCAGCACAGAAAAGCACACAGACCCACGGATATCCGGGAACGCTATAGGGACGCTCCAAATGCGGCTGAGTGATCCTTAGTACCACAACCGCTGCAACTGCTAATCCATAGAAAATCCACGCGGTGAAAATGACATCTGTAAGAAGCTGCTGATAGCTGCCGGAAGCAGCCAGCGCGGCTGCCCAAACACCCTGGACAATCAAGGCCAACATGGGCGTGCGGTAGCGATCGCTTATCCGAGCAAACGCGCGAGGAAAGACGTTGTCACGCGCCATCGAATAGTAGGTGCGAGGGCCGGTTAGTATCAGCCCGTTCATGGAACCCAATATCGAAACCAGAGTGAGGAGAACAATGGAAGTCGCAGCGGTTGGGCCAAGAAGCTTGCCAACCGCCGACGCGGCGACGGCATTGCTCCCCTGTATCTCGGCTCGAGACAATACGTGATAGTAGCCAAGGGTGGCGACGATGTAGATCAGTATAACGATCGAGGTGCCGAGGAGAAGACCTCGCGGCAAATCGACTTGAGGCTTTTTCATCTCCCCGGCGACGAACGATATGCCAGGCCTCATAGGCCCACAGCACGGCAACCAATGCGATGCCAAATCCTGCGAGAGAAGGAAAGCGGCCACTGGCGCCTGCCGCCGGTCCGAAAATGTGGATGGGACGCGAGCCTTTGATGTATAGCAGAAAGATAATTGCAGCCACCCCGCTGATTTTGGCAACCGCGGTAAGGTTTTGCACGAACTTGCCGCCACGAATTCCAAAGCAACTGACTGTGGTGAGCGCCAGAATGCACATCACACTCAAAACCTTCTCCTCAACCGTGTTCAAGGCCAGGATTTGCCCCGCATACAGCCCGAAAGCGACGGCTAGTGCTGCAATGCTTCCCGAATGAATCATGAAAAGTAGCCCCCACGCGTACAGAAACGCGGGCAGCCGGCCGTAAGCGTGCCGCAAGTAGGTACAGAGACCGCCGGCGCCAGGGTACATTGAGCGAGTTCAGACAGCGATAAGGCGCCAAATACTGTCAAGATTCCACCAACTACCCAAACGAGCACAGCGCCAAGTGACTTCAGCTGGGCGGCAATGAAACTTGGGATGAGCAATATTAACGAGCCAATGATAGTGCTGACTACGATGGCGGTTACATCGAATAGATTCAGTTCCCTGCGTAAGCCGGGCAAAGAAGCAGAACTATCTCCTGGCGCCATACGCCCGTGATGATTCTCCCAGGTCAACGATTCCTCCTGAAGCGCGGGATAATGATCCTCGGGGTGCGTCTCCAGATAGGTTCGATGATCCTACTGATTGAATATTCGTGATGAAGATCGCCAAAGTTGCGATGTCCATCCACAGGAGAAGTGATCTCAGGCAGATGATCAGAGGGTCTTGCGTAAGTACTTCTGAGTCTTGATTTGCTCGTATCCATTGTGTGCATAGAATCGATGAGCGCGTTCCCGGGTGACGTTTGTGTGTACCGAGATCGCATCGCAACCTTGGCTTCGCGCCCATTCTTCGGCGGCGCCGAGTAACACCTTTCCGATTTCGCGAGAGCGGGTTTGCTGGTCGACAATTAATCCGCTGATCCCCGCGCAACTATCTTGTTCGACAGAACGGAACAAGTACATTCCGATCCAACCTGCGATTTGACCTCCGGGAGGCTCGGCAACGTAGACGGCGTACTGCTTCGAATGCGCCATCTCCTCAAGCCGCATTCGGACCTGTTTGCCAGTAGATGGATAGCCGAGTTGTTCCGCCAGGTCGGCCATTTTGTCATAATCGCGCGGCTCGGGAGGGCGAACCATGCAGGTAGATTGCGCTGCAGCGGGATTGAGTCGCTCCATTTCAAATGACCTTTCTTTTGGCGACGGTCTCGAAATAGTGAAAGCCGCGCCGAGTACAATCGCCGCAAGCAGCTTCATCGTCTCTTTGTTAACGACGCAATTGCTCCAGAACCTGCTGCGCGGCTTCGCGGTCCTGGGCCATCGGAGCGCTCTGAGCCTCGGCTTGAATATCTGGTTGAAACTGAGCCAGAACAAAGAATCCGACTAGATCTATACCGATTTCCTGCACGGGAAGAAATGGATCGTGCAGCGCTGCGCGGACGACCTCGACAAGCTCCTGGGAATGATCGCGAGCGACTGCGTCCTTCAATCCCTCAATTCCAGCCAGCGCGCTCATTCGAAACCTCTCAGGAACGCCGGGCTGCGCCTGCGCCAGCAGGATTGCTGCCGCCTTCGCGTCTTTAGTCGCGGCTAGGGCGCGCAATGTAGCTTGCATGACGTGCACCTCGGGCTTAGTCGCCGCTTCGGCCTGCAACACGTCGAAGGCCTGCGCCCTCCCCGATCTGCCCAGGTTCGCGGCTGCAGCAGCCTCTGCAGCGTAGCTCGCATCATTGTGCAGCGTGTTGATGAGCGCTTCGTAGACCGTCTGGTCCGCGGAGAAATGGCCGAGCGCCTGGACGACCGCCGTCCGCACGCGGCTATCCGGCTGCTGCAATGCGGAAAGCAGTGCGGATTTGGCTTCGCCCGTTCCTACACTGCCAAGACTCGCCGCAGCGGCTGCACGCACCCCGTAGAACAGATCGTTGGTGAGCACGCGCGTCAGCGCCGCTACGATTGGGTCTGAGTCCGCCTGCTTTCTTGCACTGAGCTGCTCCGCGGCCCACAGGCGGCTCATCATCGACGGGTCTTTCTCCCCCTCCGCAATCAGCGCATCCACAGGCTTGTCGAACTGCACAGTCTTATCGATGAAATCGTCCGGGTCGAAATCCACCCACTGGGGCTCGAAATCGAGCGGGACGTCGAATTCCTGTTGCGGCGAATTATCGCGTACTTGAATTCTCTTCCGCTCGCCATTCGCGCCATAGAACGCTAGCTCGATAGGCATGTCGAAGATGGGCGTGATCGCATCTGCCTGCGTCTGCGCGACTTTCAGTTTTTCAATTCTCTTCGCGGCGTCATAGCTTGCCTCGACTCGATAGTCAGGATGGCCAGCCAGGAACACCCACTCATGGAAAAACCAAGTGAGATCTTGTCCCGTCGTTGTCCAAATTGCGTCCAGCAAATCGGCGGTATCCGCCGTCTGCGCATGGTGCGCGGCCAAGTAGTAATGCAGCGCTCGAAAAAACGACTCACTCTGCGAAGGGGCCTGCGTGGTCGCGTCCGCGCCGTCAAGCACGTAACGCATCATGTCCAATATTGCCGCGCCCTTCTGGTGAGTGATGATGTCAAACATCTGCAGAGGATCGGTGTAGTGGCGGTTGACGATAGGCCGGCGATAGTCGTTGCGATCCTGCGCTTGCTCCATTAGCTGGTCGTTGTAAATCGCAAAGCGATAGGCATCGTTCCCTTCGTGATGCTGTGTGTAGATCGCCTCCATGTACGTCGCAAAACCCTCATTGAGCCAGATATTGGCCCAGTCGCGCCCTTGGACATAATCGCCGAACCAATGCTGGCCCAACTCATGGGATACGAGGTCCGTGCTGGGATAATCCTGATCGGCGCGCTCATCGTGCAGTGTCCCATCGGTTAGCGTGGTCGCGCTGACGTTCTCCTGCCCTCCGAAAAAGTAGTTCTGTACAGTAACTTGTGCGTATTGCTCATACGGGTAATCGAGGCCCGTGGCGCGCGAAAAAAAATCAATCATATCGGGTGTCAAGTGGAGGGATCGCCGTGCCGTGGCTTCGTCGACGCTGTCGGGGACATAGTAGTCCACCGGCTTGTCCTCATATTTGTCGGTAAACTTGCGCCAAGGACCAATCGCAAGAGAGATCAAATACGAGCTGTGGGGAACGCTTTCCACCCAGTCGTAGGTAACCTGGCCGCTGGCGCGCGTCACTTTAACCAGCTTGCCATTCGAAACCACGGTTTGTCCCTCGGGAACAGTGGTGACCGTCTCGCTCGTCGCCATGTCATTCGGATAATCCCAGCACGGAAACCAGTAATGATTGAACTCGGGTTCGCCTTGTGAATATACCTCTCGCGGCCAGTCCGGATAGCTTGTCGTGGGGTTTACGAAAAACAGGCCGGTGCGGGGAAAACCATGGTACAAGATGCGTACGCTTAGCGTGCTTGTTGCATCGTAATCGCGACCGAGCGTAATCCACAGATGCTGGTCTTCTGCGGAGAACATCAATCTGAGGGGTTTGCCGTGCGCCGGCTCTAGAGTTACAGAATCGATCGTGAGTTCGGCGCTATCCAAATAAAACTTGCGGAAATGTCGATCAAACGGCCGCAGAGTGAC
>Ga0209415_10009882_pt1 | contig 16316 bp, 13 predicted proteins | sample PeaSoiSIISIP2007_FD_187696 | JGI IMG/M metagenome (GOLD analysis project Ga0209415, IMG submission 187696) | Peat soil microbial communities from Weissenstadt, Germany - SII-SIP-2007 (SPAdes) (version 2) | ecosystem: Environmental > Terrestrial > Soil > Wetlands > Peat | place: Germany...
AGCCACGACGCGGCGCTCCTGGAGACGCTGCCCGCCGGCGCCTACACGGCGCAGATCGCGGGCCAGAGCGGCGACACGGGTGTCGCGCTCGCCGAGCTCTACGACGCCACGCCCGCGGGAACGTACAGGCCCACCTCCCCGCGGATTGTCAACATCGCCGCCCGCGTTCAGGTGGGCACCGGAGGCAACATCCTGATCGCCGGATTTGTCATAGGAGGCTCGACCTCGAGGACGGTCCTCATTCGCTCGTCGGGCCCGGCCCTCGTCGCCTTCGGGGTCCCCGGGACGCTGGCGGACCCCAAGCTGCAGCTCTTCTCAGGCTCGACCGTGATCGAGAGCAACAGCGCCTGGGAGGGCAACGCCCAGATATCGTCCACGGCCGCCGCCGTGGGCGCGTTCCCGTGGGCATCGTCCACGAGCAATGATTCGGCAATCCTGGTCACGCTGCCGCCCGGGGCTTACACCGCCCAGGTGTCCGGCGCCAGCGGCGACACGGGCGTCGCACTAGTCGAGGTCTATGAGGTGCCGTAAAGCGCTTCTCTCCTGGGCCTCGGGCCTATTGTCGGCGATTCCCGCCGGCGCGGGCACCGTCACGGCGGTGCCCCTACCGGATCCGCAGATCCCTGGATTCCGCTTTCCGGAGAGCGAGGCGGCGATCGTCAACTGGGTGTATGAGATGGGAAACGGGCCGCCCGCGGACGCGGCGACCGCATTCGAAAACATCCACCTCCATGGCTGGGGAATCTGGACGGCCCTGACCATGGAGACGGCCCAGGTCGACACCGGCCAGAAACTGCGCGTGTTCGAGACATGGTTCACGCCCCAGGAACTGTCCGGCCAGCAGAATACGCCGCTTCCCGCCGCGCTAAGGGGCCTTCCGCGGCCGCGCTCAGCCCTCCGCCACTTCAACCAGTTCCAGCACGGGAGCGCGGTCCAGGAGCAGTCGGGCTCGGCCGCAACCGAGGGCTCCGAGACCGTCTTCGGGTACGTGAAATTCGATCCGACGGCGACCGACCACATCATGAAGGAGCAGCTGCTGAGCATCGCCGCGCTGAACCAGCTGATGCAGGGGGGCGCCCAGCAGATCCCGCCATTCCCGACAACGGCGCTCTCCATCAAGTCCGCATTCCAGGTCATCACGGCCCAGACGCTGGTCGGCGGGCGCTACTACCGCCTGAACGCATGGTCCGGCCCGCCCCCGACCCCCCAGGCGTGGGGGCCCGCCATGTGGCCGGGAGTCGTCTGGATCGACGTCAAGGGCGGCGGCAGCGGCAGCGGGCAGATAGACATGCAGGCCGCCGCGGACGGGAGCACGCGCACGGACGAGACCACGTATCCGGTGTCGAGCATGATCTACCACCGCCTGTCCTCGTTGGAGGCGGCCCAGTTCAACGTTGAGCAGCCGGGCGCGAGCGCCGGCGCCGGCGACTATGCGGTCTTGGTCGCCATGCACGTCGCGGGCCGCGAGATCGCGCGGTGGACCTGGCAGACGTTCTGGTGGACGCCGACTCCCGACAATCCTCAGCTGCCGAGCTCCCAGGCCATCGCCGGCCTGCGCCCGGCGCAGCTCGCCGGCGCCGCGCGCAACTACGCCATGGCGGTCGGATACGACATGATGACGCCCAGCCAGCCAAACGTCGGCGGCCAGAATTCCGGATCGGCGATATACGCCTACAATCCCTACCTCGAGGCGCGCTTCGGCCCCGCCAACCTTCCGAATTCGCTGGCGGGCTTCGGCCCGGACGGGCAGCCGGCGAGCAACAATGTCGGGGTGAACTGCAACTGCATGAGCTGCCACATCCGGGCCAACTACAACCCCGGCGGCCTCGTCTCCGCACCGAGGTACTCGGGCGCGCGCTACACGAGCCTCGACGACCCCCAGTTCGCAGGGACGCTGCAGGTCGACCTCCTCTGGTCGCTGCCCGAGATCGCGAGATAGCCTGCGGCGCGCGGGGATCCCGACCGGATTGGCGGGGGAGCGATGCGCGCCGTCGCCCGCTGTTGACGTTTCGGCAATTGTCGCGAGAATCGGGCTTCTCCATGAAGACCCCGCTCGTGTCCCTGCTCCTCGCCATGATGGTTCCCGGCACCCTCCTTTCATCCCCTGAAAAGAGCGACGACCCCGCAAGCCTGCCGAGGAAGCGGGTGCTGTTCTTCACGAAATCCTCGGGATTTGAGCACTCCGTGATCAAGGACCCTTCGAAGCCGTTCACCCCGTTCCCGGGAAGCGCCGTTCCGGGCCTGGCCTTTCAGGTCCTCAAGGCGCTCGGCGCCCGCAACAACATCGAGTTCGTCTTCTCGAAGGACGGGAGCCTGTTCAAGCCCGCGTACCTCGCGCAGTTTGACGCGTTCTTCTTCTACACGACGGGCGACCTGACGGAGGCGGGCACCGACGGGAACCCGCCCATGACGGCCGAGGGCAAGGCGGCGTTCCTGAAGGCCGTATTCGAGGGCAAGGGGTTCGTCGGGACGCACAGCGCGACCGACACCTTCCATTCGCCAGGCGGCAGGGACATGAAGGCGGACCGGTTCAGGAACGACGGCGAGAACGCCGATCCGTACATTAAGATGATCGGCGGCGAGTTCATCCGGCACGGGCAGCAGCAGCCATCGCACCTGATAGTGGTCGATCCGAAATTCCCCGGGATCATCTCCGTGCCGGTCGACAACAGGATCATTGAAGAGTGGTACTCCCTAAAGGACTTTGCGGCCAACATGCACGTCCTGCTGGTGCAGGACACCTCGGGGATGACCGGCGTCGACTATGCAAGGCCCAACTATCCCTCGACCTGGGCGCGCATGTACGGCCAGGGCCGGGTCTTCTACACGAACCTCGGCCACCGCGACGACGTCTGGACGAGCCCGATGTTTCAGGCGATCGTGCTGGGCGGTGTCGACTGGGCGGTCGGACGCGTCGATTCGGACGTGACGCCCAATATTGACCAGGCCGCCCCGCAGGCGAGCGTGCTGCCGGTCCTGCCGCCCGAGGCCCCCACGAAGTAGCGGCTGCTCCCGAGCGCCGCGGTTTGCCCCTCTTTCCCCGCGGCGCTCAGACAACAAAGGGTATGAGCGCCTTCGTCCGCTTCATGTACCCGGGGTAAGCATGGGGGAACTGGCGCAGCATCAGCCCTTCCTCGATACGCAGCTTCGCCCAGAGCAGAGCCAGCGCGGCCCCGAGGATGAAGAGGTGCTTCACCTGGCCGCTTCCGATGCCTGTTCCGGCGACGGCAACGAGTATTCCCGTGTAAATAGGGTGGCGGACAAGGCGATAGGGCCCGTTCTCGACGAGCTCATGGCCCTCCTTGATCGTCGGAGTCCCGCTCCAGTTCCTTCCCAGTGTGTGCCGCGCCCAGATGGCGAGCGCCAGTCCCGCGGCACAGGTCATGATTCCCGCCGCCTCGCCCGCCTGCGTCGCCACGTAGACGTGTTTGTGAAAAAACTCGGGGAAGGCGTCGAATAGGACGAATAGCCCAACAATTCCGATGCCGGAAAGCATCCTCCATACCGGGTTGCTCCGATACACGGTGCGCTTGTTTCCCCGGGCGGAGAAAACCCAGTAGGCGACCGCGCCCAGCCAGAGGATGGCGATGAACACCCTGTAGGACATTCTTGGCCCGCCAATCTATCGCTCGGCTCTGCTCCGGCGAGCTCAAGTTGGCGCCGCATGGCCTCTGACAAGGGAGCCCGCGGCATCACTGCCTGCTAACCCGAGGCCGCGGGCACGCCGGCGGATACCCGGACGGAGACCCGCGGTCCGCCCTCCAGAGCCCATTTCCGCCCGAGTAATTTTATTGCCTGCGGCAGCTCCAGGCAAAGTGTCATGCTATTCCTCATCTTCCAACAGGATCGCACGAACAGGGTTCGCCGAAATGCCCGGTCCGGCCGATCTTGATGATCGGCCTGCTCGGGGCGGTCCTCGGGGTCTTCTTTTCGTATGCCCGTTCCGACGTCGACTGGGAGATTCTCCAGACCAAGCACTACTGGTCCGCGGACATGTGGTATTACGGAGGATACGCCGCGCAGTATGTCGCCACGCCGAAGGGCTACAGGACGGTCATAGCGGAGGCGCTGTGCAACTATTCGAACATGTTCGCGCTGCAGGAGAGGTTGCCTGCCGAGGAGGCCCGACATCCGGTCCAGGGATTCCCAGGGACGGAGCGTCTGGCGACGCCCTTCATTGTCTACGCGTTGCTGCACGTGCCGGGCCAGGCGGCGGATGCGTGGAGGGCCTTTTGGGAGGCCAACGTCCTTCTCTGGCTTCTCAGCGTGTACCTGGCCTACAGGGTTGCCGCGCTCTACTTCGCGGATCCTTGCACCCCGTGGTTTGCCGCGATCCTAGTCGCTTTCTATCCCGCGCTGACGCTGACCTTCAACGCGGTCAAGCAGCAGGCGCTGGGAACCACCTATCTTCTCCTTGGAATCTATTTGTTCGAGGGCCGCCTGAACAAGGCCGGCTTCGCATTGAAGGTCATCGCGCTGGCGGCCCTGATGTTCCTTGGTCAATTCGCCGACGGCGGCTGGCTCTTTCTGGCCGCGTTCATCTTTCTGCGCGCATGGTGGATTCCCGGCCGCGGGAAATGGACGACCATCCTCTGCTTGGGAGCTGCCGTGGGCCTGTCGGGGCTGTGGCTGGCGTGGATGGGCAAGATGTATCACCTGCCGTCGGTGGCGCACGCCCTGGGATTTAGTCTTGGCAGGATGCTTGGGGAGAGCGGGGCGTGGCTGGGCGCGTGCTTCAGCGGCGCCGATCTGGCCAACCTGAGGTTCCTGAATTTCCCTGGCATGACTTTCTTCAGCGTGTTCTGGCCCGTGGTTTGCAAGGGGTTCCTTTCTATCCACGCCCCGCTCCTCCTTGTCGCCTTCGCGGGGCTTTTTCTCGAGCCGCGCTCGAGGATGTTCACGTTCCTCGCAGTCCCGATGCTTTTTGTGGGCCACAGCGGGATGATACTGGCCGACTGGTATTATTATTACGGGTACCTTTCGTTCCCGGCCGCGGTGATGGTAATCCTTGCGGCATCGGGAACGTTGGGGAACCTTGCCGACAGGAGGGCGGCCCTCCCTCGGATCGCGGCGCTGGCCATCGTTGCTTGCGCCTGCTGGAGCTTCACCGACCTGAAGAAACAGGCGGGGATCTATTACGGCCAGGGCTCCGAATACTACCGGCGCAGGGTCGAGGTCCGCTACGGGAATGAAGAAGGACGCGAAAGCTATTGACCGCCTGCTTGGCCGGGCCGGGCAGCCTTATCGTCGCTGGTTCCTCCTGGGAGTCGGCGGGGCGATCGTGGGAGCGGTCTATCTTTCGGGTGCGAATCGGAACCTGCTGTACCTGAGCATGCTGTTCTCGACGATCGTCGTGACGTCAGTGCTCCTGCGGCGGTGGTGGGCGGCCCTGCTGGCCGTCGTCGCCTGCGCGTACTTGGCGAGCGTTCCGGCCGTGGTTGCGGACCTGGGCACACTCTATCCTGCGCCGCGCGATAGAGCTGGGACCGACAACATGTGGGTGACCGGGATCAAGGAGGGGGAGACGTGGACCTACCGCTTCACGCTTCGCGGACTTGGAAAAGCGGGCGGAGGCGCCGGGCCGAGCGGGCACCTCTATATCGACGGGCGCAGTCTCTCCAACCTGGTCGTTTGCGTTCAGGGCCGAACGCTGGAAGGATCCGCGTTTTGCAGTAAGAAGATCTTCCTCGATCACATTGCGATTCCTCTGGAGGCCGAGGGGGCTGATACCCTGACGGTGTCCCTGCGCGGCATGCCGCATACGACCCCGAGGGTATTCCACGGGCCGGAGGTCCATGGTTTCAACGTGTACGGCGACGCTGTGTGGCTTGAGTTCGACCGCGTGGATGCTCGTTTGATCTATGAGGCAGGGCGGACGGTTTCGGCATCGGCGCCGCGGTGACCTGGCTCCTCGCCAGGCAGGTCGGGAGAGTCACCGGGGCTCCGGGATTCACCTGGGGCCTGGAGGCGCATGGGCGGTAATTGTTGCGAATCGGCGGTCGCTGATGCTATATTGGACACCCGGCCATCGGCGGCAGCTGAGAAAGCCCATGAAGACAATCCCCAGCATCCATTCCCACTCTGATTCAATTGGCGCGCGATACCTTCTCGCCGCCTTGGCCGTCTGCAGCGGGATGATTCCGGCAACCGCCTGCGCGCAGAACGCCCAGAAGGCGTACACGCTCTTCATGGGCGCCAACGTCTCCGTGGAGCTTGCCAAGAGCATCTACCCCGTCCGGGATGTCAATGGCTCCTCGTGGGTCATCGATATGAACGGCGAGGAAAAGGTGGTTTCGGGAAAGGAGGGTCCGATCAATCTTAAGATCGCGCCCACCCTGAAGCTGACGGAGGTCTCCGCCACGATCACGGGCTTCAAGAGGGAGCCGGCGTATTCCTTTGCCAACGATCCAAGCGTGAGGCTGACGAGAGGGTTGAATCGGGCGGCGGACGTGGGTGCGGGCTACCAAGCGGCTTCGAACCAGGCGAGCGCCATCAATCCCAGCTTGATCAACGCGCCTCCGCCGAGTGGCACCAGTACGTCGGGTTCCTCGACCGCCGCGGCGCAGAATTCGGCCGGCGCTATTCAGGAGAGCGCGGCGGCGGGGGTGGAGGCGAGCGTGGCGCTGCAGGCAAAGCAGGATGAGGCGGGATACGACGCGATGAGCGTGGATTTCGATATCTCGTCGGCCAAGCCGCTTCAGGATCCCTACGTCGTCACGATGACGCGTTTTCATCCGAGGGGCAGCGAGCCGGGCGCCGTCCAGAGCCTCGTCTATGCAAGGGCGCTGGATCCGGTAGGCTCGAACCCGACCAAGGTCCATTTCTCCGAGGAGGGGTTCCCGTTCGACTACGAGGTGGTTGATTTTCAGCTTCACCTCTACAATGGCGGCGTCGAAGTCGCGACAAACGTGGCGGAGAAGCGCGAGGTGATGACCCCCGACCAGGCCTTCGAATATGTCAAGAGGACCTATATTGAGGCCCACAAGGGCGAGACGGTGCACGCGGCGCCCGTGATGGGCGAGCTGCCTGCCGACCTTGCCGGCCATATCGCGTCAGGAAAGTACCCCGAGACGATTTATGTCAGGGTTTCGAAGGACGGTCTGGCCGATGATGCCTTCGCCGACGTCGCGTGCTCGAAGAAGATCGAGGATGCATATCTCGAATCGGTCGTGCGGAGCATCCGCTTCAAGCCCGCGCTGGACGGCGGGAAACCGGTGGATGGGGTCGCCTCGTTGAACCTTAGGCGGCTGGGAACCTAGGTGCCGAGGACGGATGGTCCCGCTCCCACGCGCTGGGATCACCTCTCGGTGCCCGGGAAAGGCCTCTCGCTTGCAGGTCGGAGCTAAGCGCCTGTCGTGCGCCCGTTGCGGTAGTTTGCCAAGGTGACGCTGATTCATCCTGGGAACGCCGGAATTGCGGGGCTGGGTGGCAGCTCGGGCGAGAACAATCCCGGGACGGGGTCCTTCAGGGAGTGACAGTCGTGCCTCGATTCCTCGGGGAGTTTCCCGCTTTCCTCGAACGACGAGGCTTCCGTCATCTCCAGCATGGCATTTGCCTGCGGCAGGAATGGCCGGACCGAGCGGGCGGCTCCAGCGTTCCCGCTTGCGCCTTCGGGCGCCATGGAGGCGGTCGGAGGCCTTTGGGGGCTGGCGCGTACTTGTCTTTCCCGTCAAACGCTACGATTGCTCATGGCCGTGTTCCTCTCGGCCTCTGGCCGTCGTGCCGCATTCCTCGTCCTTTGGTGCGCAGGCTCGCCCCTCCGCGCTCAAATGGGCGATATCAAGGACATGCCGGGCGCGGTCCAGCGAGAGGTGGTGCCTCGCGCGCAGATACCGTCAGCGGCCCCGCGTTCGGCAGAAGAGGAGCTCAAGACATTTCGGCTCGCGCCCGGATTTCGCATCGAGCTGGTGGCGGATGAGCCGGACATCGAGGATCCGGTGGCGATGCAGTTCGACGAGGACGGGCGGATCTGGGTCGTCGAGATGCGCGGCTACATGAACACCCTGGGCGCGGGAGGCGAGGACCAGGCAGTCGGCCGGATCGTCGTCCTTTCGGATCCTCGGAAGAACGGCCGGATGGGGATAAGCACCATATTTGCCGACAAGCTCGTGATGCCCAGGGCCGTGGCTCCCATGGCGGGCGGAGCGCTTGTCGGGGCGCCGCCCTACCTCTGGTACATGCGGGACTCCACGGGGGGCGGAAGGGCGGACGAGGTGACCAAGCTGGAGGATAACTTCGGCGTCCCGGTCGGGTTCGGAGCGCGCGGCGACCTGGTGGCCAATGATCCGCAGGAACAGCCGAACAGCCCGCTCTGGAATTTGGACAACTGGATCTATTTTGCGCATTACAATATGCGCCTGCGCTACGTGAAGGGGGGTTTTCAGGCCGACTATTCGCCCGACCGAGGGCAATGGGGCCTGACCCGGGACGACGCGGGACTGCTTTATTACAACTACAACGAAAACAGCCTGTACGGCGACCTGATCCCCTCGCAGTACGCGGGCCGAAACCCCGACCAGCCGCACTCCCGAGGCACAAATGTGAATCTTGCGGCGGACGAGCGCGTTTGGCCGATCCGCGTCAATCCCGGTGTCAACCGGGGTTACCAGACAGGCATCTTGGTGAACGGGCGGCTCAAGCAGTACACGGCTGCCTGTGCGCCGGAAATATACCGCGGCGACCTATTCCCGGCGGAGTTTTACGGAAACTGCTTCGTGTGCGAGCCGGCGGGGAATCTCGTGCGCCGCTATGTATTCAAGCCCAGAGGCAGTGGAATAGTCGCGATCAACCCGTATGACCGGGCGGAATTCCTTGTCTCAACCGACGAGCGTTTCAGGCCGGTTGGCCTGTGCACCGGTCCGGACGGCTGCCTCTACGTCGTAGACATGTACCGCGGGGTGATCGAGCACCGCTATTCGATGACGACCTATCTGAGGGATCAGATCATGAGCCGCGGATTGGAACGGCCGATCCACTGCGGCCGAATCTGGCGGATTGTCGCGGAAGGAACCCGTCCCGGCGCCCTGCCGAGGCTGTCGGGGGCCTCGCCAACGGAGCTGGTCGCGCACCTTTCCGACCGAAACGGATGGATCCGCGACACGGCGCAACGCCTTCTTGTTGAACGCGCCTCCGGCGCCGACAGCGGCAGAGGCCGTCAGGTCGTGGCGGAGGCCGCGCCCGCGCTGCGCGCCCTGATTGCCGATGGAGCGGCAAATCCGCTCGGCCGGCTGCATGCGCTGTGGACCCTGGGCGGAATGGGGGCCCTGGACGAAACGACGGTTGCTCTTGGCCTGAGTGATGGCGATGCGCAGGCCCGGGCGGCGGCAATCCGCCTTTCAGAGCCGTGGCTGAGGGATCCGGGGAGCCGAGCGAGGATGCTGGCGCGGCTCACCTCGCTTTCCGCCGACGCCTCGCGAGAGATTCGGCGCCAGCTCGCGCTTTCGCTGGGCGAGGCGGCGCAGCCCGACGCAGATCGCGTCATGGCGAATCTCGTCGCAGGCGACAGCGAAGATTCGATCCTGAACTATTCGGTCGTGACCGGCCTCGCCCATCGCGAGCTGGAGCTGCTCGAGAGCCTCCGGTCGGATCCCGCATGGTCTCAGCTGACCGGCGGGAAGGAAAGCTTGGTTCGGGAATTGGCGAACTGCATTGCCTACGAACGCCGGCCGGAGCGTGTCGGCCGATTCTTCAGCCTCATGGCGGACGCCGACGCCGAGTGGAAGCTTCCGCTTCTTCGGGGTTTTACGGACGCGGCGCGATACCTCGCGAATCGCCCGGTGGAGTTCGCCGGTCCGCTTGATGCCTTGGCCGAATTGAAGCGGTCGCCGGACAAGGCCGTGGCGGCCCTCGCTCCAGCTCTGGAGGCGCTTGTCACTTGGCCGGGAAAACCCGGGGCCCTCAAACCGCCACCTGTGCTAACAGCTGAGGAGTCGGCCCGTTTCGAGCAGGGCAGGGTATTCTTCAATGCAATCTGCGCGGCCTGCCACCAAGAGCATGGGCGCGGCCTGGACGGACTTGCTCCGCCCCTGGTCGACTCTGAATACGTGAACGGCCCTCCGGGGCGGCTCGCGCGGATCGCTCTGGCTGGAGTCCATGGCCCGATCGAGGTTCAGGGAGTCGGCTATTGGCTGGAAATGCCCCCTTGGGGGTCCATGAGCGACGAGCAATTGGCGGACATCTTCACATACGTTCGGCGCGCATGGGGCAACCGCGGGAGCCCTGTCACGACTGAGACGGTCAGGCAGGTTCGCAGGGAGACGGCAGACCACTCGGATTCCTGGACGGCCGCGGAGTTGCAGGAAGTCCACTAGGGGCCCGCCTGCTGAAGGTACACCGACCGTCCAGGCGTTCGTCATCTTCCCATGTCGACGGCAATCGATCCACCGCCTCTGGGGGTGGGATACCGACGACTGATCTGTTCGGCAAGTAACGAAGCCGCTCGGCGAGTCTCGATGGACCTTACGGCTACAGCAGCGCCAGGAGCTGCGTGACGGCACGGTGGCCCTCAATGATGGCCCGATCGTGGCCCGAGTCCGCTGACAGGTCCGTATTCGCGAAGGCGATCCTGCCAAACGGGGCTTTGCGCAGAACATCGGGCGGGGCGGGTTTCCCGTCCCTTCCATAGACGAATCCCGGCTGCGGAACGACAAAATGGTGGCCCCAACGGTTCAGGATGATCCCCGCGATGTCGCGCCGCGCGTCGAACTCGGACATCGAAAACATATCCGTGAACTGTTCTCGGATCTTGCGCTCGAAATCGCGAAACGAGGTGGACATCAGCTCCGCGCGGCCCCTGCTGCACTGTTCGGCCAGCGGTAGACCCGGATAATGGAAGGGCACGATCAGAGACAGGACCGTGGGGGAATCCGGTCCGATCGTCGGCGAGTCAGATCCGAACCTGGCGATGGTCCGCACCTCAGTCCAAAAACCGAAGCCGTCAAACCAGCGCCCTCCGGAGAGCCCCAGCTTGTGGAGGAACCGCCAGTTGCGCATCGCCACATTCGCCACGACAGTCGCGGAATAATGAAACTGGTCGTAGGCCTCCCGATGCGTGGGGGGCAGGTCCCGCACCACGTGCTTGGTGATCCAGCCGCCTCCTGCCATGACCACCGTGCGCGCCTTCAGGCGGTAGACCTTGCCGTCGCGGGTGTACGTTATGCGGACAAAGGAGGATTTCCCCGGCTCCCCCTCATGCTCGACGCGCACGGCCGTTGACCCGAGGCGGATCCGAACCTGGCTGGCAGGACGATCCAGCGCGCCAAAATTCACGGGGTTCCTGCACACCGCCTCGAGCGTGCTGGGGCCGGGAATGGCATCAGGAAGGAGCGTCTTTACTACGTGCCGCGTGAAGCCCGTATTGCCTCCGGGAAAGCTGTGGCGCGTTATGTTGTCACCCGATCCGTACAGCTCGTAGCGGCAACCGGTGATAGCGTCGGGGCCGGCTCCGATGGCGGCGGCTGAGTGGGGGGCGACGAACAGGCGGATGAACTCGCGGCTTATGCCGTGGCGCTCAGCGAGCACGTCCTCCGCCGTGACGGTGTCGAGGCGGCGCAATTCCGCCTCGCCCGTCTCCCCGCCAGCACCTCGGTGGAAATCGATGACGGCCTGCAGGTACCTTGCGAAGTCGGCCCGCAATTCTGGCGACAACGGAAGCCGGTCCAGATGCCGCCAGGGATCGACCAGCCATTTTCCCGGCCGCTGTCCAAACTTACCCCCGAAGTAGAACCCGAAATTTGGGGGCGAAGGCAGATTGCGGGCGAAGTGGTAGCTTGTGCGGCTCAGCGGCATCGCCGGCGGCGGACCGCCCCACACCTGGTACTTGAACTCGCCCGGGTCCACGCCAACTCGCGCGTAGAACTCCCCGACGAGCTTCGTCGAATTGGGTACCCAAAACCAGTTCGAGCCTTGCGGCGCCATCAGTCGCTGCCCGTCGACAATGAATTCGTTGCGCCGCGCCTGCCCTCCGAAGATGGGGTGATTCTCCAGCACAAGGCAGGTCTGTTTCGGCTGCGCTTGGTCCTTAAAGTAAAGTGCCGACGCCAGGCCGCTTATTCCTCCACCCACGACCACGAGGTCGAAGACCTCGCCTGTGTCTGCCGCCGACGCCGAGGGAGAGTCGAAAGCCCCGTCGCGCACGGCATGCGCGGCGAGCATCACTTTCTGCGTGTTCCCGTTGGCGCCCGCGTAGTCGCCCACTCCGGTGTATCCTCCCCATGAAGGCTGCTGCCCCGAGGGCAACTGCCCCAGGAACTGCAGAGGGGTGAGGGGCTTGAGCAGCACGCTTCCCGAAGCCAGCAGCATGGAGTTCAGGAAGTCGCGCCGGCAGATCCGCGCATTCATGCCCAATGTGCGGTCGCCATGCTTCGTGGCCCCGATTCCACCTTGGCCCTCGTTCTCGTCGGATTTCCTCGCGCGCTTCGTCATGGATGTTCCTCGCGGCTCACACGAGTCTGGCCATAGAGCGGCTGCGGAGGCGATTGGAATCGAGACGAGCCTGATGAGCCATTTCGCCGAATTGCCCCGCGCTTCCGCTTCGCAATGCCCGGGGACCGGGTGCCAGGTTCCTTGCCCGGGGCCCAACCCATGTCAGTCGAATTGGAGCAACCTTGGTGTTGCGTGGGATTAGAGCGGGCGACTGTCTACAATCCAAGGGAGTCTTGGGTACAAAGGGCATTCGTCATGCCTTCTCATTAGGAATTTGCGTTCCAATTAGATCCGCGCAGCTGCGTTGTCGCCTACCTGAGCCACGATTTGCGGGTTCGGGACGTTAGCGTCCGAAGCATCATGTGCCCGGTTGCCGTCTCCTTTGCGCCTCCACCCGCGAAGAATTCCCGGGCCGGTCACTCCCTTGCCCCACACATGCAACTGAGTACGAATGGAATCAGCGCTTGCATGATCGCGTTCATTTGCCTCGATTCGATGCCGGAAGAAAGGACGCCGTCGTGTTCAGATCCACAGTCTTGTTTCTTTTGGTTTCATCCGCGGTGCAAGCCGCGGATCCCGGGCGCCCGGGCCTATTCTTCCGCGAAGACTTCAGGGAGACGCCGCCGGAGACGCCGATCACGCAGGCACACATCGCCAACCCCGATTTGATTCTTTCGCTGTACGGACCCGGAAAGGACGGCGTCAAGAAGAGCCATCATGACAAACCTGCCGATGATCCTTACTACGTCTGGACTGGCACGTGCGCTGGAACCTGCGCCGTTACCCTGCGTCACAAGAACCTGTTGGCGGATCTTACCGGCCAGGCCAAGCTGCGGTGGCGGACGATGCAGTCTGGCTTCCGGCTTCTCCGGATCGTTATAAAGCTGGCCGATGGCACCTGGCTTGTGGGCGACCAGTATGACGACGCCTCGAACGACTGGCGCGTGCGCGAGTTTAACTTCTCTGACATCCGCTGGCGACGACTCGAGATCAAAACGGTTACCGAAGGCGCTTGGGAGCCCGAGCCTGACCTGAGCAAGGTGGATGAAATCGGTTTTACAGACCTAATGTCTGGAGGCGGGAGCGCGGCCTGCTCGCGTGTCGACTGGATTGAGGTTTATGGGCGTCCGGTGAGGCGTTAATCCGCATGGGCGTCGTGGAAAGGACTGCGGGGTGCCTGTAGGAGCTCCTGGCTGCGTGGGAGACGGCCGGACGGCTCGAGCTGCGCGGAACGATTAGCCCGTTCGCATAGTGGGCGTCTCGCGAATATTGTTCGCGGCGTAGACTCGGGGAAAATACGATTCCATCAAGATCCGGCGCCGGTTCGGGCACCTATGCTAAGAAACTCTCCTTCGGATTACGGTGCCACCGGAATTTTGCTTGCCGGTGGCGCAAGCCGCCGAGCATTCCAGCGCATTCGGGACAAGCCAGGGTAGCTCAGTGGTAGAGCAGAGGACTCATAAAACGTTGGGGATAAATATGCTCCAATCGGCCTAAGTCATCCGGAGTGCTCCTGAGTCTCACGGCCAGTCGATTACGGAGAATCGATTTCATCCTGAGTCATCCTGAAGAATCCCATTTTTCCGAATCGGGTGACAACAAAACAGCGCCTTGCGGTAGCCGATGACTCGGCACACTATGGGCGCATGAAAGTCACTGCCCTCCGAGCGCTCCCGGACTACCGCCTGTGGCTGCGTTTCGCAGATGGCACCGAAGGCACTGCTGATCTATCGGGTAAGGTTGGGCATGGGGTTTTTTCTTCATGGAAGGATCCTAAGACCTTCGCCCAGGTTCAGGTGGGCGAGTTCGGCCAACCGATTTGGCCGGGTGACATCGACCTTTGCTCTGACACTCTTTACCGTTTGGTGACGGGCAGTCTTCCGGCGGAATTTGTTGTGAAGGGCGAGCCCGCCCATGCCTGAGATCAGTCGGTTTTACGGCATCATCGTCAGGATGTATTTCGACGACCATGCGCCGCCGCATTTTCATGCATTCTACGGCGACGATTCCGTCGTGATCGACATCCAGTTCCTGGCCGTATCGTCGGGGGCGCAAACGTGAATATCCACGCTCCCTCTGCTTGGTGGATAAACCCTTTAGGTGCGGCAATCACCGCGGACTGCTATGACGCAAATTCAGGGGAACCATATTACACGTGGTTGCTGCTGAATGCCGGTGCTGATCCGAATGCGGTTGTCGCCTCTGTGACCTACAACGCCAAGTACCAACCCGAGATGCATTCGCTTACAGCTCTCATGTATGCCTCCTGGTACCGCAACGGTGCCGTGGCGAAGGCACTGATCGACCATGGCGCAAGAATCGGCACAAGGAGCGACCAAGGGCGTACTGCCATATTCTATGCCCAAAATGGGAGCAACACTCGCTTCGACATGCAACAGTGCATCAACATTCTGACTAACCCCGACGCAGCGCCGAGTTTCCAGCCAGCACCGAATAGTCCGCAAGCGGTCATTAATGGCAGTCCTGCAAGTCAAACGACGCAAAAACTCACAAAATCGCAATGGCGGGATAAGCTCACCGCACACTATGGCCAGCCTGCTCGAATGAATATTATCCCTAACTGGCAGCCCAATGAGTTCAAAAAGATTATGGGCGATCCAGACAGGACCCAAACAATTGGAGACCATGCATACTGGTATTATGACTGCTCGGACGGTACAATTCAGCTTTCGTTGAATGCCCCGGACCTCGCGTTCGGAATAATGCAAGGCCACGTTAACGACTATTCAAACTAAACGGCTCGAGGCCAGGCGTCCAACAGGTGACGGCTCAGTGTTTTGTGTCGCCACCGCTGTTCCTGCAGCATAATCTTAGGGGCCTCGCAAATGAGGCTCCTCCACGTCACCGATTTTCACGCCAACCGCCGCTGGTTCAAATGGGTGGCCGACCACGCCGGGGACCACGATCTGATCGCCTACACGGGCGACTTCCTGGACAACTTCGGGGCCGAGTCCCTGGGGGCACAGATAAAATGGATCACTGCCTGGGCGCGTGCCCTATCACGCCCGCTCCTGTCGTGCCCGGGGAACCAGGACGTGGAGAGCGAGGCGGCACCCGTGGCATCTGGCCGATGGATGACCGCCCTGCCGGGGGCCAAGGACTTCAGCCAGTCGGGGCACGTCGAGCGCCTGGGCCACACCTTCGTCAGGGTGGGCTGGATGGAGCCCACTCCCGAGCTGCGGCGTGGCGACATCGTTCTGAGCCACGCCCCGCCCGCCGGGTGCTTCACGGCGACAACCAAAGGGAGCGGAGCGGACAACGGGGATATTAACCTAGCCGACGCCCTCCGGTCCGCAGCGGCGTCACCGCCCTGGCTGGTGTTGTCCGGCCACGTCCACAATCCGGTCCGCTGGAAGGACCGGTGCGGGGGCACCGTCACGCTAAATCCCGGCGTGGGCACGAACCTGGCGATTCCAAACTACATCAGCATCGACACGACGAGGGGGAAGGCCAACTGGTTCATCGACGAGGAGCTGGCTGATGAAGCGGAACTTTGACTCTGTCAGACGACGGCCCTCCCGACTAGGAGCCTAGTTGATCGTCAACTTGATGCCGCCCCATTTAAGGTCCCGTTCTCGCTCGCCTCGTTCGATGAAGTCCACGAGCCAACGAATCTGACTCTCTTCACGGCCAATTACGAAGCGGAAAGCGTCGGCTGCGATGCCGATGTTGGCGTCGCGCACCGATTCGGGGGAAGCTTCGCCATAATGCGTCGTTTCGCCCCGATCAAACATTGCTAAGCACACCCGAGGGGACAGGGGAAAAATCTTCCGGGTGCCCGGAGTCAGGACGCCAATGCCGTATAGCTTTGGCTTCCAGTCGATGTCTGACGGCGGCATCAGATAGAACGGATTGTCGCTCGTGATGAAAGC
>Ga0209415_10009883_pt1 | contig 16315 bp, 14 predicted proteins | sample PeaSoiSIISIP2007_FD_187696 | JGI IMG/M metagenome (GOLD analysis project Ga0209415, IMG submission 187696) | Peat soil microbial communities from Weissenstadt, Germany - SII-SIP-2007 (SPAdes) (version 2) | ecosystem: Environmental > Terrestrial > Soil > Wetlands > Peat | place: Germany...
CCCGACCGACACGATGCCGCTCAGCCCGACAGCGAAGATGCTGATGCTCCTCCAGTCGCTGACCTCGCTGGTGACGATCGGCATGGTCCTGGCGCGAGCCGTCAACATTCTCCAGTGAGCCGGCCGGCTGCGCAGCCGGCGGCGATCTGCACCCAGCAGGGTGACAACCGGGTGACGAACCACTAAGCTCTGCGGCGATGACGTTCCCGCTGTCTCTTGCCCTTCTTCTCCTCCCCCTTCGGGGGGAATAGCGCGTGGCGGCCGCGTAGCCGCAAACCGAGTCGAGAAGAAGCCGCAGGAGAAGCCCGAAAGGAGCGAGGAACATCATGGACAATGCATCTGATCGCGTACTGATCTTCGACACGACGCTGCGCGACGGCGAGCAGTCGCCCGGCATCTCATTGAACGCGTCGGAGAAGCTCGAGATCGCCCAGCAACTGGCTCGTCTTGGCGTGGACGTGATCGAGGCCGGCTTCCCGATCGCCTCGCCGGGAGACTTCGAGGCGGTCCAGGGAATCGCACGCCAGGTGGAGGGGCCGGTGATCGCCGGTCTCGCCCGCACGCAGTTCGCCGACATCGAGGCGGCTGCGAACGCCGTCAAGGACGCCGCGCGTCCGCGGATTCACACGTTCATCTCGACCTCCGACATTCACATCGTTCACCAGCTGCAAACGACGCGCGAGGACGTGCTGGGCCAGGCGCGCGCGGCTGTCGCGCACGCCCGCGGATTCGTCGAGGACGTCGAGTTCTCGCCGATGGACGCAACCCGCTCCGAGATCGAGTTCACCGCCGAGGTGGTCAGCGCGGCGATCGAGGTGGGCGCGACCACGATCAACATTCCCGACACAGTCGGCTACGCCATGCCGCACGAGTACGCGGCCTGGCTCGAGCGCCTCTACGAGCTGGTCCCGGCACTGGGCGATGTGGTCCTCTCGGTGCACTGCCACGACGACCTGGGGCTGGCGGTCGCCAACTCCTTCGCCGGGGTGCGCGCCGGCGCGCGCCAGGTCGAGTGTGCGATCAACGGCATCGGAGAACGTGCCGGGAACGCGTCGCTCGAGGAGATCGTGATGCTGCTGCACACCCGCGCAGCCGACATCGGCCTGCGCACCGGGATCAACACGCGCGAGATCGCCCGCACGAGCCGTCTCGTCTCGCGCCTGACCGGCTACGTCGTGCAGCCGAACAAGGCGATCGTCGGCCGCAACGCCTTCGCGCACGAGTCGGGCATCCATCAGGACGGCGTGCTGAAGGAGCGCACGACCTACGAGATCATGGAGGCGACCAGCGTCGGGCTGGCCGCGAACTCGCTCGTGCTGGGCAAGCACTCCGGGCGCCACGCGCTGCGCCAGGCGCTCGAGAACCTCGGCATCGAGATCGATGGTCAGGCGCTGAACACGGCGTTCAAGCGCTTCAAGGAGATCGCCGACCGCAAGAAGACCGTCACCGCAATGGATCTCGAGGCGCTGCTGACCGACGAGCTGCGCGAGCAGATCGCCGGTTTCACGCTGGAGAGCTACGAGCTGGAGGCCGGCACCGAGCGCGAGCCCCGGGCGGTCGTCACCGTGCGCACGCCGGCCGGTCAGAGCGCCCGCGGCGAGTTCAGCGGTGACGGGTCGGTCGACTCAGTGTTCGGAGCGATCAACGCCGCGACCGGCGTCGACGCGAGCCTGCGCGAGTTCCGGATCGACGCCGTCACCGAAGGCCAGGATGCGCTCGGCGAGGTCTCCGTCGTCCTGCGAGTCGGCGAGGATTCAGCCTCCGGCCAGGGTGTGGCAACCGACATCGTCGAGGCGGCGGCGCGCGCCTACCTGCGGGCGTTGACGACCCTCGCCCGGGGTGGGCGGACGGTCACGAAGCCGGAGTCCGCGCCCGCGGATCTGGCAGCCGCGCCGTAGCTGTCCGTGATAACATACGCTCGTATGGCGCTTCCCGCCGAGCACGAGATCTACGACGCCACCGCCGTCGGCCCTCGGGTGCGGGCGCTGCGCGAGGCGATGGGGTTCTCGCTGCGCGAACTGGCCCTGCGCTGCGGCGTCAGTTCGGCGATGCTCTCACAGGTCGAGCGCGGGGAGACCAGCCCAACGCTGCACGTGGCCGCGCGGATCGCCACGGGCCTCGAGCTGCGCCTTTCGCAGCTCCTGCGCCTCGACGAGAGCGGGTCGGTGACGATCGTGCGCGCCGGTGAGCGCCGCGCGGGCGGCAACGTGCGTCGCGGCCACCGCTACGAGGTGCTGACGCCGCCGATCCCCGGTCAGCGCGCCGAGCTGTCGGTGCACACACTGGCGGCGGGCGCCGTCACCGGCGCCTCCGACGACCCGCCGATGCACGAACCCGGTAGTCGCGAGACGGCGCTGGTCGAGTCCGGCCAGGTCGTGCTGCAATGCGACGGGCGAGCCCACGAGCTTGCCGCGGGCGACTGCGTGACCTTCGACGCCGACCTTCCGCACCACTTCGAGAACCCCGGGCCTGGCGCCGCGCGGCTGCTCGCGGTGGTGTCCGCCGGCCTGCGCCGCAGCTAGAGAGCGACCCGAGGAGAGCCGATCGATATGGCACAGACCCTGCTCGAGAAGATCTGGGACGCCCACGAGGTCGCTCCCGGGCTGCTCTACATCGACCTGCACCTCGTCCACGAGGTGACCAGCCCGCAGGCGTTCGAGGGCCTGCGGCTGGCCGGGCGCACCGTCCGCCGCCCCGATCGCACGCTCGCCACCGCCGACCACAATGTGCCGACCGACGGCACGCTGCGCGCGGCCGCGATCAAGGACGAGCTCTCGCGCGTCCAGGTGCAGACGCTTGAGCGCAACTGCGCGGAGTTTGGGATCCCGATCTATTCGGTCGGCTCCGACCGACAGGGGATCGTGCACGTGATCGGCCCGGAGCTGGGCGTGACCCAACCGGGCATGACGATCGTCTGCGGCGACTCGCACACCGCGACCCACGGCGCGTTTGGTGCGCTCGCGTTCGGCATCGGCACGAGCGAGGTCGAGCACGTCCTCGCGACGCAGTGCCTCGTGCAGACGAAGCCGCGTTCGATGCGGATCCGCTACGAGGGCCAGGCCGGCTTCGGCGTGACCGCGAAGGACCTGATCCTCGCGACGATCGGTCAGATCGGCGTCGACGGCGCCGTCGGACACGTCGTCGAGTACAGCGGGCCGGCGATCGCCGCGCTCTCGATGGAGGGTCGCATGACGGTCTGCAACATGACGATCGAGGGCGGCGGGCGGGCCGGCATGGTCGCTCCCGACGACGTCACCTTCGAGTGGTTCGAGCGCACTGCGCGCCCGGGCGCCGGCTCCGGCGCGGCGCTCGATGAGGCGATCGCGGGCTGGCGCCGCTACTGCAGCGACGCCGACGCGAGCTTCGACTCGGAGGTCCTCGTCGATGTGGCCGCGATCTCGCCGCAGGTCACCTGGGGAACCAATCCGGGGATGGTCGTCGGCGTCGCCGGCCGGGTGCCGTCGCCGGATGAGTTCGACGCGCCGGCCGATCGCGACGCGGCGGAGCGCGCGCTGCACTACATGGGCCTCGAGGCCGGCACGCCGATCGCGGACATCCGCCTGGACCGGGTGTTCATCGGCTCGTGTACCAACTCGCGGATCGGCGATCTGCGCGCCGCGGCGTCGGTGATCAGGGGCCGCAGCGTCGCCGAGGGAGTGAGCGCGATGGTCGTACCGGGGTCCGCGCAGGTCAGCGCGCAGGCCGAGGCGGAGGGCCTCGACGAACTGTTCCGCGCGGCGGGCTTCGACTGGCGCACCGCCGGCTGCTCGATGTGCCTCGGGATGAACCCGGACATCCTCGCACCCGGCGAGCGCTGTGCCTCGACCTCGAACCGCAATTTCGAGGGTCGCCAGGGGCGCGGCGGGCGCACCCACCTGGTGTCACCGGAAATGGCCGCGGCGGCGGCGATCGAAGGGCACTTCGTCGACATTCGCAGCTGGAGCTGACGTGGAGCCGATCTCGACAATCGCGGGCGCCGTCAGCGATCTGGACCGCGCCGACGTCGACACCGACCAGATCATCCCGAAGCAGTTCCTCAAGCGGATCGAGCGGACGGGCTTCGGCGAGTTCCTCTTCTTCGACTGGGCCAAGGAGCCGGGTTGGGAACTGGCACGCAACCCGATCCTCACCGCCGGGCGCAACTTCGGCTGCGGCTCCTCGCGCGAGCACGCGCCGTGGGCGCTCGAGGACTACGGCTTCCGTGCCGTCGTCGCGCCGAGCTTCGGCGACATCTTCTACAACAACTGCATGAAGATCGGGCTGCTCGCGGTGGTGCTCGCGGAGCCCGACGTCCGCGCGCTCGCCGCGGCGGGGGAGGGCGCGATCGACCTCGAGGCCCAGGAGGTTCGCTTCGCCGGTCGCAGCGTCCCGTTCGCGATCGACCCCGAGATCCGCCGCCGGCTGCTCGGCGGGCTCGACGACATCGCGCTGACGCTCAAGGACGAGCACGCGATCGCAGCCTACGAGGCCGAGCGCGAGCGCGCCGCACCGCTGACCTCGTCGCTGTGAGGACAGCGGCGAGCGCCGCAACTTCACCAGTTCCCCAGGTGTTCCCTAGATCGGAGTTTCACCTTATTTCGATCAGAGGAGCGCGGTGATGCGCAGGCAAGTGTTGGGAATCGTTGGAGCCGCGATCGCGGTGTCGTTGACGGTCCCGGGAAGCGCCCTGGCGCGCGCCGGCGACCGCACCTTTGTCGATACCTATCCGGTGGCGTCGGCGCTCTGTCTGAAGGCAGCGGCCCATCCCGCCACGCTTCCGCCAAAGCTCGAGCCGAACGCGTCGGCGGTAGTCATGGCCTGCCAGAAGCTTGACAACCCATTCCTGGGGCTCGTGTCCACCGTGGATGCCGCCGAGGCCACGCTCCTGAACACGATTTCCGCCCAGAAGCTGCTCGTCGCCTCCGCCTGCCCGCGGCCGGTCCCGGCCAGCGAGAAGGCCGCCTGCCTGGCGGCTCGCTCCACGGCGCACACGACCGACGCCACCGCGCGGAGCACGGAGCAGGCCGCGGTGACGGCGTTCCACACGTCGATCGAGGCCAACCGCACCACCTTCTGGTCGACGATCGGCTCGTTGCGCACCACCACCACGACGTAGCACCCGCGAAGCGGCGAACGCGACGCACAGCAGCGCGCGCGAGAGCGCGCGCTGCACGCGCGTCAGCCGACTTCGTAGAGATCGATCAGCACGGCGTCGGGGTCGCGCGCGGCGACGGCGATGAACAGCCGGTGATTGACCCAGGCGTGTGCCGGCGCCCCGCTCTCAAGCGTGACGATCGTGCGGAAGTAGTACTCGCCCGGATCGACCGTCTCGCCGGCGGCAAGTCGCGCCAGCACCGCAGCCGGCCCGTTGCGCATGCCGCGTGAGTGCACGAGGATCAGGCCGCCGTCGCTCGCCCGCAGCGTGTAGCGGGCCTCGATCGCAGCAGAGCCGTCGGGCGCGACGATCTGCCAGTCGGCGCCGCCGGCGAGAACCTCGCCAGCAAGTCGCGGGCCTTCGGCACGGCCGCCGACGATCGGGACGACGCGGCGGCGGCCGGTCGCCAGCGTGCCGATCTCCTGGACGGCGCCAAGCTGGACGTGCAGGCGGCAGACCAGGCCGGTCTCAAGCGGCGGCGGCTCGGGCATCGCGCGAGGGATATCACGACGGCTGCTACGGTGCCCGATCGATGACGCGGATCGCGACGCTGCCCGGCGACGGGATCGGCCCGGAGGTGCTGGCCGCAGGACTCGAGGTCCTCGCCGCGGTCGCCGAGGTCGAGGTCGAGGAGCACCTCTTCGGGGGCGCCTCGATCGACGCCAGCGGCGTGGCGCTCACCGACGAGGTGCTCGCCGGCTGCCGCAGCGCCGACGCCGTGCTGCTCGGTGCGGTCGGCGGTCCGAAGTGGGACACCACCGACCCCGCCAAGCCGCGGCCCGAGCAGGGCCTGCTCGGCGTGCGCAAGGGCCTCGGGCTGTTCGCGAACCTTCGTCCGGTGCGAGCGATCGAGGCGCTCTACGGGGCGAGCCCGCTGCGCGAGGAGCGCATCGCGGGCACCGACCTGCTGGTCGTTCGCGAGCTGACCGGCGGGATCTACTTCGGTGCCAAGACGCGCACTGCGCTCGCGGCAAGCGATCTGTGCGAGTACAGCGTCACGGAGATCGAGCGAATCGCCCGCGTCGCGTTCGAGGCGGCACGCACGCGCGTGACGAGCGTCGACAAGGCGAACGTGCTCGAGACCTCGCGGCTGTGGCGCGAGGTGGTCAGCCGCGTCCACGTGGAGGAGTTCCCGGACGTCGAGCTCGAGCACCTGCTCGTCGACAGCGCCGCGATGGCGCTCGTCAGCTCGCCGAGCCGCTTTGACGTGATCGTCACCGAGAACATGTTCGGTGACATCCTCAGCGACGAGGCGGCGATGATCACCGGCTCGATCGGGATGCTGCCGAGCGCGTCACTCGGCGGCGCGGGCCCCGGGCTGTTCGAGCCCGTTCACGGGTCGGCGCCGGACATCGCCGGAGCCGGCATCGCCAACCCGCTCGCGATGTTCCTCTCCGTGGCGCTGATGCTGCGTCGCGGACTGCACTTGGAAGCACCGGCCGCAGCGGTAGAATCCGCGGTCGATCGTGCGCTCGCCGCCGGGCTGCGGACGCGGGATCTCGGAGGATCGGCGACCACGGCGCAGGCCACGGCGGCCGTGCTCGGATATCTATAGCGAAGGGAAGCTGGGCGCTGTGATCGAATCGGAGGTCATCTGGCACAACGGGGAGTTCGTTGCCTGGGAGGACGCCAAGGTTCACGTCCTGACGCACGGCCTGCACTACGGCACGGGGGTCTTCGAGGGGATCCGTTGCTATGAGACCGACCGCGGGCCCGCGATCTTCCGCCACCTCGACCACCTCGACCGCTTCGAGCGCTCAGCCAAGCTCTACTACATGGACCTGCCGTACTCGGTGGCGCAGTTGCGCGCCGCGACGCACGAGCTGGTCGTGCGCAACGGCCTGCCCTCCTGCTACATCCGCCCGATCGCCTTCCGCGGCTACGGGCAGATGGGCCTGAACCCGCTCGACGCGCCGATCGATGTGGCGATCGCCGTCTGGCCCTGGGGCACCTACCTCGGCGAGGAGGGGACCCGCAACGGGATCCGCGCGAAGGTCTCCTCATGGGAGCGGATCAGCTCGCGCTCGCTGATCCCGCAGGCGAAGGCCTCCGGGCAGTACCTCAACAGCGTGCTCGCCAAGATCGAGTCGGTCAAGGCCGGCTACGACGAGGCGATCCTGCTCGACGAGCACGGCCACGTCTGCGAGGGGTCGGGCGAGAACATCTACACGGTCCGCGACGGTGTGATCGCGACCCCGCCGCAGACCGCCTCGATCCTCGACGGGATCAACCGCCGCTCGGTGATCCAGATCGCGCGCGATCTGGGCTACACCGTGATCGAGCGTGACATCGCGCGGGCCGAGCTGTACCTCGCCGACGAGGTCTTCCTGACCGGCACGGCGGCCGAGCTCGTGCCGGTTCGCGAGATCGACGACCACGCGATCGGCGCCGGCGGGCCTGGTGAGATCACGCGCGTGCTGCAGGACGCCTTCCAGGACGTGCTCTACGGCCGCAGCGAGCGCTACCTCGAGTGGCTGGACGTGGTGACGGTGCCAGAGCGGGCGAGCGCGTAGTGCCGACTCTCCTTTCGATGTTCGTGGCGCGAATTATGCGGGCGGCCGTCTAGCGCTCCGTGCGCACGGCCGCTGCCCGCGCTGCTCGCCCCGATCGCTTCGAAAGGAACCACCGTGAACACGATCCAGCTATATGACGCAACGCTGCGCGACGGCATGCAGGGCGAGGGGATGTCCCTCTCGGCCGACGAGAAGCTGCGCGTCGCCCACAAGCTCGACGAGCTCGGCATCGACCTGATCGAGGCCGGCTTCCCGGCGTCGAACCCCAAGGAGCGCGAGCTGTTCGAGCTGCTCGCCGGCGAGCGCTTCGCGCACGCCCAGATCGCCGCCTTCGGCATGACGCGCCGGCGCGGGATCGCCGCCGCCGACGACGCGGCGCTGGTGGCGCTCGCCGAGAGCGTCGCGCCGGTCTGCACGCTGGTCGGCAAGACCTGGACGCTGCACCTGGAGAAGCTCGTCAAGGTCGACCGCGAGGAGAACCTGCGGATGATCGCCGAGTCGATCGCCTTCCTGTGCGCCGCCGGCAAGCGCGTGATCTACGACGCCGAGCACTATTTCGACGGCTACCGCGCCGAGCCCGAGTACGCGCTGGCGTGCATCCGTGCCGCCGCGGAGGCCGGCGCCGAGACCGTGACGCTGTGCGACACCAACGGATCCTCGCTGCCCTCGCAGGTGGCGGTCGCGACGAGCGTCGCGATCGGCGCCCTCGGCGACGCCGTGCAGGTCGGAATCCACTGCCACAACGACGCCGAGTGCGGCGTCGCCAACTCGCTGGCCGCGGTCGAGGTCGGCGCGCGCCAGGTCCAGGGCACGATGAACGGCTGCGGTGAGCGAACCGGCAACGCCAACCTCGTCTCGATCATCGCGAACCTGCAGCTCAAGCTCGGTTTCCGCTGCCTCACCGACGAGCAGCTCGCACGGCTCACCGAGACGGCGCACTTCGTCGACGAGCTGCTCAACATCACCCCCGACCCCAACCAGCCCTACGTCGGGCGCAACGCCTTCGCCCACAAGGGAGGCATGCACGTCGCCGGCGTGAGCGCCGACGCCAGCACGTTCGAGCACATCGCCCCGGCGCTGGTCGGCAACCAGCGCGAGCTGCTGGTCTCCGAGCTCGCCGGACGGGTCAGCGTGATCGAGAAGGCCGCGGCGATCGGGATCGAGCTCGACGACGCGACCACGACGAAGGTGCTCGAACGGATCAAGGAGCTCGAGCACCGCGGCTACCAGTTCGAGGCCGCCGACGGCTCGCTCGAGCTGCTGCTGCGCCGCGAGACCGGCGGCTACGAGCCGCTGTTCACGCTCGAGTCCTGGCGCGTGATCGTCGAGCAGCGCGCCGACGGCGCGGTGCAGACCGAGGCGACGATCAAGATCTGGATCGACGGCGAGCGCCGGGTCCGCACCGCCGAGGGCAACGGGCCGGTCAACGCGCTCGACACCGCGCTGCGCGCGGCGATCGGCGAGGTCCACCCGCACCTCGGCGACATCGAGCTCGTCAACTTCAAGGTCCGGATCCTCGATGAGGACAAGGGCACCGGCGCCGTCACGCGGGTCTTGCTGGACTCCTCCGACGGCACCGAGGTGTGGGGCTCGATCGGCGTCTCCGAGAACGTCGTCGCGGCCTCCTGGGAGGCGCTCGTGGACTCGCTGGAGCGTGGCATGCTGTCCGGGCCGCCGGCGTGAGCGACGCGGAGATCCCGCTCGCCCGGCCGGTGCTCGGCGAGGCCGAGGAGCAGCGCGTGCTCGAGGTCCTGCGCTCGGGGCGGCTCTCGCTCGGGCCGCTGCTCGGCGAGTTCGAGCGGCAATTCGCGCAGCGCATCGGATCGCCGTATGCGAGCGCCGTCTCGAGCGGTACCGCGGGGCTGCATCTGGCGCTGCGCGCGGTCGGCGTCGCGGACGGCGATGAGGTCATCACGAGCCCGTTCTCGTTTGTCGCCTCGGCCAACGTGATCGTCTATGAGCGCGCCCGGCCGGTGTTCGTCGACATCGATCCGCGCACGCTGACGATCGACCCGGCGGCCGTCGCGGCGGCCGTGAGCGCACGCACGAGCGCGCTGCTGCCGGTGCACATCTTCGGCTGGCCGGCCGACATCGCGGCGCTCGAGCGGCTCGGGCTGCCGATCGTCGAGGACGCCTGCGAGGCGCTCGGTGCGGTGCATGCCGACGGCGTGGCGGTCGGCGCTCGCGGCCATCCGGCGGTGTTCGCCTTCTATGCGAACAAGCAGCTGACGACCGGGGAGGGCGGCATGGTCACGCTCGGCGAGGCGAGCCACAAGGAGCGCATCGACAGCGAGCGAAACCAGGGCCGCGCACCGAACATGGACTGGCTCGACCACGATCGGCTGGGCTTCAACTACCGCCTCGGCGAGATCGCCTGCGCGATCGGTCTCGCCCAGCTCGAGCGCCTCGACGGCATGCTCGCGGCGCGCGCCCGGGTCGCCGGCGCCTACCGCGAGGCGCTGCGCGGGATCGAGGAGCTCGACCTGCTCTGCCCCGACGAGGGCGGCAACGTGCGCGGCTGGTTTGTCTACACGGTGGCGCTGCCGCGCGGCGTCGACCGCGACGAGACGATCCGCGGCCTGCGCGAGCGCGGCGTGCAGAGCAAGCCCTATCTGCCCGCGATCCACCTGATGAGCTACTACCGCGAGACCTTTGGCCACCGGCCCGGCGAGTTCCCGGTCTGTGAGGATGTCGCCGCGCGCTCGCTCGCGCTGCCGTTTCATCCGGAGCTCAGCGAGGGCGAGGTCGCGCGGGTCGCCGACGCGCTGACCGCGGTGCTTGGGCGGGCATAGACTGGCGCCACGATGTCGCGCTTCTCGGAGCCCCAGCACCCGGACTTCCAGGCGATCAACGCCTCGCTCGCGTTCGACCGGCGGCTGTGGCGCCATGACGTCGCGCAGTCTCGCGCGCACGCCGCGATGCTCGCGTCGATCGGCGTGATCGACGAGGCCGAGCGCGACGAATTGCTGCTCGGGCTCGATGCGGTCGCCGGCGAACTGGCCGCGGGCGCCTTCGCGTTCCTGCCCGACGACGAGGACATCCACATGGCGATCGAGCGCCGGCTGACGGAGCTCGCCGGCGCGGTCGGCGGCAAGCTGCACACGGCGCGCTCGCGCAACGACCAGGTGGCAACCGACATGGTGCTGTTCGTGCGCGAGGCCTCGGTCGCGGCGCACGCCGCGCTCGGGGCGCTGCTCGAGGTGCTGCTCGTGCGCGCCGAGGAGCACGTCGACTGGCCGATGCCCGGCTACACCCATCTCCAGCGTGCACAGCCGGTCTATCTCGGCCACCACCTGCTCGCCTACGCCTGGATGTTCCTGCGCGACCGCGGTCGCTTCGAGGCCGTGACGAGAGCCTGTGGCGTGTTGCCGCTCGGCGCCGGCGCGCTGGCCGGTGTGAACTTCGCGACCGACCGGGCGCGCGTCGCGGACGAGCTCGGCTTCGAGAGCGTCGCCGCGAACTCGATCGACGCGGTCTCCAACCGCGACTTCGCGCTGGACTACCTTGCCGCAGCCGCGACCGTCGCGACGCACCTCTCGCGCCTCGGCGCCGAGCTCGTGCTGTGGAGCAGCGAGGAGTTCGGTTTCTGCGCGCTCAGCGATGCGTGGAGCTCGGGCTCATCGATCATGCCGCAGAAGAAGAACCCCGACGCCGCCGAGCTGCTGCGCGCGAAGGCGCCACGGATCGTCGCCCACCACGCGGCGCTGCACGGGGTCATGCACGGGCTGCCGCTGACCTACAACAAGGACCTGCAGGAGGACAAGGAGCACGTCTTCGACACCGCCGACACGCTCGCGCTCTCGCTGGCCGCGGCGCGCGGGATGCTGGCGACGGTCAGGTTCGCACGTGAGCGCCTCGCCGCGGCGGCGTCCGACGAGCTGATCGCCGCGGTTGATCTCGCCGACCAGCTTGTGTCGAGCGGCGTTCCGTTCCGCGAGGCGCACGGCATCGTCGCGGGCCTCGTGCGCGTGGCGGTGGACGACGGGCGCTCGCTCTCGAGCTTCAGCGACGGGGATCTGGCGGCGCTCGCGCCGGCGATCGACCCGCAGGCCTTCCGCGAGCTGCTGAACCGCCAGTAGTGGCTCGAGTCGAAGATCTCGGTCGGCGGCACGGCGCTGGTGCGGGTGCGCGAGCAGCTCGCCGCCGCCCGGGCGGCCCTCGCGGCGGGGTGAGCGACCTCTACGCGAGCGATGTGTGCGCCGTGGCGCGGGCCCTGATCGGCTGCGTCGTGCGCCACGGCGAGACGGCCGGGGTGATCGTCGAGACCGAGGCCTACCACGAGTCCGAGCCTGCCTGTCACGCCTACGTCGGGCGCACGCCCCGGACGCTCACGTTGTTCGGGCCGCCGGGGTTCGCCTACGTCTATCGCTCCTACGGCGTCCACGCGATGCTGAACGCCGTCGCCGAGCCGGAGGGGATCGGTGCGGCGGCGCTGATCCGCGCGCTCGAGCCGATCGAGGGAATCGAGCTGATGCGCGCGCGCCGCGGCCGCGAGCAGGTCGAGGAGCTGTGCTCGGGCCCGGGCAAGCTGACGCAGGCACTGGGCATCGAGCTCACGCACAACGGCGGCGATCTGCGTGACGGGGCGGTGACGATCTCGGCGGGCGACCGCAGGCTCGAGATCGTCAGCTCCACGCGCATCGGGATCAGCCGTGCGGTGGAGCTGCCGTGGCGCTTCAGCGTCCCCGGCAGCCGGTTCGTATCGCGTCGCTGAGAGCGCCGTCAGCCGAGCGGCGCCGCAGCGCCGCCGGTCGGCGCCGTCACGCCGCCGCCGGAGGTGGTGCCCGGGGTCGTCGTGGCGGGCGGCGGGCTGGGCGTCGACGGGATCGTGCTGCCGCCGCCGCTTGTCACGGTGGACGCCGGGCTGGTCGATCCGCTCGACGGTGTCGTCGCGCCGCCGGGCGAGGTCGCCGTGCCGGTCTGCGAGGCGGGCGTGGCACCGGCGGCGCCGGTGGCGCCGGTGGCGCTGCTCGCGCTCGCACCGGTCGGGCCGCTCGCGCCGCTCGATCCCGTGCTCGTGACCTTCGTCTGCGTCGGACTGGCAGCGTTGGGATGCGCGTAGTAGTTCAGCGCGGCCTCGACGTAGTTGCGCCAGATCTCAGCCGGGTAGGTGCCGCCGTAGACCGGCTTGCCGCCGAAGCCCTTGGCCATCGAGCGGTTGGAGTTCGGGTAGCCGACCCAGACCGCGACGGTCATACCGTGCACCCCACCGATCGAGCCGATGAACCAGGCGTCGGCGTAGTTCGACGTGGTCCCGGTCTTGCCCCATGCGGGGACCCCGGGGATCGCTGCCGAGGCTGCCGTGCCGATCGAGCCCAGGACGTCGCGCATCATGCTGACCTCGGTTTGGTCGTCGGCGTAGCTGTAGCCGTCAACCGCGGTCTTGATCGTGCTGTTCTTCTTGCTGACCGTGAACGTGTTGTGCGGCCCACCGGGCTGCAAGATCTCCTTGATGCCCACCGGTCCCGGACAGACCTGGCCGCTGAGCTGCAGCTCCGGCAACGCGTAGCCAGCGCCACCGCCGGCGCACGTGTACGAGGTCAGCGTCCCCGTGGTCAGTCGGCCGCCGTTGGCGATCGTTTGATAGGCGTGGGCCATGTCGAGCGGCGTGACGCCCACGTTCAGGCCGCCGATGACCATCGACGGGTTGAGTGAGATCGTCGTCGAGATGCCGAACTGATGCGCGATCTCGGCGATCCGCTGCGTGCCTCCGATATGACCTTCGAGACCGAGGCGCGCGAACGCGCTGTTATCGGACACCGCGAGGGCCTCCCAGAGAGGGATCTTCGCGTTGTAGTACCCGCCCTCGTCGTTGCGAACAACGAACGGCCCATAGTCGGGAGCGCCCGGTTGCTGGGGGTACACCCACGGGCCCGCAGACAGAATGGGGGTGTTGTACTTGTAGCCGCTCTCCAGCGCCGCGGCGAGATCGAAGACCTTCCACGCGGACCCGGGCTGGCGTTCCGCCGCAGTGGCCAGGTTGAACGGATTCGTGTCGTAGTTGTAGCCGCCGACCATCGCCCTGACCTCGCCGGTCGCGTTATCGATCGCGACGAGGGCGGCGGCCGGCCCGCCGGTCGCCGGTGGGAGGACGTGGTTGACCGTCGCCTGCGCCAGCCCCTGGAGCTTCGCGTCGAGCGTCGTCACGATGTGGTAGCCGCCGGTATAGACCGACTTCCCCTTCGGCCCGTAGCCCAGGTGATTGACCAACTGGTCGGCAACCCAGCTGGTGAAATAACCGGCGCTCGAGTCCGTGGCCTCCTCCGAGGGGGACGCGACATCCTCGGGCGGCGGCAACGAGACCGCCTCCGCTTGCGCGGCCTGGTCCGGGGTCAAATATCCCTGCTGCGCCATTTCCCGCAGCACGAGGTTGCGGCGCTCCGTCGCCGCGCCGGCGTCCTGGAGGTCGTTGAAGTTCGACGGCGCATCGACCGCCGCCGCGAGCAGCGCCGCCTCGTCGGCGGTGAGGTTCGTCACGCACAGGCTGGCCAGATCCTTCGTGTTCGGCGCGATGCCGCATTTGTAGAGGTTCGACGAGGGATCGTTGCCGAAGTAGGCGCGGGCCGCGGCCTCGACGCCGTAGGCGCCGCTGCCGAAGTAGGCGGTGTTGAGGTACTCGGCGAGGATCTTCGGCTTCGACCACAGGTGCGAGAGCTGGAAGGCGAGCGCCGCCTCGCGGAGCTTGTTGAAGATGGTGCGGTTCTTCTGATCGTTGAGCGCGTTCTTGACGAACTGCTCGGTGATCGTCGAGGCGCCCTGGATGCCGCTGCCCGTATGGAAGACGTCGGCGACGAAGGCGCGAATGATCCCGCGGTAGTCGATGCCCGGCTCGGTGTAGAAGCGCTTGTCCTCGATCGCGACGATCGCGTGCGCCATGATCGGGGGGATGTCCTGCGGTGCCAGGAAGAAGTCGTTCTTCGCCGTCAGGGTCGCGAGCTCCGTCTTGCCGTCCGAGGCGTAGACGATCGAGTTCGCGCCGTTCTCGAACTGCGTCTGCAGCTTGTCGGTCAGCGGGCCGAGCTGCGGCGCGAACGCGAGCACCATGCCAAAGACCATCGAGATCAGCGCGAGGAAGCTCAGCGGGACGACGATCGCCAGCAGGCGCAGCCAGCGGATCCGGCGGTTGCGGTTGCGGCGGCGGAACAGGCCCCGCCGCTGGCGCTCACGCGGTTGGACCGGCGAGAGCACCGAGGCGACGCGATCGGTCGTAGCAGTGCTGGAGTATCCGGTTCGCTCGTCCTCAGTCATCTGCTGGCGCCGCAGGGCGCGAATCCTCTGGCCCTCGTGGTGCGGCGCGTCACGCGCCGCCCGAGTGGGGCGGGGCGGCGAACCGCCCAACGACAGCGGCGCAGTCTAGCATTGCGCCGATGACGAGACCTGGCGTCAAGGAGCTCGCGCGCGGCGCTGCCGAGGTGCTACCGGCCGGCGAACTGGAGCGCAAGCTGGCGCTCGGCCGCCCGCTGCGCGTCAAGCTGGGGATCGATCCGACGGCGCCCGACATCCACCTCGGGCACACCGTGGTCCTGCGCAAGCTGCGCGACTTTCAGGATGCCGGGCATCTGGTCGTGCTGATCATCGGCGACTTCACCGCGCGCATCGGTGACCCGAGCGGCCGCTCCGAGGTGCGCCCGATGCTGACCGTCGAGCAGATCGAGGCCCACGCGCGCACCTACCAGGAGCAGGCGTTCAAGGTGCTCGACGACGATCCGGCCCGTCTGGAGCTGCGCCGCAACAGCGAGTGGCTCGACATGAGCATGAGCGAGTTGCTCGCGCTCGTCCGCACGACCACGGTCGGCCAGCTGCTCGAGCGAGACGACTTCGCCAAGCGGCGCGCGCGCGGCGAGCCGGTCTCGATCCTCGAGCTGCTCTACCCGCTGATGCAGGGGTATGACTCGGTTGCGGTGTCTGCCGACATCGAGCTCGGGGGCACCGACCAGACCTTCAACCTGCTGCTCGGGCGCGACATCCAGCGCGCCTACGGCCAGCCCGAGCAGGCGGTGCTGACGATGCCGCTGCTGCTCGGGATCGACGGCACCGAGAAGATGTCGAAGTCGCTCGGCAACCACATCGGCGTGGCCGACGCTGCCGTCGACGTCTACGGGCGCACGATGTCGATTCCCGACAGCCTGCTCGAGCAGTGGTACCGCCTGCTGCTCGGGCGCGAGCTCGAGCCCGACGCCGACCCGCTGGCCGCCAAGCGCGCGCTCGCCCACGAGCTGACGGCGACCTACCACGGCCGCGACGCCGCCGATCGCGAGGCGGCCGAGTGGGACCGCGTTCAGGTCGAGCGCGGCCAGCCGAGCGAGATCGAGGAGGCGACGTTCAGCGCGGAGAACGGCCACGTGCACCTGCCGGCGCTCATAGCCAAGCTCTTCGGCGGCTCCCGCTCGGACGCGCGGCGCCTCATCGGGCAGGGCGGCGTCACAATCGACGATGAGACCGTCGAGGCGGTCGATGTCAGCCCCGACGTCCTCGACGGCGCGGTGCTGCGCGTGGGCAAGCGCCGGTTCGTGCGCCTGCGCCGGCAGGGCTGACGTCTACCCCGCAGACGCGCTATCATCGTTTGCCCGCCCGGTGGGCGCCGAGAGCGCCTGCCCCGCGTCCTGCGTCGGGAGTCCCCCGACCCGGATGGCGCGACGGTCTTTGAAAACTCAACAGCATGCGCTCG
>Ga0209415_10009884_pt1 | contig 16314 bp, 16 predicted proteins | sample PeaSoiSIISIP2007_FD_187696 | JGI IMG/M metagenome (GOLD analysis project Ga0209415, IMG submission 187696) | Peat soil microbial communities from Weissenstadt, Germany - SII-SIP-2007 (SPAdes) (version 2) | ecosystem: Environmental > Terrestrial > Soil > Wetlands > Peat | place: Germany...
ATTCCCAGACGATGGATCGTATCTCTTCGATATGTTCCGCTGCCCTGTCGAGCTTAAGGTTGGCGGATTGGAGTCCATCAATCATTCCACCAACTTAGCAACCTTTGGTTAGCCAAGTCAATTAGTGCCGAAATAATTCCCGTTTTAGTGACATCTGCCCTTAGCAGGCACAGGGCTCGTTCCCTATAGTGGGGCTCGGAACGGGACTTGAATGTGGGGCGATGCTCTCCTGAATTCCCATTTCAGGAAAACCAAGGTCTCGGGCGACGGAATTACAGGTTCCTTCCGGGAATCATTCCGCGCAGAGTAGGTGTATGAGCGCTGCTGCTGAAATTCCGTGGACGCCGCAGGATTCGAAATCGGGCCTGCATTCCTTTTTTGCCAATGCCCCGTTCGCCTGGGCGCAATGCCGGCGCGGCGGCTACATCACTGCGCTGAATCCGCCGCTGGAACAAATGCTGGGCGGCCGGCCGAAGATCGCGCGGTCTCTCTGCTTCTCCGATCTCATTCGTCCCCAGGATCGCGCTGGCGCCGAACGGCTCTTGGGCGAGTTGTTTGGGCGGCAACGCGATAGCTTTCAATTGGATTCCCAGACCACGGGCGCGAATAGGCGGCGATCCCGACTACGCCCTGGTAATGGCAGAAGACGCTTCCCCGAACCAGCAGGCCGAACAGCGTCTGCGGCAGGCCGAGAAGTTGGAAGCCGTAGGCCGCCTGGCCGGAGGCGTGGCTCATGACTTCAATAATCTTCTGACTGGAGTGCTGCTGTACTGCGATCTGCTCATGGCCCATCTTGAGCCCTGCCATCGGGTGCGCAAGTACGCCGAAGAAATCCGCAAGGCCGGCCTGCAGGCCACGAGCCTGGTGCGGCAGTTGCTGGCGGTGGCGCGGCCCTCGAACAGCGAGGCCCAATTGCTTTCGTTCAACGACATCGCCGAAAGCATGCGCAACCTGCTGGTTCGTCTGATTGGGGAAAACATTGAGTTGAAATTCCAACTCGACCCCAGCCTGGGATTGGTCAAGATGGATCCCACGCAATGTCAGCAGATTCTGCTGAACCTGGCGCTCAACGCGCGCGACGCAATGCCCGGTGGCGGCCGCATTACCGTCGAGACCAGAAATTGTAAAGTGCAGCTTATCCAGGATCAGGTGCTCGCCGAATCCGCCTTCGAAGCAACCATCCCTGCCTCATTGCCCTGCGCGCTCTTCGTGGTGGCCGACAACGGCAGCGGCATGGATGCCGTTACCCGCGCGCATCTGTTCGAAGCCTTCTTTACCACCAAGGCCGGCAAGGGGACGGGACTGGGCTTGGCCACGGTCCACGACATCGTGACCAGCAACGGCGGCCTGATTCATGTGGAGAGCGCTCCGGCGCGCGGCGCCCGCGTCAGCGTGCTTCTGCCGCTGGTTCCGGATGCAGTCTTGAAGTCTCTCGGCAGCCAGGATTTTCAGCTCGCAAGGAAACCGGAAATAGTCGTACCCCAAAGGATAAAGGAATGAATGCCATGACGTCCGTCGCGTTGAGTCCAATCACTGCCACACCGCAGATAGAGCCCGCCAATTTTCTTAACCTTTTGATCGTGGACGATGAACGATCGATCCGCGAGGCCTGCCGCGAAGTCGCGCAGTCGCTGGGATACACGGCGTATGTGGCCGATTCCGCCGAGCACGCCTACCGGCTGCTTGATACGCAGGCCTTCGACGCGGTCCTGCTCGATCTGCGCCTGCCCGGGGCCGGCGGCCTGGAGGCGCTCCGACGGATCAAGGAGCGCCGTCCGGAAGCGGTGGTCATCGTCGTGACCGGGTATGGCACGGTGCAGTCGGCGGTGCAGGCCATGAAGAATGGCGCCTACGACTACGTGACCAAACCGTTCAGCGTCGACGAACTGAAGATGCTGCTGGAGCGGGTGGCCAGTCATCTGAAGCTCAAGTCGGAAAACCGCCTGCTGCGCGAGAAAGTGAAATCCAAACAAGGATTCGGCGGCATCGTCGGCCGCGCCCCCGAAATGGAGAAGCTCTATCGCATCATCGCCAAGGCCGCCAACAGCGTGCATCCGGTCCTGATCCTGGGCGAGAGCGGAACCGGCAAGGAGATGGTTGCGCGCTCCATTCATTATTCCGGTCCGTTCCGCGACAAGCCCTTTATCCCCGTGGATTGCGGATCGCTCGTGCCCACCCTGATCGAGAGTGAACTGTTCGGCTACGTGAAAGGCGCGTTCACCGGCGCCAACCAGTCCAAAGACGGACTCATGAGCATGGCTGAAGGGGGGACCATCTTCCTCGACGAAGTGGGCGAACTTCCCGTTGATCTGCAGGCCAAAATGCTGCGGGCGTTGCAGGAAAAAGAAATTCGTCCCGTGGGCAGCACGCGCCGCGTTCCCATCAATGTGCGCATTCTGGCCGCCACCAACCGCGATCTGGATCTAGCCGTCACCCAGGGTGCGTTCCGCCGCGATCTCTACTTTCGACTCAATGTTCTTAGCCTGCGCATCCCCGCGCTGCGCGAGCGCCGCCAGGACATCCCTCTATTGATCGCATATTTTCTGGAACGCATGACCCGTACTTCCGGACAGGAAAAAATTCTCAGCGACGAAGCTCTGAAAGCCATGCTGGCTTACGACTGGCCGGGGAATGTCCGCGAACTGGAAAATTGTCTGGAGCGTACTTACGCATTCACCAGCGGGCCGCTGATCCACACCACCGACCTGCCTCGCGAAGTGGCCAACCTGCCTGTCCTCGAGGCGTCGAATGGAATCGGGAGCGGAAACGGTATTGGCAGCGTCCACGGGAGCATCATCCCCATGGCACAACTCGAGAAGCAGACGATCTTGAGCGCGATCCTCGAACTTAACGGCGACAAACTGCAGGCCGCCCGTCTGTTGGGCATCGGGAAAACGACCCTTTACCGGAAGCTCAAGGACTATGCTGCCCATGAGTTTCAATCGTGAGGGCTGACTTAGTAAGGCCCAACTTTCATCAGTGACGCTCCGGGGCCGAATTATGGGCCGACCTGGTAAGACCGATTCTGAACGGCCCGCGGGAGTGGAGTACAACAACGGGAAGCCACTCTGCCGTCAACCTTGCTAAGCGCCGTATTTTCAGCGCGCAGCACTTGGCGGCAGACGTGCAGTCAGGAAGGGCATGATTCTAATCGTTACACCTTCAGCTAGCGGCCCACAGTGCTCCGATTCCCTGTATACCGATACAGGGCAGGAAACGCACTGGGCCAAGACCTTGCAGGAAGCTGCCACTCGCCTGCGCGAACAAACCTATTCTGCCGCCGTCATTGACCAGTTCCTGCTCGAAACCGAGCCCGAGGAAAGCGATCAGATGATTGAACATCTGGGCACAGCTTTCCCGGTCTACCTCAACTTCGCGGTCACTGGGATGGATCGTCTGGTGCGCGAAGTGCGCGCGGCCCTGCATCGCCGCAAGCGCGAGGAAGGCGCGGCCCGCCGTGCCGTCGCCGAACAGATGCACAGCGAAATGAGGGAAACGCTGACTGCCATGCTGCTTTCCTGTGAATTGGCCATGTCGGTGCCCGACGTCCCCCACCCCGCGGTGGAAAAGATTCGCGCCATCGACAACCTGGCCCGCGAACTGCGGCTGCGGCTGGAGGTGAACTGAAGCTCGTTTCGACGTTAGTTTACCTATAGAAGACACATGTGGGGACGGCCGCCTTCGGCCGTCCCGCCAGGCGAAGCCGGCGGAACGCGACCGCATCCTCCCACACTATCTTGCCGATCGCCCCACCCGTGAACGCCCGCGCAAAATCTTGCACAGCCTCTCTCGTGAAATCCCTTCCCGCCGCGGCCAATTCACAATAGAATGGACGCGCCTGGAAGGCGGAACGCCCTACCCATCGCGGCATTCCGCAGTTCCTCGGGAGGTTCTGTGCACGTCCTCGTCACCAGCGACTCGCTCTCCGGCTCATGGACCTATACCCGCGAGCTGGTGACCGGACTGGTCACGCGCGGCGTGCGGGTTACGCTGGTCAGCTTCGGCGAGATTCCGCTGCCCGACCAGATTTCCTGGATGGATCACCTGCACGGCCTCGACTACCGGCCCACAGCATTCCACTTGGAGTGGATGCAGGAAGCGGAAGAAGATCTACCCGAGTCGTCAGCGTTTCTGGCCGCGCTGGTTCGCGAACTGCGGCCCGACGTTCTCCATCTCAACCAGTTCTGCTACGGCAACCTTCCGGTCGATGTGCCGCGCGTGGTGATGGCCCACGGCGATCTGATTACATGGAGGCACGCGGTCCATACTCAAGCTCCACGAGCCGAGCGTTCGCTCACCTGGTATCGCCAGACGGTGCTCGCGGGACTGGACGGCGCGGACGCCGTGGTAGCGCCTTCGGCCTGGATGCTCGATCGCATTTCGGCGTGCTACAGGAGCCCGCGGCGGGGAGAAGTGATCTACCCGGGACGCAATCCAATTTTCTTCAATCCCTACGTCAACAAAGATGATTGCGTGCTGGCCGTCGGCCGGCTGGTGGATGCCGGCAAGCAGGTGTTTCTTCTCACCCAGCAGTCTTATTCGGTCCCGGTCTGCATTGTGGGCACGGAGCATACGGTGCCCACGCCGCGCATTCCGATTCGCGCCGATGTGAAAGTCGACATGGACCAGACGACGGTGGCCATCCGCGGACCGCAAACCGAAGCGCAACTGCGCGCACTCTACAGCCGCGCGTCTATCTACGCCGCCACGGCGCGCTACGAACCGCTCGGTATGGCCGCGCTCGAGGCCGCGTTTTCCCGCTGCGCCATCGTGGCCAACGACATTCCAAGCTTCCGCGAGATCTGGGGGGACGCCGCACTCTACTTCCGCACCAACGATGCGGCCAGCCTCGCCGAAAACATTCGCATGCTCAACGACGACCGCCCCATGCGCCGCGCCTATGCTGAGATGGCCTACTCCCGCGCCCGCGAGCGCTTCACCACCAAGCGCATGATCGACGGTTGCCTGCAGCTTTACCGCAGCCTGCTGCCAGCCCGCTCCGCCGCCGCGTGAAGGCAGTGGGGTTCTGGTCCAGTTCTTTCGGTTAGGTTGTGTGGAGCGGGCACTCCTGCCCGCTGCTTTTGACTTTTAGGTTTTGAATTCCCGTCGGCACTCGTTCGGCTAGGCCGAGCCTCGTCCGCTGCACAACCATTGCCACTCGTGGTATCTTCTTATGCTTACTAGAAATCCGTAAGGTTTGGAGGGAATCATGGCACAAGTAAAAATCACCGTACGACCCAACGGCCCGTTCCGGGTCGAGGCTCCCGAAGGCTCTATCGAACTGGTGGACGTCAACGGCACTCCGTACGATCTCACTGGCAAGACGGCCTTCTCGCTCTGCCGCTGCGGCGGGTCCGTCAACAAGCCCTTCTGCGATGGAACCCACAGCAAAATCGGATTCCAGGGTGCGGAGTTAGCCGTGAAGAAAGCAGACAGCGGCTCGTCCACATAAGCTGCCCGATCGGACGCGGATGGGTAGCGCGGATTTTGGGTGACGCTGATTGCTGGGTCGCGCTGATTGTTGGGTGACGCTGATTTTGGGTGGCGCAGCGCTTTCAGCGCTGCGAGAGCTGCGCCGTGATGGGTCTGCGCTTTAGCGCCTGAGGTCGCAGCATCCAAGTTGGCGGTCGTGAGAGCGCTTCATATTTTGCGGAGGAGATCGTGCACGATTCGCGAGACCGGAATTCACGGGGCGGGGCCTCGCAAGACCGGGAACTGGGAATGCATCGCCGGATCACGCGCCGGGACTTCCTCAACGGCGTAGCGGTTACGGCCGGCGCGGCCATCATGCCGTGGGACCTTGTCGCCGCCGGGCGCGCACAGCAGGCGGTCGGTCCCGAGAATTCTCCGAACTACTACCCACCCGCTCTCACCGGCATGCGCGGCAGCCACCCCGGATCGTTCGACGTGGCGCACAGCCTGCGCGACGGCACCTTCTGGGATTCCGCGGGCAAGCCGGAAGATACCGGAGAGACTTACGATCTGATCATTGTCGGTGGCGGCATCAGCGGCCTCGCCGCCGCTCACTTCTACCGCAAGGCTAGTGGCGGAAAGGCCCGCATCCTCATTATCGAGAACCACGACGACTTTGGCGGCCACGCCAAGCGCAACGAATTCCAGGTGGGCAATCGAACGCTGATCGGCTATGGCGGCACGTACTCGATCGAAAGCCCTGAACCTTACAGCGCGGTAGCGAAAGGCGTGATTGAAGAACTGGGAATCGAGGTGAGCAGCTTTCCAAAATATCTTGACCGCAGTCTTTACAGTTCCAACGGACGAGTTCCCAAAATTTTCTTCGACAAAGAAACCTTCGGCAGCGACAAACTGGTGGACGACCCCTATCCTTTTCCCGGTGGCGAGACTTTCGATCTGGCGGTTGCCGGCCCCGATGCGTGGGCGAATTTTCTGGCCGAGGCGCCGATTGCCGAGCAAGCGCGCAAGGATGTCTCCCGCCTGTGCCGCGAAAAGAAAGATTATCTTCCCGGACTGAACAAAGAACAAAAAGAACATCGACTGGCGCGCATCAGTTATGCCAAGTTCCTGACGGAAGTGGCGGGCGCTCACGCCGACGTGGTTCGGCTCTATCAAAATGCTTCCTTCTCGGAGTTTGGCGTCGGCATTGATGCGATCGCCGCGCTGGACGCATCGGAGATCGGCTATCCGGGCTTCGGCGGAATGGGCCTTGAAGCGTCGGCTGTGCGCAATGAGCGTGGCTATTTTTTTCACTTTCCCGACGGCAATGCCAGCATCGCGCGCTTGCTGGTGCGCAAGCTGATTCCGGAGGCTATTCCCGGAAGCTCCGCGATCGACGTGGTTACCGCCAAAGCCAACTACGCAAAGCTCGACGAGTCTGCGTCGCCTGTGCGCATTCGTTTGAACAGCACGGCAGTGCGGGTAAAGCACGCCGGCGCCGGCGATCCCGCGCGAGCCACCGAGGTTGAAGTTGCCTACGCGCGCGCCGGCAAAGTCTATACCGCGAAAGCCGCGCATTGCATCCTGGCTTGCTGGAACATTGTGATTCCCTACATCTGCGAAGAACTGCCGGCCGCGCAGAAAGAAGCGCTGGCCACGGCGCAGAAAGTCCCGCTGCTGTACAGCAACGTGCTGTTGCGCAACTCGACTGCCTTTCAGAAACTGAGAGCGAATTCGATTTACGCTCCCAACGGCTACCATACCCACGTTGACATGGACCTGCCGGTCAGCATGGGAGATTATCACTGCCCGCGCGCGCCCGAGGATCCGTTGGTAGTTCACATGAGCAAAGCGCCGTGCCACGCGGGCCTTCCCCTGCGCAATCAACACATCGCCGGCCGCATGGAACTCTACACCACGACATTTGAGACCATCGAGCGCAGTATTCGCGAGCAACTGGCACGCACTCTCGGTCCGGGCGGATTCGATCCCGCACGCGACATCCTGGCGATTACGGCCAACCGCTGGCCGCACGGCTACGCGTACGAGTACAGCAGCTTGTGGGATAAGTTCGTGCTCGAAGGTGGCGAAACGCCCTGCGAAAAGGCGCGCAAACCCTATGGCCGCATCGCGATTGCCAATTCCGACGCCGGCGCTCACGCCTACACCGACGAAGCCATCGATCAGGCCTGGCGTGCGGTGGGAGAAATCACAAAGCGCTAGCGTGTTGGACGGCCGAGCGTCTAATCTGCGTCTCCGCCCCTTAATTGTGCAGCCTTGTTCCGCGCATCCTGCGCCTGTTGCGTCATGCCCTTGGCTTGGTAGGAATCCGCCAGCGCACTTTCCAAGTCTGGGTCGTCGCCCGACTTTTCCCTCTCTTTCAGGTAAGAGGCTATGGCGTCGTCGTATTTCTTCAGTTGCGCCTGGGAAATTCCGATCTTGTAGTACACACCTTCCGCCTGCGGATCGAGCTTCAATGCAGCCTCATATTGATTGATGGCAGCTTCAGGATTCTGCTCGGCCGACAACGCCATTCCCAGCCAGACATGGGCTTCGGCGCTGTTCGGTTCTTGAGTTAGCCAGTTCGCAAACTCAGCATGCGCCTCTTTCGGTTGCGCCTGACTCAAATACGCTGCCCCTAAATCTCGAAGAGCTTTGACGTTTTGCGGCTGCAGTTCCAGCACCCGCTTCAGTTCGTTCTCGCCTTCATCGAATTGTCCTTTGGCGAAATATTCGTGCGAGAGCGCGTAATGCGCTGACGCATCCTGCGGGTTTTGCTGCACCTTCTTCTGAAGCTCGGCGATCATCCGATCGATGTTCCGTCGCGCCTCCATCGCCGAGCCGAAACGAAACTCAGAACCGCGCCAGCGTTGTATCCCCAACGCGCTGCCGCAAATGATCAAGACCATGAAGAGCAGAACGCCGGCCCGCGGAAGCGGCTTATCGTGCCGCGGCGCGACCAGAGCAATCAGCGCCCCGACCATCAGTCCGCTGACCAGTCCTCCAATGTGGCAGGCATTGTCGATGCCCGGGGACACGGTGCCGAAATATAGGCTGAAACCGCAAAAGAAAAGCAGGCTGCTCAGCGTACCCTTAATCGAGATGCCGGACAGCGAAAACTCACCCAGATAGAACGATGCGATCAGCGCCCCGGCCAGTCCAAAGATCGCGCCCGAAGCGCCCACGCTCAACACGTGAGGATTCCACGCTACGCTCGCCAACCCGCCGCCCACGCCCGTGATCAGGTAGATGGCCGCGTAGGTCCAGCGTCCGTAGAGAGATTCGCAGAGCGCGCCCAGGTTCCACAGGCACCACATGTTCATCGCGATATGGAAAGGGCCGCCGTGCAGAAACATGTAGGTCAGCAGCCGCCACCAATCGCCTGATAGCGTATCGGGGCCATAGTTCGCGCCGAAGTGCACGCTCATTTGCCCAGTGAAGTCCAGCGAGGGACCGCTGGCGATCACCATCGCGATAAACACCATCACGTTGGCGCCAAAGATTATTTTCGTGAGAGAGATGCTGGATTCGCGCTGCACCCAGGGCGCAGCCATGACAGGCTGTATCGCATCTTCGTCGATCTCGCCACGCTGCGCCGCCTCGTGCTGCACACACCACTGGCAGATCTTCTTGAGTGAGAATGCCGGCATCTGCCGGCCGCATCGAATGCAGTTTGCCATGTCTACAGAAAGAGTATCAGCAGCGTCGTTCCAGGTCGAAGGTTAGATGGAATCGGTCGCGGCATACCCGGCGAACTGACTGAACTCTCGGTACAAGCTCTGCCGATGCTTGTTGTTCGGTCTCTCCTGCAGGTTTGCTCCGCGTGAAAGCATGATTTTGACCTGGGAGGTCCCCACCCCGATCTCGTAGCGCCCCTCAGCGAAAGCGAATTCCTCAACGACCCAACGAAATTGTTTTGTGTTCCGCACAAGGACCTCGCCAAGGTACATAGAGATCGCGTGTTCAACGTCCTCCCGATCCATCAGAACCGACGCAAATCCTGGGCCTTCCAAAACCGCAAAGTACCACCGCTCCAGGTCTTTCAAGCTCTGCGGTGAACCATCGAGTTGAACTTTTTCGTCTTCGCGCGTCGCATCCCGCAATCGGCTCAGGAGATGGTCGCGTCTCTCAAATAGCGCTCGCCCAGCTTCGTTCGAATTCTCGAATCGCGGCAGGGTCTGCGCGTACCCTTGGGCGATCTTTAGTCCCTGCTTGCTCATACGGCAATCTTAACGCGGGTGCCGCTGCTAGTGAATGGTTTTGGTCTTGCGCGACATGTAGTCCATCAGCAGATACTGCCCCAGCGTGTAGGGCGTAGTGAAATAGGCCTTCCCGCGGCACATCTCGGTAACTTTCTGCACGAACTGCACCAGCCCGTAATCCGACGCCAGCATGAACGTGTTGATCAGCACGCCCGCGCGTTTGCACTTCGACACTTCTTCCAGCGTCTGGCTCACGACTAGCGGGTCCAGGCCGAAGGCATTCTTGTAGATGCGGCCATCTTCCAGCGTCAGCGCCGAAGGCTTTCCGTCGGTGATCATCACAATCTGCTTCATGTCTTTTCGCTGCCGCTGCAGGATTCTCTGCGCCATCCGCAGCCCCTCGCGCGTGTTGGTGTAGTACGGACCAACCTTCACTCGCGCCAGTTGCGACAGCGGAATTTCTTCCGCCGAGTCGTGGAACAGCACCAGCGACAGCGAATCCCCGGGATACTGCGTGCGAATCAGATGCGACAGCGCCATCGCCACTTTCTTCGCCGGAGTGAACCGGTCTTCGCCGTAGAGAATCATGGAGTGCGAGCAATCGAGCATCAGCACCGTCGCGCACGAAGACTGGTACTCGCACTGGTGCACTTGCAAATCCGAGTATTCGATATTCAGCGGCAGCGTGAGCCCCTCGCGCTGGATCGCACTCGACAGCGTAGCTGTAATGTCGAGATTGAGCGTGTCGCCAAACTCGTACGTCTTCGACGAGCCGCTGGCCTCGATGCCGGTCGCGAGATCGCGTGTGTCGTGCCGTCCAAAGCTAGATTTGCCCAGCGATCCCAGCAGATTGCGCAGAGACTTGAATCCGAGAAAGTCGAGGCTCTTGTCGGTGATCTCAAATTTCGCCGGCTGCGCTTCGCCGGTCTGCCCGCCAACGCTCGACTGCCGCGCCGGGTCATGCGGCTCATCGACTGAGATGTAATCTTCCTGCTGCATGCGCTCGATTAGCTTTTCGATCAGCTGGTCGAGTTGCCCGTCCGCGGCCATCTGCTCGATCTGCTCCCGCAGGTTCTCGTCGAACATCTCCGCATTCATCAGCGCCTGCTCGATGGCCCGCTCGAGTTCGTCGAGCGTCTGCTCACCTTCGGGAAGTTCGTACCACATGGATTCCTGGAACCCACTCTGCAGCAGGTAGTCCGAGAGCGCGCCGAGCAAGTCTTCCATGCTCATTTCGCCCGCCGGGTCGGGAACGTATTTGGAGTAGCGAATGCGTTTCATAGCTGCGTCGTTGGTCGTTGGTCGGTGGTCGTTGGCGATACGGCATCGCTGCTGGTTCTCGATCTCTGTCTGTGATTGATTGTGGCAAAGCGCATCAAAACGTTCATCAGACCGATATATGTTCCGCCGGGCTCGGCTTTCATTCGGAGGGTTGTGCCATCTTGCAGCCCGATATCCATATCGCCACCGTCAGATTTGATGCGTTTAAATACCTCAACCTCGCGAGGGTGCGTCCTAGGAAAGGCGACGCTACAGATCTCCCCGAGTGGAACTCTCCGGATCTTAGCCGCGCGCTTTGTAATCAGGTGCGTCATGGTGAGGACGAACCAGTCGTCTTCAGAACACATCCTGGCTATGACCGGTTCGCCGTCCGCCATATTCTTCAGATACGCGAACTGATCGGGCGTTAGCTTGTCGGCGAGATTCGCGAACTCGCCGCCAACCCTTCGACGGAAGATCTCAACGATACGTTTCGCAGATAGCATGAGCTAACGACCAACGACTAACGACTAACGACGGGTTCAATTAAACTGTCTTCTCTGCCGATACGGCCTTTCGTCCGGCTCGATCGATTTCTCGCGCACCGGTTCCGGCTTCTTCTCTCCGGCCTTGAACACGCGCTCTTCGCTGCGGCCGATGCGCTTATGCGCGTGCAGGCCTTCGAGGATGAATTCTGCCGCCGAAACCTGTTGCTCTGCGCTGTCTTTTTGCGAAACGCTCAACGGGCCCAGTTTGTCGATCAATCCTTGAATCTCTTTCAAGTTTTCCAGCGCTTCCACGGCGGGCACCGAATCCGACAATTGAATTTCGCCGCCCAGGTCGAACCACTGCACAATCTGCTGCACGTTGGCGCCGGTGTAATACTCGTCGTAGGTCTTGGCAATCGCGGTGCGGATCAGCTCGCGGCCCACGTGGTCTGCGCCCTTCATCTCGCCTTCATATTCCAGTTCGAGTTTGCCAGTAATCGCTGGCAATGCCGCGTAGACGTCGCTGATGCGCGGCACGACCACCTTCTCGTCGTTGCGAATCGCACGCCGCTCTGCATTTGAAACCACGTTTTCCATCGCCGAGATGGGCAGGCGCTGGCTCACGCCCGAACGCTTGTCGATTTTCTTGTCTTCGCGAGCCGCGAAGGCCACGCGCTCAATCACCTCCTGCACGTAGTTCGGCAGATGCATTGGATGCCCATTGCGCTGGGTCCAAGCTTCCTGCGCCGTGATTGCAATTCCTTCCTCCACGGTTGCCGGATAGTGCGTGCGAATCTCCGACCCGATGCGGTCCTTCAGCGGCGTAATGATTTTGCCGCGCGCCGTATAGTCCTCCGGGTTCGCGCTGAACACGAGCGCAACATCGAGCGGCAGTCGAATGGGATATCCCTTAATCTGCACATCGCCTTCCTGCATGATGTTAAACAATCCCACCTGAATCTTCCCCGCGAGATCGGGCAATTCGTTGATGGCGAAGATGCCGCGATTGGCGCGGGGTAACAGACCGTAGTGCACCGTGAGTTCGCTTGAGAGTTCGTGGCCGCCACGCGCCGCTTTAATAGGATCAATGTCGCCGATCAAATCGGCGATGGTCACATCAGGCGTTGCCAACTTCTCCACATAGCGCTGATCGGGCGAGAGATACGCGATCGGCGAATCATCGCCCAGCCGGGCAACTTCCTCGCGGCAGCGACGGCAGATCGGAGCGTAAGGATTGTCGTGCACTTCGCAACCCGCCAGATACGGCATGTGAGGATCGAGCAGGGTCGTCAAAGCGCGCAGGATGCGGCTTTTCGCCTGACCGCGCAACCCGAGCAGAATGAAATTGTGCCGCGAAAGAATCGCGTTGATGATCTGCGGCACCACCGTGTCGTCATAGCCGACGATCCCCGGGAATACCGATGCATCGCCGTTGGCACGCAGCCGGGCCGTCAGATTCTCACGCAGTTCGTCTTTCACGTGGCGCGTACGCAAACGCTCTTCGGAGAAAACACTGCGGCGCAGATCACCCAGCGTGCGCGGAAGACTACTCATGGAAAGGATCCCCCCACAAACAACTTTCCCAGATTATACGCGTCGCGATGGTGAGCGGTCCGCGCAATTATCCGGGGAGCGTGCTGTTTCACTGTTTTTCACCACAGAGTCACAGAGAAAACCGCGGGTTGCAAACAATCAAAAGGGAAGGGTTGACCAGGCAGTTGGGCTTCTCTGTGTCTCTGTGACTCTGTGGTGACATCGGCTATCACCGCGCGTGGCCGTTGCCACCGGCTTTCTCTTGCGCCCGCGCCGCTCTCCGAAGATTGGGGAGAATGCTTTCCAGATACGCGGCGAGTGCCGGGATGCGTTCGCTCTCGGACCGCGTCGCCAGCAGTTTCTGCTTGAAGTCTAGATCGAGCGGTAGAGAGCCCGCGAGATAAAACGACAACGTGCTCCGGCCGGCCTCCGAAAGATCCTGCACTGCTCCCGCCAGAGAGAGAATCTCGAGATGAACCTGAATCGCCCGCGCTTTGTCTGCATCGGCGGCAGCGGCAGGTTCATCCGGAACCAGCAATATCTCCGCCTGCAAGAATGAACGCTCGCGATTTAGTTCGAGCACTTCAAAGCGCTGACGGCCCTCAGCAATCAGATCGAGACGCCCGTCGGGATACTCTTTCGTGACGGTCATGATCTCGGCGGTGCAACCGACTTCCGCGATGCCATCTTCAAGGGCGCGTATTACTCCGAATGGAGTGTTGTGCGCCAGACATTCGCCAATCATCTCTTTGTATCGCGGTTCGAAAATGTGCAAGGGCAGGGGCGTGCCCGGGAGCAGAACGACGTCGAGCGGGAACAAGGGAAGGAGCGGCACGAAGTCTCCCGTATCAAAGCGCGCGGAACCGAGCGGGCTTCCCGATTGTACGACATGGCTCGTGCGGCCCGGCCTGTCTGCATCTTGACTTGCCGCGCCGAGCAGATTACAACGCGAGCATGGAACTCGCGGGGAAAATAGTCGTGGTGACCGGCGCCTCGATGGGCATCGGCGAGGCGATTGCCAAAGCGTTTGCCGAAGAAGGCGCGAGCGTGGTGCTGCTGTCGCGCGACGCCGCTCGGGCTGAGGCCGCACGAGTGCGCATCGGATATCCCGATCGCACGGCCGCGCTTTCCTGCGACGTGCGCAACTCCGAGGAGATCGACCGCGTCCTCGCTCTGACGCTGCATCACTTCAAGCGCGTCGATGTCTGGATCAACAACGCCGGACACGGCCTGCTGGATTCCGTCGCGCAGACCGACATGCAGGCCTGCCACGAACTCTTCGAGACCAACTTCTTTGGCGCAATGTCGGCCATGCAGGCCGTCATCCCGGTGATGAGGCAGCAGGGCGGCGGCACGATCATTAACATCTCCAGCGTCGCCGGGCACATTCCTTTGCCGTTTCACGCGTCGTACAGCGCGACCAAGTTCGCGTTGAACGCCATCGGCAAGGCTGCGGGAGTCGAACTGAAGAATGACGGCATATATGTGCTGACGGTTTGTCCTGGATACGTGCGGACAGCGTTCGGCGAAAACGCGGTGCGCGGAAACGAACTGAAGAACGTGCGCCCGGGCTCGGTTCGCGGGATTAGCGCCGAACGCGTGGCCCGCGCCACCCTGCGTGGATACATGAAGCAGAGGCGGGAAGTCATCGTCCCGTGGACGATGCACGTGCCAGTGAAGCTCTATCAACTGTTCCCGGCGGTGGTGGAGTGGGCGATGGCAAAAATGGCGAAATAAGACGCGGCTGAAACTGCGACGCGATCAGCCCAGTTCCGTCAGCATGGCTTCCATCTCAGACTGCGCATGCAGGTTGCCAGTGCGGCGCGCCGAAGCGATTCCGTCCTGCAACATCTTCTTCGCGTCGTCGACGCGTTCGGCTCGCACCAGGGTTTGCGCGGCCATGAAGTATCCTGCAGTGTATTCGGGATGACTCTCCAGAAGAATCGAAAACTCCGCCAGTGCCCGATCGAAGTCGCCCTGCTTGGAGTATTCCATGGCGAGGCCGTAGCGCGCGAACGCGTCTTTCGGATTCTCCGTCAGGATTTCGTTGAGCGCGGCGATGCGGTCCATAGTGTCGGAAAAAGTGTCGTCGGAGGAGTCGAGCGTCCTCTGCTCTCCTGACGAGATTACTACAACTGCGAATCCGGGACGCAACGGCTCGCGGTGAATACTGGCCAGACCTCGGGCAACTGATTACAATGACGAGACCCAACAAATCCTGAATCTGAGACCAACGAATTGGCCTGTCCGTATTTCATGCCGGTGGCGCGACTGGAAAATGGCACGTGGCCGCATCCGGCGAGGCTTCCGCTGGGCGGCGGATGGTGCGGGCATTGCACCGCGCCCGGCCACGAGGGCGAACTTCCTCCGCAGGACGTTCTGGAAGCATTCTGCAATCTGGGGTATGCCAGCAGCTGCGCGTGGTCGCCGCCGGAGCGTGCCTGGGATGCGGTGCGATTCGCCGTGTCCGCTCCGCTGGACTCGGCGCAGACCCGCGTGCTGATGCTCCGATATGTCTGCGAGCGAAATCATCGGCCGGTCGCCCATGGGGAGTTGGAATTTGATTTGTCGCATGCGGCCTGGCTGCGGCGACACGACGATGCGCGCATCCAGAAGATGGCAGAATGTTTTCTGGAGACGTACCTGAAAAAGAAAGCCTGAGAAGCAGCGGCTTGGTTTCGAGGGAAGACCACGGAAGGAAGACCTATGAGCGAGATGCTGATGCCGCGGCCGGTGCGCGATTCGCAGTCCGAGATGGCAGAAATTGTGCTGCCCAACGACGCCAATCCGCTGAATGCGCTGCTGGGCGGGCGACTCATGCACTGGATCGATCTGGCCGGGGCCATGGCCGGACACCGGCACTCGCGCAACTTCGTGGTGACTGCGTCCGTCGATCACATCGACTTTCTGGTCCCGGTGCGAGTGGGAGATCTGGTGATTCTGCGATCTTCGGTGAACCGCGTCTTCCATACTTCGATGGAAGTGGGCGTGAAGGTCTACGTCGAAAACTACATTGCCGACACGGCGCAGCATGTGGCCTCGGCATATCTGACGTTTGTCGCCATCGATGCCGCGGGCAAGCGCCTGACAGTGGCGCCGGTGATCCCCGAGACCGACGAGCAGAAGCGGCGCTACGATGACGCCGGAAGACGCCGTGAGATCCGGCGGGCGGAACTGGAACGGCGGCGCGGCCGTCCCTGGAGCCTGCGCGTCGCCGCGGTTGAGACGATCGGCCCGCATCTGCGCCGGGTTCGGCTCACCGCCGACAATCTCGACGAATTCACGCCGCGTCCGGGCCAGGAAATCGTGCTGCAGCTGCCGCAACCGGATGGCGAGGTCGCGCGCCGGCACTACACGATCCGCCGCTTCGATCCGGCCTCGCGCATGATCGACGTCGATTTCGTGCTGCATGGCGCCAA
>Ga0209415_10009885_pt1 | contig 16314 bp, 10 predicted proteins | sample PeaSoiSIISIP2007_FD_187696 | JGI IMG/M metagenome (GOLD analysis project Ga0209415, IMG submission 187696) | Peat soil microbial communities from Weissenstadt, Germany - SII-SIP-2007 (SPAdes) (version 2) | ecosystem: Environmental > Terrestrial > Soil > Wetlands > Peat | place: Germany...
AAGCCATCGTCGAGCAGCCAGCGAGCGACGAGCCGGGCTGACCGGGTCGCATGGCCACGGCGGCGGCGATCCGGGGCAACCCCGTAAGAGAGCTCCACCACGTTGTCTTCTCGATTGCCGAGGCCGACAAGGCCGACCAGTCCTGCCTGACCGGCCTCCGCGATGATCAATGCTGGGCCCTGAAGGCTCCGTTGATTGTCCCAGCCGGCGAGCCAATCACGTATCAACGCCTCACAACTCTCAAGGCTGGCTCCTTGGCTGAGCGGAACCCAGGTCCCGAGAAGACCGTCCTCGGCGGACGCGTAAGCATGCAACACCTCCGCATCCGAATGCTGCGGGAGGCGAAGTTCGACGCGGCCGTCGGCGAGAGGGCGCTGAGGCTCCACCCACGTGGTCCCGCTCGGCAGCTCCTCGAGGACGTTGGCAGGCCCTGCGCGGGCCACCGCATCGCTGCGTTCAGCAAATCCGACGATGTCGACGACTCGACCGGCGCGCACGGTGAGCACCTGCCACCTCTCCGCTTCGCCTCCACTCTCCTCGGTGGCGCCGGTGCCTTTGACTCGGAGACCGACCAGGATCCGATCCCCCAGCACAGCAACCTCCGACACCTGAGCTCGTACTCCCGATTCTTTCCCACGCTCGTACCAGGAAAGGACCTGCCTCCGGTTCTGACACGCCGGCGATGGGTCATCGGGTGCGCCCCACGTCGCGTCGGGATCGAGAAGGTCACCGAAGGCGGACAGATCGGCCGTCTCCAAAGCGATCCTCACCTGCTGAGCAAGGCTTTCTGTGACTCCTGGTTGCTCTGGCATCGGCATCCTCCGAGAGCGTGACCCAAGACCCCTTCATACTCGGGGGTCACGCCGTCGACAAGCGCCCTCTCGGCTTCGGTGCGCCGGCGCCGCCGGGCGATCGCAAGTGGCCGCATCTTGCCGAGCACGAAGAGGTCCTTAGGCCCTACTGCCAAGGGCCTGGCCAGCGCATGTTGGCCATGAGGTCGTTGGCCAGACAGGAGGCCCGGAGATGGTGACGGTTTCAAACTATGAGCGCCCGAACACGATGAGTGAGGCGATCGCCGCGCTCAGCCGGGAGCACGTGGTAGTTATCGGCGGCGGAACGAAGGTGAATCCGGCTGCACGAGCGGAGCCAGTGACGGTGGTAGATCTGCAGGCACTCCCCCTCTACGGCGTGCAGCGGCTCGAGGGGGGCGCGCTCCGGATCGGCGCCACAACGACGCTGCAGAACCTCGCCGACCACCTTGACGTGCCACCGGTCATCCGCGAGGCGGCACGTTGCGAAGAGCCCAGCACGTTGCGAGCCTTCGCGACGCTGGGTGGCTGTGTCGCCACCGCCGACCCCGAAAGTGAGCTGCTGGCGACGTTGCTCGCCTACGACGCGACCGTGAGTGTCGCGGCTCCCAGCGGGACCCAGACCACTCCGCTCGCCGACACGCTGCGTAACCGCGGCAACTTGGCAGGCCGGATCATCACTGCCGTCACCATCGAGACCGATGGCATTGCCTCGGTTGCGAGGGTCGGGCGCACGCCCGCCGACCGTCCCATCGTGGCAGCGGTTGCCAGGACGACGCCGAGTGGTGAAGTGCGCCTTGCGCTCACCGGCGTGGCGGCCACTCCCGTCCTGGTCAAGGATGCCGAGGGCCTTGATCCACCTGCTGACTTCCGGGGGTCGAGCGAGTACCGGCGAGCGATCGCGACGACACTCATCGCACGTGCTGTCGAGGCGGTCCGGTGATCGACATCCGGCTCCGCTTGAATGACGTCGATCGTTGCCTCTCCTGCGAACCGGGGGACACGCTCCTCACCTTGCTCAGGCGTGAGGGCTGCTTCAGTGTTCGATTCGGATCGGATACGGGCGAGACCGGCGCGGCCGCGGTGCTCGTCGACGGCCGCCTCGCGTCGGCGGACGTGCTTCTTGCAGCTCAGGCCGCCGGCCACGAGGTGACGACGGTCGAGAGCCTCAATGTGGCGACCGGTGAGCTTCACCCGATACAGGCTGCTTTCGTCGAGACGGGGGCGCTGCAGTCCGGGTACTCCGCTGGCGCCATGGTGCTGGCAACGAAGGCCCTCCTCGAGCGGATCTCCGATCCGTCCGAAGCTGAGATCCGCGACGCGTTCTCGGGCATCCTCGACCGGGAGAGCGGCTACGTGAAAGTCGTCGAGGCCGTACGGCGGGCTTCTGCCTGTCTTCGTGGAGAGAAACTCGAGCCGTTCCAACCGATCGAGGTGCCCCGCCTCACCGGTCTCCCCGCCGCTGAGGCCGGCACCGCTGGCACGGGCAGCGGCGACAAGAGCGGCGACGCCAACGACACCAGCCGCGCTGCTGAAACCGGTATCGGCGAAGCTCTCGACGGGGCATCCCTCGCGCGACCGCGCGTTGTTCCCTCGCCCGATGTTGCCGCGACCGTCGTCGTGGGCAAGCCCGAGCACAAGGTGGACGCCCTCGCGCTCGTGAAGGGCAACCCTGTGTTCACCGACGATGTGGAGCCTCGGGGCTTGCTGCACGCAAAGGTACTCAGGAGCCCGTATGCCCACGCGCGCATCGTCGCCATCGACGACACCGAAGCTCGAGCGCTCACTGGGGTCCACGCCGTGCTGCACCACGGCAACACATTGAGAGTCAAGTACGCCTCGGGAGGCCAGAGCGCGCCGAATCCCTTCCCGTGGGACCAGGTGAGCTTCGACGACACCGTCCGCCACGTGGGGGATCGGGTCGCCGCAGTAGCCGCCGAGACGGTCGAGCTCGCCGAGGAAGCGTGCCGGCGGATCAAGGTCACCTACGACGTGCTGCCTGCCGTGTTCGATGCCCACGACGCGCTCCTCGAAGGCGCACCGGTCGTCCACGACGAGCGGGACTCGATCGGCATCGTGGATGCTCCACGTAACGTGGCCGCCCACATCGAGGGCCAAACGGTCGAGGACATGGATGCAGCCGTCGCTGGAGCCGACCGGGTCTTCGAGGGAACCTTCCACGTCCACCGCGTTCAACACTGCGCCATCGAGCCACACGTCACCATCGGGTGGCTCGACGCCGACGAACGTCTCGTTATCCGCACCTCGACGCAGGTCCCGTTCCACGTGCGCCGTATGCTGGCTCCGCTCCTCGGCCTTCCGGTCAAACAGATCCGAGTGATAAAGCCCCGCATCGGCGGCGGGTTCGGCGGCAAGCAGGAGATGCTGATCGAGGACATCGTGGGTCATCTCGTCTTGGCCACCCGCCGCCCGGTCCGACTCGAGCTGACACGTGATGAGGAATTCGCCTCCTCGCGGGTGCGCCACGCTCAGACGATCACGTTCCGCACGGGAGTGACGCACGACGGCCGGCTCATCTCCCAGGACATGGCGGTCGTCGCCAACACCGGGCCCTACGGCGTGCATGGCTTCACGGTGCAGTCAGTGACCGGCCTGCGCGGGCTCTCGTCCTACAACTGCCCTGCCAAGCGCTACTGGGGCGATGTGGTCTACACGAACGGACCGGTGTCAGGCGCCATGCGTGGTTACGGTGCGCCACAGGGTGTGTTTGCCCTCGAGTCCCATATGGACGACATCGCCCGGGCGCTGGGGATGGATCCCGTCGAGCTCCGCAGGAAGAACTGGGTCCGAGCCGGCGACCGGCTGGACATCGTGCCGCGCCTCGGCGAGCGCGGCGCGGTCGAGGTAATCGATCCCGAGGACCTGCCGCAGGTTGCGAGCTGCGGAACCGAAGAGTGCGTCGCGCAGGCCCTCCGTGCGATCGGGTGGGACAGCCGGGACGACCCCACATGGCGGACGCCACCCGATCGACCGAGCATCAGACGGGGAATCGGTTTCGCGCTGTGCGTCATGGGCTCGGGCATCGCATTCGTCGACATGGGAGCAGCGTCGATCAAGATCAACGACGACGGCTCGTTCAACCTCCTCATAGGTGCCACAGACCTCGGAACCGGGGCCGACACGATCGTGGCTCAGATCGCCGCAGAGGTGCTCGGCGTCCCGCTCGAAGACATCATCGTCTACGAGGCCGACACCGATCTCACTCCCTTCGATGTCGGCGCCTACGCGTCGGGCACGACCTACATCTCCGGCACGGCGGTGAAGAAGGCAGCGGAGATCGTTCGGCACCGAATCGCCGAGCGAGCAGCGGCCATCTTCGGCCTCGAGCACGCGAGTTCGGTTGAGCTTCACGACCGCCATGCGTGGGCACCAGACGGGAGGTCGTTGTCGTTGGCCGACATCGCGATGCGCTCGCTTCACCTCGAGCAGCAGGAGCAAATCATGGGCGTGGCATCCCACCTCGCCTCCGAGTCACCCTCGCCGTTCGCCGCCCAGCTCGCGCAAGTCGAGGTGGACATCGAGACGGGCCAGGTGACCGTGGCGAAGATTGTCACGGCGGTCGACTGCGGCGTCGCGGTCAACCCGATCACCGCGAGCGGCCAAGTCGAGGGCGCCATGCTGATGGGACTTGGCTACGCGCTCAGCGAGGAGCTCGTCCTCGACCAGCAGGGCAGGATAGTCAACGCGCGGCTCGGCCCGTACCGGGTCTTCCGGTCCGACGACGCGCCCGCGAGCGAAGTGTTCCTCGTGCAGACGATGGAGCCAAGCGGGCCGTTCGGAGCCAAGGCGATCGGCGAGATCCCGATCGTCGGCGTGGCACCAGCCGTGCGCAATGCAATCCTCGACGCGACCGGCGTCGCGATCAACACGACACCTTTCACGCCTGAGCGGGTGTGGCGCGCGCTCCACGGGGAGCAGGCTGGCGGATCGCCCGAGCTTCAGCTGCGCGGGAGCGGCTCCCTCGCGACGTAGCGCCCCCAGCCCACCTCCCCTGTGAAGCGGCCGTCGGCGGCCACCGGCCTTCCCCGGCTCAGGACGAGTTCCGGCCAGCCCCTGGCGACCATACCCTCGTAAGGCGAGTGGTCGACTGCCATGTCGAGGTCGCTCGCTCCGAGGGACTGGAGCTTCTCCGGGTCCCACACGACGACGTCGGCATCGGCGCCGGCTGCCAGTGAGCCTTTGAGGGGCCACAAGCCGAACGTGCGGGCGGGTGCCTCGGCGCAAAGGCGCACCCAATCGGATGCGGCGATGCGGCCGTCACGTACGCCTTGCCAGACGAGGGCGAGGCGCGTCTCGATGCCGGGAAGGCCGCCGGGGATCTCGGTGAAGTCGGCGAGCCCACCCGCCCGGCCGAGCACGCCGGCACGCCGGTCAGCACGCCAAAACGGGCAGTGATCTGTCGCGACGGTGTGGATGTAACCCTGCGCGAGTCCTCGCCACAGCTCCTCTGCGTGCCACGAATCCCGGAGCGGCGGCGTGCAGACGAAGTCGATCGCGTCGGGACCCTCCAGCCGGCTCGAGTCGAGGTAGAGGTATTGCGGGCAGGTCTCCGCCTTGATGTTCACTCCCCGCTCTCGGGCAGAGCGAATCGCCGCCAGAGCCGGAGCGGACGAGACGTGGACGATGTAGATCGATGCGTCCGTGACCTCGGCCAGGGCCGCCGCCCGCCCGACTGCCTCGCCCTCGAGCACAGCCGGCCGCGTCCGGGCGTGCTCGATGACCGCTGTCCGTCCTGCGGCCAATGCCTCTCGTCGGAGCTCCTCGATCGCGCCACCATTCTCACAATGGAGTGTGACGAGAACGCCATGGCGCCGTGCAGCGCGCATCAGGCGCACGATCGTGGCGTCGTCGACCTGCAGCCGATCGGGATAGGCGAGGTAGAGCTTGAAGGACGTGATCCCTGCCTCGACGCCCGCAGCGATCACCGACTCAGGCACGGCTTCGGTGAAGGTGAGATGGAGGCCCCAGTCGATGACCGACGGCTCCGCCCACGAACGCCACGTGGCGACGGTGGCCATCGGGTCGTCGCCCCGGGCGACGGTGACGTAGTCGACGACGGTCGTCGTGCCGCCGATGGCGGCCGCCCGGGTGCCGCTCTCGAAGTCGTCCGAGACTCGCACGGCCCCGACGGGCATGCGAAGGTGCGTGTGGACGTCGATCCCTCCCGGGATGACGAACTTCCCGCTGGCGTCGTGCACCTGCTCACCGGGCCGGGGACGAAGGCCGACGGCCACCTCCACGATCCGCCCGTCATCGCCCGTGCGCACGTCCGCCGGTCGCTCACCGGCGACGTCCATTACCAACCCACCTCGGATCAGCACACTTGCTCCGGCCACCTCGTGCCCCGCCTGGCCGTACCAAGCCTGGCCCTACCAAGCCCGGCCTTACCAAGCCTCGCCCTACCAAGCCTCGCCGCACCAAGCCCGGGCATGCTAAGCCTGGCCGCAGCCCGCCTGGCCATGCCGCGAGTCGCCACGAAACCATGATGCGGTTCCGTGGCTGAGCTGGCTAGAGCCGAAAGTCTCCGGTGGCGGATGAAACCGCCCGACAGCCGAGCTTCCGCGAAAGGCAGCGGCTCAAGGCAAGACGTGGCTAACGATGCTTGGTTGCTGGCTAATTTTTGAGAGGTTCCGCCTACGACACACCTCGTCGCCTTCACTCTCACGGCCTTGGTCATCATCGCCATCCCCGGGCCAAGCGTGATGTTCATCGTCGGGCGGGCACTTTCACAGGGTCAGCGCGCCGCGTTACTGACCGTCGTCGGGAACGCCCTCGGTGAGTGCTTCCAGGTCGTCGTCGCCGCCTTCGGTGTCGGGGCCTTGATCCAACGGTCAGTCGCTCTGTTCACCGTGGTGCAGTTGATCGGCGCCGCTTACCTCGTGTTACTCGGCGTCCGGAAGATTCTCGAGCGGCACTCGACCCTTGCACTCCTTTCGAGCCCTGTTGAGCCTTCCTCGGGACCTCGGCTTGTGTTCCAGGGTTTCACCGTCGGGCTGACGAACCCCAAGACGGTCGTGTTCCTGGCCGCCATCCTCCCGCAATTCGTCCTCCGGTCAGCTGGCCACATCGCACGCAGATTCTGCTCCTCGGCCTCGTCTTCTCAGCGATCGCGCTGGTCTCCGACAGCGCCTGGGGCCTCGCCGCCGGTGCCGTGAGGACCTGGTTCGCGAAAGCTCCGCAGAGGTTGCCACTCACCGGTGGCCTCGGCGGGCTGACGATCATCATCGTCGGTGTCGGCCTTGCTTTGACCGGTCGCAAGGACTGAGCCAGCGGGCCAAGGACCACCGAAAGCCCTCCCGACTGCTACGCGCGCAAGCCCGCGAAGAGGTCGTCTTCAGGCGTGGGTGCGCCGGTCCGGTCGTAGGCGCGTATGAACATCTCGCGACCCATCAGCTGCACGAAGAGGTCGACCCCGAGACGAAGGAAGAACGTTCCGTCGACCTGGCTGGCGTGTGCCTCGAGCGCCGCGAACTGCTGGGTGGCGTAGCCGCTGCAGTCGACGACAGCGGAGATCAGCTCGTCTGGGACGCCGAAATCCCAGTCCTCGTCCGCGACTTCATCCGGGGCTTCTATCCCGGCGGAGCGAAGCGCGTCGCGGAATACTGCAAGCCCTGACTTGGGAATCCCAGGAAAGTAAAGCTTGTCGGGTATCGCCGTCGCCTCAAGCGCGGCAACGGTGATCCGGTGTGCCTGGATGTGGTCGGGGTGACCGTAGAACCCGTTGGCGTCGTAGGTCACGACAACTTGCGGGCGATAGCGCTCGACGAGCTCCGACAGGCGTCCCGCCGCTTCTGCTACAGGCGTCTTCCAGAACGACCCCTCGGCCTCGTTCTGTGGCCAGCCCATCATCCCCGAGTCCTTATAGCCCAGGAGCTCGAGGGCTGTGACGCCGAGAATCTCACAGCTCTCTTCGAGCTCGCGTCGACGCGTGGCGACGACCCAGCTCTCATCGTGGCCCTCCTCACCTGGCTTGGCGGCCTCATGGCCGTCGCCGAGCTCGCCGTTCGTGCATGTCACGACGACGGTCCGCACCCCTTCGGCCGAATAGCGAGCAAGGATCCCGCCGGTGGTCGACGCTTCGTCATCAGGGTGCGCGTGGACTGCCATCAGCGTCAGCGTTTCCGCTCTCGTCACCGGGTTGCTCTCCTCGATCGATTCCTTCCGGACGAGTCATCCGGCGTGCCGACTTGCTGGTGGGGCGCCGGGTCTGGCGGGCAGGGCGCCCCGGTTTGCGGGCGGAGTCCCGCCGATGTTCCTTTTCCGCCGCCTGAACTTGCCTCCCGAAAACATTGCGAGCGCTCGCTATGTTTCCCGGAGGCAAGTTCGCGCACAATTTCAATCAACCCGGGAGGCTTCAATCAACCCGGGAGTCGGCCTTGCCACCCGCGGGCCGACCCGGGTGCGGCTGCGACGACAGACTCGCGCGGAGGGAGTGGGATTCGAACCCACGAGGCTCATCACCCAACGGTTTTCAAGACCGTCGCATTCGTCCGCTCTGCCATCCCTCCCACGAGAAACGGTCGCCAGGCGACCGAGCTCCCGCCATCGATCCGATACGCCGCGACCGTCCGGCCTGGCCAAGGATACGAGAGCCTAGTCAACCGGTGGGACGCATCCCGGTACGGCGCAGTCCGAAACAAGCGGTCAGACCCCGAGGCTGCTCTTCGCGGCTGCCTCGAACAGCCGGTGCGGCAGCAGCCGCTTGGCCATTGGGCCGGTCCGCTCCAGGAGTTTCCCTGCTGTCACGTGACGAGGAGGCCGGCTCGCGTCGAGAGCGCGTTGCACTACAGCTGCGATTGAATCGGGCGTCACACCTCCTGCCTCGTCCCGCTCCATGCGGCCCACTGCCTTTCGCGTGGCAAGCAAGTAGGGATCGTCGGTCCCCGGTGCCACGACGACGTCACGCCGGTTGGCCGTGAAGTCCGTCCTCACATTGCCCGGCTCGACGAGCGTGACTGCGATCCCGAAGGGGGCCACCTCGTACGCAAGCGCCTCGCCATAGCCCTCCAACGCGAACTTGGTGGCGCTGTAGAACGCCTGGAAGGGTATCCCGATCACACCGCCTATCGAGCTCACGAGGACGATCCGGCCGCCACCTTGGGCTCGCATGGCCGGCAGCGCGGCCTGGACAACGCGGACAGCACCCCAGAAGTTGGTCTCGAACTGATCTCTCGCATCCGAGATGGGTGTTTGCTCGACGGCACCAGCGAGCCCCCACCCGGCACACGCGACGACGGCGTCGAGCGTCCTTTGCTGCCTCAGCAAAGCGGCGACACCGTCGTTGACCGAGTCGTTGTGGTCGACGTCCATGACCATGCCCGACCACCCGCCCGACGACGTCCCGCGGCGACTTGCGCCGATGACAGTCCAGCCTTCCCGGTCAAGCCGGTTCGCACAGGCCCGCCCGATACCGGCCGAGGCTCCCGTGATAAGCACGACCTTGCCCACGAAGGTCCTTTCCGTTTGCGGTGACATCGTTGCGGTGACGCTTCTAGCCTGGCGCATCGACCTCCGGCTGGATACGCGACCGAAGGGCCACGAGCCAGGCGTCCGCCTCCGCCCGTGCAGCGACGATCTGCTCGCGGCGCTCGGGCCCACGCTCGCCATAGGCCGGATACGAGCCCAGGAACTTCACCGCGGCAAGCTCCATATGCAGTTCCTTCAGGCAGTCGCCGACGACCTCGTCGCTCAGGTGACCCTCGAGCTCGATGACGAAGCAATAGTCGCCGAGGCCGAGCTTGGTCGGGCGCGACTCGATCTTGGTGAGGTTCAGGCTCCGGGCGGCGAACTGCCCGAGGATCTGATGCAGACTGCCCGGCCGGTCGGCTTGCTGGAAGCAGACGAGGCTCGTCCGGTCGTGGCCGGTTGGCGACGGCAGGACGCCTCGCGCCACCAACACGAAACGGGTCTGGTTGTCCGCATGGTCCTCCACCCGCTCCACAACGCTCTCGAGCCCGTAGAGGCGCCCCGCCAACGCGGGAGCGATCGCGGCCGTCCCGTCGGGCTGGGCCTCGCCGACGAGCCGGGCCGCCTCGGCGGTCGACGTCGCGGCAACCAGCTGCACGCCGCGCAGTCGATCCTGCAGGAACCGCCGGGACTGCGCGAGCGCGACGGGAATCGAGACGACCCGGCGAATGTCGCCGAGTCCGGTGCCCGCCGGCGCAAGGAGATGGAGGTGGACGTCCAGCACGTACTCCAGCTGAATGAACAGCTCGACGTCGAAAACGAGGTGATCGAGCGTCGCGCTGACCGCGCCCTCTATCGAGTTCTCGATCGGGACGAAGGCCGCGTCGACCTCGCGATGATTGGCCGCGTCGAGTGCGTCGCCGATGGTCGCCATCGCGATGGGCTCGGCTCCGGCCAGTTCCGGGATCGACAAGAGCGCCTCCTCGCTGAAGGTTCCCTCAGGCCCGAGAAACGCAATCCGCCGCCAGGTCTGCGCCAGTGCCGCCATGCGGGCAGGATAGTGATAACGATGGACGAGCTCGAACTCCGGGGGTTGATCGAGGACCTGCGCTCTGGCGCGTGCTCGCCCGATGACGCCGTGAGGAGGTTGAAGAGGCTGCCGTTCGCAGAGTTGGGTTTTGCGAGGGTCGATCATCACCGAGCGCTCCGTCAAGGGCTGCCTGAGGCCGTCTATGGGCCCGGCAAGTCCCCAGCCCAGTGCGCGGCGATCGTCGCGGAGTTGCTCGCGGGCGGAAGTGGCGGCCCAGTCCTTCTCACACGCGCCGACGAAGCGCAGGTCGCCGCTTCAATCGAGGTGTCGCCGGGCGGGTGCCGGACGCCCTCGGTGCCGGAGGCGGGTCGCCTCAACACGGTCGTCTGGCGCGAGCAACCCGATCGGCCCGCGCGCTTGCTCGTCTGCACAGCCGGGACTGCCGACCTTCCCGTCGCCGAGGAGTGCGTTGCCGTTCTTCGCGCGTTCGGCTTCCACCCCGGCTTGCTCGGCGATTGTGGCGTTGCGGGCGTCCATCGCCTGTTCGCGTCGATCGAGGACATCGTTGATGCCGATGCGATAGTCGTCGTTGCCGGAATGGAAGGTGCCCTGGCCAGTCTCGTGGCGGGCCTCAGCCCCGCTCCGGTCATCGCCGTTCCGACGAGCGTCGGCTACGGGGCATCCCTGGAGGGCGTGACGGCACTTCTCGCGATGCACGCCTCGTGCGCCGCAGGAATCACGGTGGTCGGGATCGACAACGGCTTCGGTGCTGCATGCGCAGTGGCAAGGTTGCTCCGGTGACCTCTCGCCGCGCGATTCGAAGCGGAAAACGGAACCAGGGCGAGGAGACAGCCGCACCCGGGAGTGGAGCTGGCGGCCGCGTAGCCTGGTTTCACTGCTTCTCGGGCATCGCGGGGGACATGGCGCTGGGCAGCCTCGTCGATGCCGGAGCCGATCTGGGAGAGCTCGAGCGCTTGCTCGACCGCCTTCCGATCGGAGGATGGTCGCTCGAGTTCGAGCCCGTCCTGCGAAACGGCATCGCCGCCACTCGGGCAATCGTCGCAGTTCGCGGTGACGGCGTCGTGCGGACGTTCCCACATGTGATGGGCATCCTGGAGGAGGCCCGGCTTCCTGAGCGGGTGCGCGACCGTGCCGTCAGGGCCTTCTCGCTTCTCGCCGAAGTCGAAGGGCGCCTCCACCGGCGGCCGCCCTCACAAGTCCACTTTCACGAGGTCGGCGGTCACGACACGATCGTCGACATCGTCGGCACCGCCTCGGCACTCGAGTTGCTCGATGTGGCCACGGTCTCCGCCAGCCCGGTTGCCACGGGGCTTGGGATGGTCCGCAGCGCTCACGGCCTGCTGCCCAACCCCTCGCCTGCCGTCGTTGAGTTGCTCGAGGGGATCCCCACCGAGGGCCGTGATGTCAGCGTCGAGCTTACGACCCCTACGGGCGCGGCCATGTTGGCCGCTTGGGGATCGATGTTCGGGGCAATGCCGGCGATGACGATCGAGGCGGCCGGTTTCGGAGCCGGGTCGCGCGAGCTGGACGACCTGCCAAACTGCACCCAAGTTGTGATCGGTCTGCTTGCGGCGTCGGTCCACGCCTCGTCGTTCGGCGAGAGCCAGCAGCTCGTCCAGCTCGAGGCGAATCTCGACGACGTGACCGGCGAGACCCTCGCTCACACAGTCGCCGTGCTACTCGAGGACGGCGCCCTCGATGCCTGGGTGACACCGGTGCTGATGAAAAAGGGCCGACCGGGGCACGTCGTGAGCATCCTCTGCGACCCGGTTCTCGTCGGCGACCTCCGGCATCGCCTCGAGCACGAGACGGGAAGCCTCGGAGTCCGCGCACATAGCGTCGAGCGCTGGGCAGCACGGCGCGAGCTGCTGGAAGTCGAGGTCGACGGCTATCCCGTGCGAGTGAAGGTCAGCCCGGGGCGGGTCAAGGTCGAGCATGCCGACGCCGCCCGTGTCGCCGGGCGAACGGGGCGGCCGCTCCGCGAGGTCGCTGCCCGCGCCGAGGCCGCTTGGCGTCAGCAAGCCGAACTTCCGGATACGCCACCGGACCACGACCAAGGTCCAGGCGGCCCGATCACCCCGCTGAGACCTTGATCTTCACCTTGTCGGTTTGACCCACGCCCTTCGGCGGACTCGTCACCGGCCCTTCCGGAAGGCCCCCGCTCCCCACGGACGCCCAGAGCGTGTACGAGTAGCCCGAGCTGACGCCGAGTGGCGGAAGCGTCACTTCGACCGATGCCCCCGGGGCGAGGCGACCGATGCGTACGGCCGCCCAATGCGTCGGCGGGCTGGGCCCCGGATGGCGACCGATCGGTGGTTCGGGAACTGCTGATGCCGCAGCCCAGATCCCCGAGATCGGGATGTTGCCGGCATTCGCGACCACAAGGACGACCGAGATGCGCCCGGTCGGCGGCAGGACCGACGTCGAGCCCTGAGGCGGCAGCTGCATCGTCGTGGTGGTCGTGGACGTGGACGTCGTGGTGGTCGTGGAAGTCGAGGTCGTCGTCGACGAGGTCGTCGCGCCGGGAAGCGTGGTGGATGTCGTCGTGGACGTGGACGTGGACGTGGTCGTGGACGTCGACGTGGTCGTGGAGGTGGACGTCGTGGTTGTCGGCAACCCGACGATCCGCACGACCGGGGGCTGCACGGTGACCGCGACGATCACGAGAGCCTGGTGGATCTGCAGCCTGGGCGTGCCGGACAGCAGCGCAACCCAAGTCGACACCGCCGCGTTGCTCCACGAGGCGGGGTTGCTCACCCAGCTGGAGGCCGGAAGACGCCCGCGGCCGCTGGAACGCGGCAGGGAGAGCACGAAGGCGCGGTAGTCCCGGTCACCGAGCATCAGCTGCTTTCCTGCCTGGACGATCAAAGCAACTGCCCGGGCACGCGCCTGTACAACCGAAACCGCGAGGGTGGAGGTAGCGGAGTGCCCGCCGGGCGAGGCACCACTCGGAGCGAAAGCCGTTGGCCCGGTCGCGAGGGCAATGCCTCCTGTGAGCATCCGTGCCGCTCCGGCGCGCGTGGCGAGTGTCGCCTCGAGCATCTGCTCTGACCGAGCGTTCGGTGCTGAAATGCCCAGGGTTCCGAGCTGATCCAGATTGTCCGCGGTACCGGCGACGAGCCGGCCGAGGGCCTCCTCGAGTGTCGTCCTGTCCAGGGAGGTGGCACTGTTGCGTACGAGATGCATCGTCGACGCGAGCACGGTCGATTCGTCGATGACCGGGATGACCTCGATGACATAGGTCTGGGCGCTGACGCGGGCCGCAAGGCGACCTGAGTCCACCACGTCGGCCGCGACCTCGCCGATGACGACGGCGAAGACCACCGAGGCGGCAATCAGGACTGCCGTGCGCCCTTTCGCCCGACGCGCGGTTGCGAGTCCCCGCCGTCGCCAGCCTGCGATCATCGCCGAAGAAGCTAGCCCTTGCGCTCGCGGTGACCCCGGCGTCTCAGCTGAAGGCGAGCGCCCGGAGGGTCGTCCCGGTTCATGATCGCGATGTTCGACGCCCTGGCGGGGCCGTCAACTTCGCCCCGGACCGGATCACTCTCCGGCGGCGCCTCCGGCCACACTCACCTGGCTCTTGGTCGATCGCCAGTTGACCGTCGGCCGAATGGCCTCGAAGTTCACCCGGTCCTTGTAATGCTTGGCCGTCTCCACAAGCCGTTCGATCGTAGCGTCCACGAGGAGATGGGGCTTGAGCCCGAGCGCTGGCAGCTTGGTCGTCACGGCATGGAAGTAGTGCTCTTCCTTCTCCACTCGAGGATCGGGAACCGTGTCCACTGTGACCTCGCCACCTGAGACCCTTGCCGTGCGGTCTGCGAGCTCGCGCACCGAAAAGGACTCGGTGAACTGGTTGAAGACGCGGTACTCGCCGGCTTCGGCCGGGTTGATGCAGGCCAACTCGACACAGGCGAGCGTGTCGCGGATGTCGAGCATCGCCCGGGTCTGGCCACCCTTGCCATAGACCGTGAGCGGGTAGCCGACGGCCGCTTGGACCGCAAAACGATTCAGCACCGTCCCGAAGACCCCGTCGTAGTCGAAGCGCGTCAGCAAGTCACGGTGGAGCGTGGTCTCGGGAGTCTCCTGGCCGTACACGATGCCCTGGTTCAAGTCGGTCGCCCGCAGGCCCCAGATTCGGCACGCGAACTGAATGTTGTGGCTGTCGTGAACCTTCGACAGGTGGTAGAAGGAGCCCGGCTGCTTCGGGTATGGCAGCACGTCCGTGCGGCCCTTGTGGGTGATCTCGATGAAGCCCTCTTCGATGTCGATGTTCGGTGTTCCGTACTCGCCCATCGTGCCGAGCTTGACGAGGTGGACGGTGGGATCGAGCTCAGCGATCGCGTAGAGCAGGTTCAACGTGCCGACGACGTTGTTCACCTGGGTGTAGACGGCGTGCTCACGGTCGATCATCGAGTACGGGGCAGACCGCTGCTCGGCGAAGTGGACGACCGCCTCGGGGGCGAACTCACGGATGGTCTGTTCGACGAAGACGTGGTCGGTGAGATCACCGATGAACGGCTGGACCGTGTAACCCGTGACCTCCTTCCAGGTCGCGACCCGCCTCTGCAGCTGGCGGATGGGCACGAGGCTGTCGACGCCCATCTCGTTGTCGTACTGGCGCCGAGCGAAACTGTCGACGACGCCGACGTCGTGGCCCCGAGCGGACAAATGCAGGGCAGTCGGCCAACCGAGATACCCGTCCCCACCGAGTACGAGGATCCTCATGTGTTTTCTTCTCCTTGTCGATCGCGAAGCTCTTCGCTGCCCAGTTCGCGAAAGACCCGCTCGTGATTATCGGACGCGACAAATGGCACCTTTAGAGACCCGAGCCGGACCCTAAGGCCACCGGGCGCGCCGCCCCTAAAACGGAGCCCACCTGAAGTTTATCGGCGCGAGCCACCGCAAGGGCAACTTTGGTGGATACCCTGGGACTCTTGCCATCTCGCCATTCCGGCGAGCCTTTCCGGTCGGGCCTCGGGAGCCTCAGCTGTGGACAAGCGTCTCTATCTCGACGTCAATCGTTTTGCTGCGCGAACCGCGTGGGCTCATGGCGTCGTCGCGTTCTTCGCGCGACCGTCAGCACTCGTGATCTTCGCCGTCCTGCTCTTGGTCGCCCTGTTGCGCGCCCGCGCTGCGGGTCTCGGCGGAAGCGATCTCGACCAGGTCGCGACCCTGATATGGGTCGCGCTCGGCGCCGGGCTCGGCTACGTCGTGTCACTGCCCGTCGTACACCTGGTCGGACGAACCCGACCCTTCGTGGCGATCCCGCATGCGGTGGTCCTGATCGCGAGACCAGCCGGGTTCAGCTTCCCGAACGAGCACGCGGTCATCGCAGGAGCCGTCGCCGCCGGGCTCTGGCTGAGCCGGGCTCGCCTGACCGCTGCGCTGGCGACGCTGATCGCGATCCTGATCGCCTGGGCGGTCGTCTACACGGGCACGGCGTACCCCGGCGACGCCGCCGCAGGTCTGCTGATCGGAGCAATCGTGAGTCTCGTGCTCTATCCCCTCGCGATCGCGTCGTTGCGAGAGGGAGTGCATGCACTGGCGCGATCGCCGCTCAAGGTCCTTGTCGGAGGCAGTCACCATGGGCGGCCCGCCGGGCCAGGTCCGGCAGCCCGCCCGGAGCCTGTCGGCGAGAGCGGCGCCGTTCGCATCCTGCCGCCGGGCGAAGGTGGCTCCGTTCGCATCCTGCCGCCGGGCGAAGGTGGCTCCGTCCGCATTCTGCCGCAGGACGAGAGGGCCTCCCTCCGTGCCCTGCCGCCGGACAAGACGACTTCCCTTCGCATCCTGCCGCCGGAAGATACCGGCAGGGGGGCCGGGGGGACCTGACCCAAGCTGGTCCTCAAGGCGTCGGGGCGCGAAGCTCGCGACAAGCCGGTGTGGCGCAGCTGGAAGCGCAGGCGACTTGTAATCGTCAGGTCGTGGGTTCGAGTCCCACCACCGGCTCGGTGAGGTCTTCACGAAAGACCTTCTCCATCTTCACCAAAGGGTGTATCCCTGCCCACTTCTGCGGTCCGAGAACGCGGA
>Ga0209415_10009886_pt1 | contig 16313 bp, 16 predicted proteins | sample PeaSoiSIISIP2007_FD_187696 | JGI IMG/M metagenome (GOLD analysis project Ga0209415, IMG submission 187696) | Peat soil microbial communities from Weissenstadt, Germany - SII-SIP-2007 (SPAdes) (version 2) | ecosystem: Environmental > Terrestrial > Soil > Wetlands > Peat | place: Germany...
GGGAGCCGATCGGCAAGGTGCGCGTCGACCTCAGCGACGAGCCGGTTGGCATCGACCACGTCGAATACCACGCACACCGCGACATATACGGTTGCGATGAGCAGCGTCGACACGACTGCAACGCGGACTGCATGAGCAACGTGCGGCCGTGTATCGCGGTTCCGGAACTTCATTCGGGAACGATCCTGAATCCGACGCCGCGAATCGTCTCGATCCGCACATGGCCGGGAGCGAGCTTGGCACGAAGCCGCGCCACATGTACGTCGATGGTATTCGACCCAAGTGCGTCAGCCTCGTGGTCCCAGACGTGCAGTGCGATGGAGCGCCTCTCGACGACAGCTGGTGAACGGCGCATGAGGAGTTCGAGGATGGAGAGCTCCGTTCCGGTCAGCCCGACGATCGTCGGTCCCGTCCTGACCTCGCGGGTGGCCGGATCGAACTCGAGATCCCCGATCTTCAAGAGCGGCGCCTGCAGCGCGCCCGACCGGCGCTGCAAGGCTCTGAGGCGAGCTACCAATTCGCCGAAGTCGAACGGCTTGACCAGATAGTCGTCGGCTCCTTCGTCGAGCCCCGCAACACGGTCGCTCGCCGCATCACGAGCGGTGAGCATGAGGATCGGGAGCGCCGAGCCCTGACGGCGCAGCTGTCGCACCACGTCGAGTCCCGAGACCACCGGCATGCGCCAATCGAGGATCGCCACCTCGTAGTCGTAGGTACGCAGAAAGCGAAGGGCCCATTCCCCGTCACTGACGGCGTCGACGACGTACCCCATCTCGCGCAGTCCTCGCTCGAGCACAGAGCGCAATCCGGCGTCATCCTCGGCGACCAGCACTCGCACGACCACTGGTCTACACGATCAACCTGACGACCAGATGAAATCGGGACCTTCATGATTCCGCAAGGCTCGATGGGCGACAATTGGCGGAGCGGCGTCACGAGGCCGCGCCCCCTGAGCCGGAGCCCGAACGCTATGTCTCGACACACGACCCCTCGCTGCCGGCCCGGCCGGTGGCTGCCGGGTTTCGGCTCGGCAGGGGCGGGTACCGTGCTCCACAGGGCAGAGGTGAGACGACTCTGACCTATGGTCGAGCGATCTATTGGAGAGTGACATCAGTCCGTGGGAATCGACGTGCCTAGAACCGAGCGGGACGAGGTCCACCGGTTGACCGACGTGCGCCGCGCCCCATCGGCACGGGATCGTTCGGGTCACAGCAAGATCGACACGCTGGAGCGACCCCCGGCGCGCCCGGCGCGCCCCCGTCCCCGGGTCCGACCACGTGTCGGGGCAGCGGGCGACGCGATCCGCTCCAGGAGGTGGGTGCGCCGGCACAGGATCATCAGTGCTCTCGTCCTCGTCGTCGTGCTCCTCACGCCGGTGTGGTGGTCTCTCGGATCCGCGCTCACGGACCCCGGTTTCGGCACGAGCGTGCCGGCGCGGTTGGCCGAGTGGGTCCGCGAGCACGGCGGCACGTCGCTGGTGAACTGGGCTGAGAACACCTGGTACTCCCATCACCCCCCGCCGGTGGGCGGACGTCCCCCCAAGGGCGCGATTCCCACCGCATCGTCAAAGGCTCCCGTGCGACCGGACGCCCACGGCTCGCCGACGACCCCGGTCCCCCCGCACCTACCGGCCCCGCCGCCCATCGTGCCGATCGCCAGTCCGCCTGTCGCGGGCGAGGGCCAGTGGCGTCCCGCGGGGCGGCTCGTCGGCGGGCAGCCGGCTGTCTACGAGGCGTTCGTACGCCCCGACGCCGTGCACACGAGCGTCGTTGTGGGCGTGGCATGGATGGACACCGAGCTGCTGTCGGCAACCCTCTACTCGGGAAGCATCATCCCCGGGGGCGGGCCATTCGCGAACACCGCACCCATCTCGCCCCCGGCGGCCAAGACCCTCGTCGCCGCGTTCAACGCCGGATTCCTGATGAAGAACGCCAACGGTGGGTACTACACGGAGGGCAAGACGGTTGTGCCCCTGCGTCAGAATGCGGCGTCGTTCGTCATCTACAGAGATGGTCGAGCCACGGTCGGCCAGTGGGGCCGCGACGTGACCATGACCTCCGATGTCGTGGCCGTCCGCCAGAACGTGGACCTCGTGGTGGACGGTGGCAAGCCCGTTGCGGGGCTCAACGCCAACGACACCACGCACTGGGGGTACACCCTGGGCAACCGCGTGTACGTGTGGCGGTCGGGCGTCGGGGTCACCGCCAACGGAGCCCTCGTCTACGTCGCTGGTCCGTATCTGAACATCACCGACCTCGCGGACGTCTTGGCACGGGCCGGTGCCGTTCGGGCCATGGAGCTCGACATCAATACCGACTGGGTGAATTTCTCGACGTACTCTCCCGCGACACCCACCGGACTCGCCGGCCCCGGCAACGGAACGGACCTGTTGAGCACGATGGTGGGCACCCCGCAGCGGTATTTCGAGTCGTGGTGGTCCCGGGACTTCTTCACCATGTCGGCCCGCACGCCCTGATCCGCTCCCTGAGCACCCATTCGGCCGGGATGCCGAAAGCTCTCAGCCTCCTCAAAGCAAATCTTCACGCTCCGGTAAGGGTCCTCGGCGCAAGATGTCAGGGAGAAGGTGACGTGCCGTGACCATCCCCCAATACACCAGAGGAGCCCGTGACCCCCGCGCTGACGCGTTCGGACGGGTGCAGCGCGCCTTCCGATGGACCGTCTTCGGCTCGGTGACCGCGGTTGCCGCGATCTTCGGCGTCGTTGCTCACCAGATCCCGGGACGATCCGCGAAGACGCCCGCGACCTCGGGAGCAGCCTCGGTGAGCGCAGGGGCGCCGGCCAACACCGGTACCGGCAACTCAGGCACGGGCAATACCGGCACCGGCAGCACGGGCAACACCGGTGCAGTCGCCGCTCCGACCGCACCGGTACCGACCCAGCGGGCCCCCACCGCGGTGTCAGGCGGCACCGGGTGGTGAGGTGGGAATCTCCCCGGAGTTGATTGCAAGGACCGGGTCGGCCTGGGGGGTCACCCACTGGCGAGCCCTGGGAACGACGGTCACGCTCGTCGTCGAACGCGCCGAGGTCCTGGCGGAGGCGGAAGCGATCCTGCGCCACGAGCTCGAGACCTTCGACCGAACGTGCAGTCGCTTCCGCGCTGACGCGGAGATACGCAACCTCGCCACTGGTGCCGGTGACGTGGTGCCGGTGAGCGCACTGCTGTTCGAGGCGGTCAAGGTAGCGTGCGCGGTCGCGGCTCACACCGACGGGGCCGTCGATCCAACCGTCGGGCGCGCCGTCGAATGGCTGGGCTACGACTGCGACTTCGAAGCAGTCCCGGCGGTCGGCACCGCGTTGAACGGCACTCCCGAACCCGCGCCGGGCTGGTGGCGCGTCGAGTTCGACGACGACCCTCCCCGGGTGAGAGTGCCGGCCGGTGTGTGCCTCGATCTCGGTGCGACGGCCAAAGCCCTCGCGGCGGACCGGGCCGCAGCCCGGATCTCCTCGCGCACCGGCTCGGGATCACTGGTCGGTCTGGGCGGAGACATCGCCGTCGGCGGCCCCGCCCCGGCCGACGGTTGGCCGGTCGGAATCGCCTTGGATTCCTCGGCACCGTTCGGGGCCGGTCCGGTGGTGTCGGTCTGGCAGGGCGGGATTGCCAGTTCGAGTACCGCGGTCCGAGCCTGGCGGCGCGGAGGACGTCGACTCCACCACATCATCGACCCGTCAACCGGTGACTGTGCGGGTGAGTACTGGCGCCTGGTGTCGGTGGCGGCCCGAAGCTGCGTCGACGCCAATGCCGCCAGCACCGCGGCGATCGTCTGGGGGGAACACGCTCCCGACCGTCTGAGCGCCATGGGCCTTCCCGCTCGCCTGGTGCGTCACGACGGCACGGTCCTGACCGTGGCGGGGTGGCCGCCCGACTGCCCTGACTCGTCACGATGATGGGGGCGACATCGTCGCAGATGCTCTGGTACACCACGCGCGCCACCGGCATCGTGGCGCTCGTGTTGCTCACCGCGACGATTGTTCTCGGCGTGCTCACCTCGGTGCGATTCGGCACGTGGAGGTGGCCGCGTTTCACGTTGCAGGACATGCACCGCAGGATCTCACTCCTGGCCTTGGTGTTCGTCGGCTTGCACGTTGTCACGACGGTCTCGGACTCGTTCGCCCCCATCGGGTGGATCTCGGTCGTCGTGCCCTTCACGTCGTCCTACCGCCGCCTGTGGTTGGGCCTGGGCACCGTGTCGGTGGACGTTCTGCTCGCCGTCACCATCTCGAGCCTCGTGCGCTCGAAGATCAATCCCCGCACCTGGAGAGCACTGCACTGGCTCGCGTACGCGAGCTGGCCGCTTGCCGTGGTGCACGCGCTCGGAACGGGCACCGATCCCCACCTGGGGTGGATGCTCCTTCTCACCGTCGGCTGTGTGGCCAGCGTGCTCGGTGCTGTGGGGTGGCGGCTGACGGCAGGTTGGCCGGCCCGGACCGGTACCCGTGTCGCCGCCGGTATGGCCGTTGTGGTGGCCGTGGTCGCCCTCGCGGCGTGGACTGCCGCCGGACCGCTCCGCCCGGGCTGGGCAGCGCGGGCAGGGACGCCGGCGGCGTTATTGGGCTCTCACCGGAGCGCGGTCGCGCCACGGGCTTCGTCGAGCGGTACTCAGAGCCCACCGACTTCCTCGTCGGTCCCGGGCTCCGGTGCGCTTCCGGCCCCGCCATATCGCGCCGCGCTGGCGGGAACCATCAGTCAGCAGGCCCAAGCCGGAGGGACGGTGCAGGTCGCCATTCGAGCTCAGACCGCCGGGACGCTCGTCGCCACTCTCGACGTGGTCATCACCGGCACTCCGGACGGCAGCGGCGGTGTCATGATGCAACAGAGCCGCGCGACTTTCGGTCCACCGAGCACTCCCGGCGAGTTCCAGGGCCAGATCACCGGTCTCGACGGCTCCCGGTTGGTTCTGGCATTGACGAGCGGGGCCGGAGCCACCCTTGGGCTGCGCGTCGATCTTTCGGTCGCCGGGAGCCACGTCACGGGGGAACTCACGTCGCTCAGCGGTGCCGGGGGCACAGCATCGGGCGAGGGGGTCGGCCATGGCAATTGAAGTTCCGGTCATCGCGGATCACGTCGGCAACCTCAAGACGACCAGAATCCTGGCTGCCTGGGCCCGGACGGGGCGAGCCGACCTCACCGGGCACGTCGACACCTTCGGTCCGATGCCCATGCCCCGTCACGCCGACACCGCGTCAGCCGGCCGGCTCGTGGAAGCGGTGCGCTCGTCGGGATTGGTAGGACGGGGAGGCGCCGGATTCCCGACGGCCCGCAAGCTCGACACGTTCCGAGCCGGGCGTCGTCGACCTCTTGTCGTCGTCAACGCCATGGAGGGTGAGCCCGCCAGCCACAAGGATCGGGCGTTGCTGACCAGTGCCCCTCACATCGTGCTCGACGGAGCCGAAATGGCGGGCATGGCCGTAGCCGCTCGCGAGATCGTTCTCTGCGTGGCCGACGACCAGGACTCCAGTGCCCAAAGCATCCGCACCGCACTGGCCGAGCGAGCCGCGGCCGGCATCGGGCGTCTTCCCGTGAAGCTCGTCCGTCCGCCCGGTCGCTATGTCAGCGGCGAGGAGTCCGCCCTCGTGGCGTGGATCCAAGGCGGTCCGGCCCACCCGCAATTCCGTCCCGTCAAAGGAGTCCCGCTCACCGTCGGACGCCAGCCCGTCCTCGTCCAAAGTGCCGAAACCCTGGCGCACCTCGCCCTCATCGCCAGGTACGGCCCGGATTGGTTCCGAAGGGCAGGCCTGAGCGACGCGCCCGGAACGTGCCTGGTGACCGCGTCTGGAGCGGTGGAGTATCCCGGCGTCTACGAGGTCGATATCGGCACCCCCGTCCGCCTCATCCTCGAGCGTGCGGGATTGACCGGGCCCGTGGGCGCCGTCCTCGTGGGTGGTTACGGGGGAACCTGGTTGAGCCCGAAGCTCCTCGATGTCCCCTTCGCCCCCCGGCCGTTGGCAAGCGTCGGAGGGGCCATGGGGGCCGGTGTCCTGGCGGCTCTCCCCGCGGCGTCGTGCGGACTGGCCGAGACGGCTCGTGTCGCGCTCTACATGGCTGAACAAAGTGCCGGGCAGTGCGGACCCTGTCTCCACGGTCTGCACTCCATCGCCTACGATCTCGTAGAAGTGGCGCGCGCCGACGGCGACCGTTCAGCGCTGGCGCGCTTGCGCTTCCGGGTCGGCACAGTGGAAGGGCGTGGAGCTTGTGGTCACCCCGATGGGGTGGTCCGCTTGGTGCGCAGTGCCCTCGAGGTGTTCGCCGCCGACGTGGCAGAACATGCGCGGCATCGGCCGTGCCCGTGGTGGAACGATCAACCGCTCCTGCCGACCCCATCTTCTCTCCTTCCGGGTGGTCGAAGAGCGACGAACGGAAGACGATAGCGACACATGGCTGTCACCACGACCGAGTACCGCCTCCGCGTGAACCCGATCGCCTGTGACGCGTTCGGGTACTGTGCCGAGCTCGTCCCTGAGCTCGTGTCCGTCGACGAGTGGGGATATCCGATCATCGTGGCCAAAGCGATTCCTCCGCGCCTGTTCGAGCTGGCTCGTTTGGCGGTGAGGGAGTGCCCTCGCCAAGCCCTGTTCATGGAGGAGGTCGTACGACCTTCGCCATCGGGAAAACCTCGACCGGCCCGCCGGCGATGACACCTACACCGTCGCCGCATGTTGACGCACCAGGTTTGACCCGACCTCGAGAGACGACTCTGGGCATGGACCGTCCGCTACGTTCCAGTTGATGCCACAGGGACAGCGATCAGGGCTTGACCACCTGGAGACCTCCTCGGGCCGGCGCCCCTTTCAGCGCCGCGGGCGGCATGCCTCGCCCCGCCTCCGACGAATACGTGCTGTCGTGGGACTGCTCGTCATCGTCGTCCTCGGCGTGGGGATCGGCCTCGAGGTGTCGGGTTCGGGGTCCGGTCCCGGTCCCGGTTCCGGTTCCACCCACCACCGTGCACGGGCCTCTCGCTCCGCCGTCGGATCCGAGCATCCCGCCAAGGCCGTTCCCATTCCCGCGGCGGAATCAGGCCTTCTTCCCTGGCGCCTGGCAGCGCCCATCAGTCGCGCCGTCGTTCTTCCGGGCACGGGCAGCCAGTTGGTCGTGCTCGGTGGATTGACCACCGGCGACACATCGTCGAGCGGGGTGTACACCCTCGACACGTCAGACGGGCACCTGACCGAGGTCGGTCACCTGAGTGGGCCGCTCCACGACGCCGCGGCCTCGATCGTGGGCGGACAGGACGACGTCTTCGGCGGTGGAGGTGCGACAACCGTCGCGACCGTGCAGTCCTTCCCCGCCCCCGGCTCGGGCTCAGGGACCGTCACCCCCCCTGGCCCGACTGCCACCGTGGTGGGATCGCTCCCCCAGACCCGGTCGGATGCCACCGCCGTCACCATCGGCGCGACGAGCTACGTCGTGGGTGGTTTCGATGGGACCAACGCCGATCCCGATGTGCTCGCCACCACCGATGGGCACTCGTTCCGATCCGTGGCATCGCTTCCCGTCCCCGTTCGATATCCGGCCGTCGCCGCCCTGGGGGGAAGGATCTACGTGTTCGGCGGCCAAGCGATCACTGGGACCCACGCCGGTCAACCGGTCGACGACATCCAAGTGATCGACCCCGGCCGGCACACGGCAGCACTGAACGGGCATCTTCCCGAGCCTCTGAGTGGTGCGATGGCTGTGAATGTCGGCGGCTTCGTTTACGTGGCAGGAGGTGAGAGCACGGCGCCCCAACCATCGACCCCGGGGGTCGGGACGACGCAGATCGGCGCACCGTCCACATCGAACCCCGGCGCCGGCAAGAGCGGAGCAATCACCGATGCCTTCGTGTCTGGGGGGAACACTCCGGCTCCAACCTCGGCATCAGGAAGATCACCTGCCGTGTTGACAGCCACGGGCTCGTCCGCCACGACGAGCACGGTTTCCTCTATTTGGGCCTTCAACCCCACATCGGCGCAACTCGCTCCAGCGGGGCGCCTGCAGGTACCGGTGTCCCACGCCGGAGTTTCGGTGATCGGTTCCACGGCGTGGTTGGTCGGCGGCGAGTCCAATGGGACCCAGGTCACCACGGTGCAGATGCTGACACCCAACGCCGCCTTCGGCACCGCCGGGGCGGCGGGCGCGGGGTCGCCGTACTTCGGAGCAAAGCTTCTGATCGCCGACCGGGGGAACAACCGGTTGCTCGTCATGGACGCATCGATGAATGTCCAGTGGACATACCCGTCGGCATCGACACCTTCTGACCCGCTGAGCTTCTACTTTCCCGACGACGCCTTCTTCATCAACAAGGGCACCGCCATCATCTCCAACCAGGAACAGAACGAAACGATCGTCGAGATCGGGTATCCGTCCGGGAAGATCGTGTGGTCCTACGGCCACGCGAAGCAGACCGGCACTGCTCCCGGATATCTGCACGAGCCCGATGACGCTTATCTGCTCAAGAACGGCCAGATCACGGTCGCCGATGCGGAGAACTGCCGCGTCCTCGTGCTCAATGCGAACGGGACCGTCGCGCACCAGATCGGCACCAACGGCGTCTGCGTTCACAACCCACCGGTGTCGATGGGATCGCCCAACGGTGACACTCCTCTCGCCGACGGCAACCTCCTGATCTCGGAGATCAACGGGTCGTGGGTGAGCGAATACACACCGACGGGCCACCTGGTGTGGACCCTGCATCTCCCCATCAGTTACCCGTCCGACCCGCAGCAGATCGGACCGAACCTCTACCTGATCGCCGATTACTCGACACCGGGAGAGGTCCTCGAGTTCACACGGAGCGGTCAGATCCTGTATCGCTACCAGGTCACCAACGGTCCGGGCATGCTCGATCACCCGTCGTTGGCAGAGTTACTCCCGAGCGGAGCCATCATGGCCAACGACGACTATCGAAACCGGATGGTCGCTTTCGATCCGCGTACCGGAGCTCTCGTCTGGCAGTACGGCCTCAACAACCAGGCCGGCACCGCGCCTGGGATGCTCAACACGCCCGACGGGTTCGACCTCTTGCTTCCCGACGGCTCGACTCCGACACACTCTGCGACCGGCTGACCTCTCCCGTCCGTGCGTACAGGACTTCATAAAGCCTTCACGGGCCTCACGTAAGTTGTCCGGGCACCCTCACTCCCACATGCAGGGCGCCTGAGGAGGGCGGGGCACGGGCACTGTGATCTACATCCCCCGACAGAGGGCCTGTGCCTCGCTAACCCTCAGGGGAGATCTGCGGCCACACCGATTCGATCACCGCCAGGCACCAGCTCCGTCTAGTCGGTGTTCACGATCAGCAGGCTGCAGGGGCAGTGGTGGGAGACCTTGTTGGGAACGCTCCCGAGGACGAGCCGCTTGACCCCACCCATGCCCTTGTTCCCGATCACGACCAGATCGGCATGGACCAGTTCGGCCACCTTGAGAAGCATGTCCGCGGGGTCACCCTCGACGTTGTGCACCTCGGCCGACACGCCCTGGCGTTCGGAGTCGGCGACCAGGCGCGCGCACAGGTTCTCGCCGTGGTCACGCATCTCCGCGTTGGCGGTCGCGACGGCAGTGGGGTCGCCGTAACTAGCGGCAGCCATCGAGACCATGCGCATGACATGGACGATGTGGAGAGTCGCACCGTACATCTTGGCGAGGTTGAGAGCTTCGTTGACGGCGGTCCCAGCCCGTTCTGAGCCGTCGGTTCCCACGACGATGACTTTGAACATTGCTTACGCTCCAAATCCAGCAGATGCTGCTCGGGCTCTGGCTCGCGCTCGGCCGGCGAGGATGCTCAACCTGTTGTGTCGACGATGAGAACGGAGCACGGAGCTTGGTGGGCGACGTCGTTCGGCACGCTGCCGAGCACTCGCCGCACACCCTTCATCCCCTTGTTCCCGACCACGATGAGATCCGCGTGTTCCTGACCGGCGATGGTCGTCAGGGCCTCGGCCGGCTCCCCCGCCGCGGCGTGGACAATTGGGTCCAAGCCCTCCGATCGGGCCATGGAGGCCAGCTGCTCCAGGAGACGATCGGACGGATGGAGGTTCAAGGAGTAGCGGAGCTCCTCGGGGAGACCCACCTCTTGTGGCGGTCTGGCCCGTTCGGGCTTGTAGGCGGTGACGATGTGGAGCTCCGCGCCGCACATCTTCGCCAGGGTCATGGCCGCTCCCACCGCTTCGGCCGCGGTCGGTGAGTCGTCGGCTCCAACCACGATCGTCTTGAACATCGATTCCCCCTCCGGTCGAAGGTGACGCAGAATCCGGGCGGTCAGGCTGCCCGCAGCTAGTCCGGCGTGGCCCTTGTCTAGACGGCAGGACGCCTCCCCGACAATTGCGGCGAATAGCTCCGAGGGAAAGGGCCCCGTCTCGGACGACGGGACGGTCGTCCGTCAGCGCATCAAGGAGCTGAGAAACGCGTTGCCGGACACTCTGTAAGGGTCGTACCGAACATCGGCATGGTCCGGTTCAGACGCCGGTGGAATCAGGTTGCCGTCCGTCGTGGTTTGTGTTCGAGCTGATCAAGGGCGCGACGAAGGACCTCGGCTTCCGAGCGGGAGAGTGTCTCCGCGAATCGGACCAGGGCAGGTTCGGGGTCACGAGCCACTGCGAGGGTCTCGTGCATCAGGTCCGCGGTGTGGGCGGCCCGAGTGCCGGTGGTGGAGAACCGGATGGACCGTCCCTCCATCCTGCGACTCACGAATCCCTTGTGCACCAGCCGGTCGAGGACCGTGGCAACCGTCGTGTAGGCATAGCCAGGGAGCGCATCGGCCACGTCTCTTCCCGTCAACTCGTGACCCGGCTCCTCCCACAGGAGGTCCATCACCCTCCGTTCGAGCTCTCCGAGCCTCGCCACGCCGCAGCTGCATTCGACGCAGGTGCACGGATCACACGAACACTTCGGGTTGTCGCACGTCGTGGTGCTCATCCGCGAACCATCCTTGCGGCACTCATCGATGAACCCCCTGCCCGCCGGCCGAGGTGCCGCTCCCGGACATACTACGGAGTGTAGTAGTACTGGGGGCATGGGAGCAGTGGAGGGACCGACCGTCGGCCGTGACCCGGTCGGCAGGGTCGAGTCGACTCGGTCCCCCACGGCGAGATCCCTCCCGCGAGTGCCCGACACCCGTCGGGTCCTGCAGCTCGTATTGGCGACGCTGTGGCTCGTCGATGGCCTTTTGCAGTTCCAACCCTTCATGTTCAGCCGGGCATTCGGGACCCAGATGCTGGCCGGCATGGCGCACGGAAACCCGCGCGCCATCGCCCACTCCATTACCTGGGCGGATCTGGTCATCGGACACCATTCAGTGGTCGCCGACGGGATCTTTGCCCTTGTCCAGGTCCTCCTCGGGTTCGGTATCGCGTGGCGCCCGACCGTCAGACCGGCGTTGGCGGCTTCGATCGTGTGGTCATGCGGCGTGTGGTGGTTCGGCGAGGGCCTGGGTGGGCTCTTTTCGGGCACCGCCAATCCGATCACCGGCGCACCCGGCGCCGTGCTGCTCTATGCCCTTCTGGCAGTCGTGCTGTGGCCCACCGACCGGTCCGGGACCACACCTCGGTTCGTGGCCGCTCGAGCCGTGGGCGAAGGGGTCGCCCGAGTTCTGTGGATGGGTCTGTGGGGACTGCTCTGTTGTGTCGCCGTGCTCGGCGCCAACCGCTCGCCGCAGGGACTCAACCAGATGGTGGGCCAGATGGCGATCGGCCAGCCCCTGTGGCTTGCCGGCGTGGACCATCACGTCGCCCACCTACTGGCACAGCGTGGGCTGGGGGTCTCGGTCGGGCTGGCGGCGATCCTCGGGCTCGTTGCCGTCGGGGTGGTTCTGCCCCCCCGAGCCTCTCGGATCACCACGGCCATAGCGGTGGCACTAGGCACAGGGATCTGGGTCCTGGGGGAGAACTTCGGCGGCCTGTTCACCGGCACGGGCACCGATCCGAACTCCGGACCTCTTCTGGTGCTCATAGCCGTGGCCTATTGGCCGTACCGGACGCGGTCGACTCCCGACGCGGCGAGCGGTGTCAACGCGATGGCGGCATAAGCGATGCAGGTGCCCGGATGGCTTCCGGACTCGTTCGCGGGATTGATGATCGCGGTCTCGATCTACTGTTCGGTCGTTCTCCTGACGTATCGGCGAACGGACCGGCGGATCAACCTGGACATCAACATCGCCCACGTGACGATGGGGGTGGCGATGGCGGGAATGCTCGTGCCGACGCTGACGACGCTCCCGACGGGGCTGTGGGAAGCGGTCTTCGTGGGGACGGGGACGTGGTTCTTGTGCCGGAGCGTTCGATTCGTGGCCCGGCACGTGGGCAATGAAGCCCGGCCCGACCTGCATCATGTTTCGCACTACCTCACCCACCTCGTGATGTCGTGCGGCATGCTCTACATGTACTTGGCTGCGCCTGCCGCCGTCCCGGCAAGCTTCGGGTCCATGTCCATGGGAGCTCCGGCGGGCGCGACCGCAGACTTCGTCGGTCTACCCCTGCTCTTCGTAATCGTGCTGAGTGTCTCCGCCGTCTGGCACATCGACACGCTGAGCGCGATGTTTTCGAACAAGCAGTCGGCCCCGCTCCCTGCTCGAACGACCAGCGATCCCATGAGCGCAGTGCCGCCGATAGGCAATTTCGAAGGGGTGATGTTCGACACCGAGTTGTCGAGATCATGTGTTTGCGTGGCCCCCGACACGGCGGCGGAGGAGGACCGAACCTTCATGGCTCCGCGTCTCGAAATGGCTTGCCACGTCGCCATGTGCATCACGATGGGCTACATGCTCATCCTGATGCTCTGAACCGGCGGGGGTGGCGCGCCCGACATGTCGGCTCTCGAACCCGATGGCGACAACGACCTTGCCTCGATAGTGTCAGGTCCTCCGCAATGCCTCCACGACGTGCACCGAGTCGATGATCGAACCACCCGCCCAGCGACCTGAGCCACAGAGGCGCCCCACCGGTCCGACGATGCTCACGCGCGGCAGGGACCAAAGGGCTCGGGTCGTCCTCGTCGTCGTGGTCGCGGTCGTCCTCGCTGTCGGGATCTCGCTCGCCCTGACCTCGTTTCACTCGAGTGGTGGCCGGTTCGACGGGCCGCTCGGATCCAACCCGAACGGTCCCGGCTTCACCTCCGGATCCGGCAATTCCGGGACGGGCACGACAGGGAGCGGCGGCAGCGGCATTGCCGGTAGCGGAAGCACCGGGTCCGGCAACACGGGGGCCGGGAACACAGGGACCGGTGGCAGTGGCGCTCCGGCCGGGGAAGGTGCCACGTCGGGGAATACCGGAGCCACCGCCTCGGCCGGCTCGCCCGCAAACAGCGCCGGATCCCCCGCAAGCGGCGCTGGGGGGATGGCCACGGGCGGAACCTGACCTCCGCCGGAAGCGTTTCGGGCGACCGAACCTTTGATCAATCACTGGCGTGCCGACGCGCCACGAGGGCGAGGGTCAGCCGAGTCGAAGCGTTTCGAGAGGCTCCAGACGGGCGGCCTTGATGGACGGGTAGAGGCCGGCAGCAACGGACACGAACAGCGCCAAACCCATCCAGATGGGAATGTCGCCATAGGAGATCACGACCACCCACCCCGCCAATTTGGACACGGCAAAGACCACGCCGATTCCAATCACGGCGCCGAGGATGCCACCCAGGACGCCGACGAATAGCGACTCGAGCAGGAACTGCGCCCCGATCTTCGAACGGCTATGGCCGACGGCCCGCCGAATGCCGATCTCGGCCGATCGCTGAATCACCGATATCGACATCACATTTGCGATCCCGATGCCACCCACCGTCAACGCGAGCAATCCCGCAAGCAAAGCGACCTGCTGAAGGGTCTTGTTCGCTTGCGCCGCCGCTTGGAGCACATCGCTCGGGATCTTCGTCGACACCTGGTCGGGACCGCCGAGGTTGATCGCCGTCGGGATCGCGTTTGTGGTCGCCTGTGTCGTACCGGGGACGGCACGGATGTACAGCTCGTTCGGCTCGCCGTTGGTCCCCAAGATGTGTTTTGCGGCCCATTGGGTCACGAATGCGGCGTTGTCCAGATCCGGATCGAGCGCCACCGGTCCTAGCACTCCCACCACGCCAAAGTTGGTGTTGTTGAGCAAGATGGTGCGCACCTCGCCCGGCAGGTACCCGTACTGCCTTGCGATGCCCGAGCCAAGGACGACGGATCTCTGATGGAGCTGGCTGTCACTCGGGTTCAACCAGCGCCCATCGAGTAGTGGTACTTGGAGCACAGCCGGCAGATTGTCATCGGCGGCCCGCACCGGTACGGGAAACGCCTGATAGTAGGAACTGGCGCCCTGAATCGGCAACGAGATCACACCCGACAGGTTTGTCGTGGCGGCGGCGCCGGTCACGGTCGAGACATTCTCGACGCGCTGGACGGCGTTTACGGGAAAGGTCGGGTTCTGCGTTCCGAACGTACCGCCCGCTTGCGCAATGATGAGGTTCGTGCCGAGTTGCGCCAGCTGGGATTGAAGAGCTCCCTTGGCACTCTCGGTCAATCCCACCGCGCTGACCATGGCGGCGACGCCGATGACCGGACCCAGCATGATCAGCAGGGTCCGAACCTTGCGTGCCTTGAGGCCAGCCCAAGCGACACCGATGAGGTCTCGTAGCTGGCTCACTGTGCAACTTCTACCCGCCGCTCGTCGGCCACAATGCGACCATCTCGCATGGTGACCTGACGACGCGCCGTTCCGGCGACGGTCGCATCGTGGGTCACCATGACTACAGCGCGCTCGGGTGACTCCAGACGTCTAAAGATCTCCAGGACATTTGCGGCATTGACGGAATCCAGCGCCCCGGTCGGTTCGTCGGCAAGTATGACGAGCGGATTAGTCACAATTGCCCGTGCCAGCGCGACGCGTTGTTGCTCTCCGCCCGACATTTGCACGGGGCGGTGGTGGGCGCGCTCAGCCAGTCCAAGGCGATCAAGCGCGTCATAAGCCCGTTCGTGGCGTTCCTTGGTCCGCAGGTCGCGATAGAGCAAGGCCGTCTCAACATTTCCGAGCGCAGTCAAATGGGGAATCAGGTGAAATTGCTGGAAGACAAAACCGATCGAGTCACCACGGAGCTTGGAGCGGGTCGGATCATCCAGAGCACTGACATCTTGTCCGGCAATGCGGATCGTGCCTGAGGTTGGAAGATCGAGCACGCCGAGCAAGCCCAACATGGTGGACTTGCCCGACCCTGATGGACCGACGATCGACATGAAGTCTCCGGGAAAGATCTGCAGGCTCACGTCCCTGAGGGCATAAACCTCGACTTCCTCACCGTAAACTCGCGAGACCATCTCGAGCTCGAGAAGTGAATGATTGTTGACTGGCGGTCCCCCGTAGGGAGGGGTTTCGAAGGCCGCCTCACTCATTGTGACTGTTCGTCGCCGGCAATCACGAGCTCACCGAGCTGAAGACCCTTTGTGATCTGGATGTACGAGCCCTCGGTCAGACCGGTCGTCACTGGGACCTCGGTGACCGTGCCATGGTTCGCAAGATCGATCACCCTGACAACGTCATCCCCCACCCCGTTCTGCTTCACCGCCGCGATCGGGACGGTCAGCGCATCGTTCACCTGTTGATCGACCACGCTTATGGATACTTGTGACCCGTCCGCTCCGGTGAGATTGGATACCTCGATCTTCCCCTCGTACACCTGTTGCGACTGCGCGCCGGAACTGAGCACCGTCGGGGTCGAATCGAGCTCGATGATGGTCCCGGTCCCTTGGGTGTCCTCGCCGGATATCTGCACGGTGCAGCTCTGGCCGACCGCCAGTTTGCTCCTGTCCGCGGCCGACGCCTGCAGCGTCACGCTGAGGTTGGTTTCTGTCAGAGATAGCACCGCCTCGCCCGGTGATACGGGTGCGCCCGCCTTCACGAACACCTGGCCGACCCGAATCGGCCACTGCCCCACGATCATGTCGGTCGGTTCGAAGGTGACGTCGCTCTGGATGGATTGGAGCACCACACTGACCTGGGTCTGACCTGCCTTGAGAAGGGCTGTGCCGACGAGTGGCACGTAGTTCTGTCCCGGTACCGCTGTGCCTTGTACCGCGAAGTTCACCGACGTGTCTTTCACCGGCGCTTGGTCAGCGGTGATCGTGAAGGTGGCCGCTCCACCCTGGGTAACCGACGACGTGCTGGCCGATATGCTCAGCGTCGGCAACACAGAGGAGGTGATGGTGACAGAGACGCTGCTCGACGTTCCGATCTGATAGGCACTATTCGGCGCCAAAGAGACGGTGAGCACCCGATCCGGTTCTACCGTGTTGTTCGTGACGGTTGGGATGGCAACCTGCGTCGAAGATTGACCCGGCGGGACGACGATGCTCCCACCC
>Ga0209415_10009887_pt1 | contig 16313 bp, 12 predicted proteins | sample PeaSoiSIISIP2007_FD_187696 | JGI IMG/M metagenome (GOLD analysis project Ga0209415, IMG submission 187696) | Peat soil microbial communities from Weissenstadt, Germany - SII-SIP-2007 (SPAdes) (version 2) | ecosystem: Environmental > Terrestrial > Soil > Wetlands > Peat | place: Germany...
CGCCGCGCACACGGGAACCACGATCGCATGCTCGAGCTTCGCGATTTCGCGCACGCGATCTAGGCGCGGATTATTCTCGAAGCCGGCCTCGTCGACGTTCGCGACATACATGACCGGTTTGTCGGTCAGCAGATGTAGGTCACGAAGCAGCAAGTGGTCGTGGACATCCAGTCCCATCGTGCGCACCGGTTTGGCGTCGTTCAATTGCTTGCGCACGCGCTCGAGCAGATCGCGCGCCCTGACCGCGTCCTTGTCGCCGGTCTTCGCCCCCTTGAGCGCTTTTTGATAGGCCCGCTCGACGCTGTCGAGATCGGCGAGTGCGAGCTCGGTGTTGACGACCTCGATATCGCTCGCGGGATCGATCTTACCGGCCACGTGCACGATGTCGTCGTTTTCGAAGCAACGGACGACGTGCGCAATCGCGTCGACTTCGCGAATATGCGCGAGAAATTTATTGCCGAGGCCCTCGCCTTTCGAGGCTCCGGCGACCAATCCCGCGATATCGACGAACTCCACGGTTGTCGGCAGTATTCGCTCCGGCTTTACGATTGCAGCAAGCGCTTCGAGACGCGAATCCGGAACCGGCACGACGCCGATGTTGGGATCGATCGTGCAAAACGGATAATTCTCCGCGGCAATCTGCGCGCGCGTGAGCGCATTGAACAGTGTGGATTTGCCCACATTGGGCAGACCGACGATTCCACAGCGAATAGGCATTAAGTTTGTCCCGTGCGGCTGTGCAATTTGGTCATCGCGCGTTCCGCACCCTGTTCGAGTAATAAAGACATGCAATCGGCGGCATTGTTCACCGCACCCAGTATGAGATCTTCCTCGGGACGCGGCGCGCGAGTCAGCACGTAATCAATGACGTCGGCTTTATTGCCGGGATGACCCACGCCGATCCGCAGGCGCCAAAAACGATCGCCGATGTGCGCGATCGTGTCGCGCAGGCCGTTGTGCCCGCCATGGCCTCCGCCGAATTTCAGACGCAGGCTGCCGACCGGCAGATCCAATTCATCGTGCGCCACGAGGATCTCCTCGGCCGGAATCTTGTAGAACTCGCTGAGCTGGCGAATCGACAGGCCGCTGCGATTCATGTACGTGGTCGGCTTCAACAAGATCAGCTCCTGAGCGTCGATCATGATTCGCGCGGTCTCCCCCGAATACTTGCGATAATCGCGAAATTCGCCGCCAAACCTGCGCGCAAGCAGATCCACGAACCAGAAACCCGCATTGTGGCGTGTCACCTGATGTTCAGGTCCCGGGTTGCCGAGACCGACGACTATGCGTAGCGGTAATCCAGCCATCGTTGACGCGCTCGTTGAGCTGCACAAACCCCAGAAACAAAGTGGGGCCGCCACCATGGCGGCCCCACGGCAATGCCGGCAACGCGAGAATTACTTCTTCGCGTCTTTCTTGGCCGGCTCCTTCTTGGCGTCCTCCTTCTTGGCAGGCTCCGCCTTCTTCGCGGTCTCCCCCTTCTTCGCCGCATCGACGCCGGCCGGTGCCGCGCCCGCCGCAGGGGCCGCACCCGCCGCACCCGCCGCAGGTGCCGCAGCAGCACCTTCGGTCGCCGCAACCGCCGTCGGCTCCACTTCTTCCGCACGCGGGGCGTAGATCGTCACGACCGCCGCATCCTCCTTCGCGAGATCGACGAGCTGCACGCCCGCAGGTATCTTCAACTGCGACAGGTGCAGGCTCTCGTGCAGTGACAGGCCCGACAGATCGACTTCGATGAATTCCGGCAAGTCTTTCGGTAGGCAGCTGACTTCCACTTCAGAGCGAATGTGCGACACGAGGCCGCCCTGATTCTTCACGCCGTTGCAAGCCGCCTCGCCCTTGAAGTGCAGAGGAATGCTGATGCGGATCTTCTCGTTGTCTTCGACGCGCTGAAAGTCGATGTGCAGGATGGCGTTCTTGAATGGGTGACGCTGCACGTCCTTCAAGATCGCGGCCTGTTTTTGATCGCCGACCTTCAAATTGAGGATCGTCGAATAAAAGCGCTCATTCTCGAGCATGATCAACAGCTTTTGATGGTTCAAGCTCAAGCGCCGTGCGTCGCTATGGCCGCCATAAAGGATTGCCGGCACTTTCCCGTCATGACGCATGCGGCGGCTCGCACCTTTGCCTTGCGTCTCGCGGAACTCGGCGTCGAGTTCGAAAGAGGTTTTCATAATCTTCTCCAGTTACATCACACACACGGCGTCCCGACACCGCGACCAGCTGCCGGGACACCGACCTATCTACAGCGCTCGCTCAGTCGACATAGAGCGAACTGACCGATTCTTCGTCGCTGATGCGGCGAATCGTTTCGGCCAACAATCCCGACACGCTCAGCTGCCGGATCTTCTTGCATTCCCTACCCGCGTCGGACAGCGGAATCGTGTCGGTGACGACCACTTCGTCCAAAACCGATTTTGAAATTCGTTCGATCGCCGCGCCCGACAGCACTGCGTGCGTGATGTAGGCGACGACATTGGTCGCACCCTCGTCCTTCAGCGCCTGCGCCGCCTGACACAGAGTGCCCGCGGTGTCGACCATGTCGTCGACCAGCATGCAGTTCTTGCCTTCCACCTCGCCGATGATGTTCATGACCTTCGATTCGTTGGCCCGAGGCCTGCGCTTGTCGATGATCGCCAATTCCGCATCGTCGAGGCGCTTCGCCAAGGCGCGCGCGCGCACCACGCCGCCCACATCCGGCGACACCACGATCATCTTCTCGTTCTTCCGCTTCCAAGCATCGCCGAGCAGCACCGGCGAGGCGTACACATTGTCGACCGGAATGTCGAAAAACCCTTGAATCTGATCCGCGTGCAAATCGACCGTGAGCAGGCGATCCACGCCCGCGCTCGCGATCATGTTCGCGACCAACTTCGCGGCGATCGCCACCCGTGTCGCCCGCGGCCGCCGATCCTGTCGCGCGTAGCCGAAGTACGGGACCACTGCCGTGATCCGTCTCGCCGATGCCCGCTTGCAGGCATCGGTCATCATCAGCAATTCCATCAAATGGTCGTTTGCGGGCGGAGAGGTCGGCTGGACGATGAATACATCGCGGCCGCGCACGTTCTCCATCAACTCGACATTCACCTCGCCATCGCTGAACCGTCCGACGTGCGCGCGGCCCAAGGGCACATGCAAATGACGCGTAATCTCCTGCGCAAGCAGCGGATGCGCGTTGCCCGCGAACACCGCAATGCTCAGTGAATTGAATTCGTCACGTCGCGACATACGCTACCGCTCAAGAAAAAAATGGCTGGGGTGGAAGGATTATTCGGCCCTACGGGCCTCACCCCTCCGGGGCCGCCCTTCGGGCGTTATCCTTCCCCTGCTAACTCATCCTCTAGGACCATTTCCAGTCGACGAACCGCTCCAACCGCAAAAATTTGGCTGGGGTGGAAGGATTCGAACCTCCGAATGGCGGGATCAAAACCCGCTGCCTTACCACTTGGCGACACCCCAACTTGAATCAACCGTCAGCGAACCAGCCCGGCTGAAGCTCAGCCAGTCGCTAATCTTTCAAGCAAAGGCGAGTCGTTCAGTCCGCGAGCCAAAAACCCATCAAACGCCGGCGGCATCTCGTTCAATATTTCACGGCCGCGAGCACTCGTTTCGCAAGCGACGTACACGCAGGCACCGGTACCGGTCAGACGTGCCGCCCCATATCGGGATAACCAATCGAGGGCCATTCCCACCGCCGGATAGCGGCGCCGCACGACCGGCTCGCAATCGTTTCTTCCGCCGGCCGCGAAGAAGCCCGCAATTGTGATCGGCGGGGTATTCCTTGTCAATTCGGGGTCGGCAAACACGGCCGCGGTGCTGATAGACACATTTGGCTTAATTATCAAATAGTTATGCTCGATCGGCGCGAGCGGTGGATAGAGTGGCGTGAGGCGCTCCCCGATACCTTCGCCCCAAGCGGCGCGGCCGCGCACGAACACCGGCACATCGGCACCCAGACTCAAGCCCAATTCGGCCAAGCGGTCGACCGACCAATCGAGCCCCCAAAGACGATTGAGCGCCACCAGCGTGGTTGCGGCGTCGGAACTGCCGCCGCCGAGGCCCGCGCCCATCGGAATTCGCTTGAGCACATCGATATCGGCGCCGAGCGGTGAGCCCGCCGCCCGTCGCAGAGCGAGAGCGGCGCGCACGCTGAGGTCTGCATCCGCGGTAACGCCTGCGGCTCCCGACCGGCGTTGGATCTTGCCGTCGGCGCGCACCGCTATGCGCAGCTCGTCGCACAGATCGATGAATTGAAAACACGTCTGTAAATCGTGGTAGCCGTCGGGCCGCTTCCCGAGGATATGTAAGAACAGATTGAGCTTTGCCGGGGCGGGCCAGGGTCGGTCGATCATCGCAATAAATCCCAGCGATCGACGACGATGCGCACACGCACGTCGCCGTGATTGAGAGTCAGATGCCCCGGCAGCCAATCGCCCGCGTTCGGCAGATATCGATCAATATCGATGTGCCAGCCGGCTTGCTCCAGGTGCTGCACGCGATCCTCGCCGTTGCGTACCAACTCAAAAGCCTCCTCGGGTGCAGGCACGCCGAGCAACCAATAACGCATGTCGCGAAGCGGTAGATCGAATCCGAGCCGATCCTGCAGTTGTGCCAGCGCCTCGCTGCCCGATGGCGCTCCGTCGAGCGAGAGCCCCGCGGGCGTCAAGCGCAGCGCGCTGGCGCCGACGCCGAGCGGTCCCGATATATGCACCTCGCTGCTTTGACCGCGTTGCCGCCAATTCAAGCTGGCCTGCCATCCCTGCGTGCCGATCGCAACCGCGGCGCGCCCCGCGAGATCCCAGGCACTCGCCTGTTGCAAGGCGGGTAGACGCAGTTCCCAAACTTGCGGGGCCTTGGGCGCAGGCGGCGTCGTGGCGCAGGCGGCCAACATCGCCGCCGAGACCGCGGCGGCCGCGCGCCTGCTCAAGGGCCTGCGCGCGTGCTCAAGCGCGTGCTCAACGATCGGCACGCTGGCTCAACGGTCGGCTCGCCCGTTCAACGGTTGGCACGCTTCTGCTCATGCAGACGCGCGCGCGTGGACTGCACCAGCCGGTTGTCCGCATCGATGCGTCGCGCTTCGGTCCAAATGCGCTCCGCCTCGGCGCGCTGATCGAGCTGCCACAACACCTCGCCCAGATGCGCGCCGATGTCGCCGCCCGGTTCATCCGCAAATGCCTCCGACAACAACGGCAATGCCTGCGCTGTACGGCCTTGCCGGTAGAGCACCCAGCCGAGGCTGTCGCGAATCGCCGCGCTTTTCGGCGCGGCCGCATACGCCCGCTCGATCAGCGAGCGGGCACGACTCAACTGGCGCGAGTGATCCGCGAGCGTGTATCCCAAGGCATTTTGCGCGGCGGGATCATCCGGCCGGTCGTTTAGCAGTGCCTGCAGTTCCTTCAACGCCGCATCCACTTGTCCTTGCTGTTCGTATCGCGTCGCGAGCGCGTAGCGCAATTCGACGCTGTCCGGGTATTCCAATCGGGCGCGCTCGAGCAGTGCGAGCGCGCGGTCCTCTTGCCCCGATTTGGCGTAAATTTCCGCGCTCGCCGCCAGGATTTCGGGCGTGCGGCCGGGTTCATCGCCGCCGAGCCGATCGAGCAACTCGTCCGCCTGCTGTTCGGCGCCGTGGGTATGCAGAATGGTCGCGGCGCGCAGTAGCGCCGGCACCAAGACTTCGCCGCTTTGCACGCGAGCGTATGCGCGCAGCGCACGCTCCAAATCGCCGCGCCGGTCGGCGATCAACCCCAGATAGTAGAACGCCTCATCGAGATAGTCGCCGGTCGCCAATAGTTCGGTGAAGCGCGCCGCCGCCGCCGCGTCATCGCCCGCTTGAAACTCGAGCAGCCCCAAGATCCTCAAGGCGTCCGGTCGCGCCTGCGGCTCGTCCGCGAGAGCCTCCAACTGCTCGCGCGCGATTTTATCGCGCTTGGCGGTCCATAGCAGCAAACTATAGTCAAATCGATTCGCCGGCGTAGCTTCGCGCTGCGCTTGCGCCAGGGATTCGGCGAGCGGCGCATCGACGTCGCCGGCGAGCACCCGGGCGCGGCGCCAGGCCTGCGTGAGCTCTGCATTCGTGGCCGCGGCCTTGGCCTCCGTGCTTTTCGAGCCGGCCGTCTCACCCTGCGCCAACACCGACGCAAAATCACGTGCCGCTGCCGCCGGATCGTCGGCGCGCAATGCCGTGAATCCCTGCAGGCGCAGCAGGGCCGCCGAGGCGGGAAAAACCTTCGCCAAATGGTCAGCGAGCTCGCGCGCCCCATAGGCATTGTCGGCAGCGCGCAGCTCTTTTTCGAGCTGCGCGAATGCCGCAGCCGCGCCATCCGGCGCGTTCGCGACGACAAATCGGTAGTGCGTGGCGGCCATGGCTATCTTATGTAGAGCCAGCGCAGCGCTCCCGGCGGCGTGTTGGGCCTCGAGCGACGCCGGATCGGCGCGAATCCAACGCTCTGCCGCGCTGAGCCCTAAGGACGGTTGCAGGCCCTCGGTTGCGACCTCGACAGCGCGCGGCCAGAGATTGGGATTTGCTTGGGCCGCGGCGGCGTATTGCAGCGCTGCGACGCGGGGTTCATGCCGTGCCAGGGCTAATTCCGCGGTGACAGTATAAAATGTTTCGGGCGCGGCACCGGGGGCGGTCATGCGATTCGTACTGACACACCCGGAGGAGGCTATGATGCCGACCGTCAAACTGAAGCGCGCAAGATGTGAATTCGAGAACACGACCGCACTATGGCATTCAATATCCTCGGCATCAATCATAAGACTGCACCGGTCGCGCTGCGCGAAAAGGTTGCATTCAGCGAGGACCGTTTGCTCGCCGCATTGCGGACGCTGCGTCAGGAGGTCGGGGTCGCCGAGGTCGTGATTCTCTCGACCTGCAATCGTACTGAATTGTATTGGGCCGGTTCGGCCAGCGGTTCGGAATTGACGCAGTGGCTGCAGCGCCATCACGGCGTCAGCCTCGAACTCGCGCCCAGTCTCTACGTGCATCAAGAACGCCAAGCCGTCACTCACGCCTTCAACGTAGCCTCGGGGCTGGACTCCATGGTGCTCGGCGAGGCGCAGATTCTCGGTCAATTGAAAGATGCCTATCGGGTCGCCCAGGAAGCCGGCGCCACGGGCCCGGCTCTCAACAAGCTGTTCCAAGCCGCTTTCTCAGCCGCCAAACGGGTGCGTACCGAGACCAGAATAGGCGCCAACGCCGTCTCGCTGGCATCCGCCGCGGTCAGCGTCGCACGGCGGGTCTATTCGGATTTGGGCGAGCGCAACGCCCTCTTGGTGGGCGCCGGCGAGATGATTGCGCTGACCGCGCGGCACCTGGCGGCCCAGGGGGTCAAGCGCATGGTCATCGCCAATCGCAGCCTGGGGCGCGCCCAAACGCTCGCCGCTGAACTCAATGCCTATGCCGTCGGACTCAACGATCTCGCGTCCGAATTGGCGGCCGCGGATGTCGTGATCTGCTGCACGGCGAGCCCGGTGCCGATCATTACCAAGGCGATGGCCGCGGCGGCCGTGCGTACACGGCGGCATCGTCCGATTTTCATGGTCGACCTGGCGGTGCCGCGCGACATCGAACCGCAGGTCAGCGACCTCGAGGACGTCTATCTCTACTCGATCGACGATCTGCAGGAGGTCGTCGACGAAAACCGCCAGCAGCGGGAATTGGCCGCAGACGGCGCGCGGCTCGTCATCGACGAGGAAGTGGCGCGCTTCCTGCTCGAATCTCGGGCCCATGATGCAGGGCCGGCGATTCGCAGCTTGCGCGCCCAAGCCGACTCGGTCCGCCAACAGACCGTCGAACAGGCGCGGCGCATGCTCGCAACGGGCCGTTCGCCGGATGAGGTCATCGAGTATCTGGCCAACACCCTCACTAACCGGCTGCTACACGCACCCACGCAGGCCTTGCGCCACGCGGCCGAATTGGCCGATTCGTCACTGGCGCAGACCATTACCCGCCTGCTCGTCGAAGAACGCGAGCGGCAGTGAGTTGAAAGACTCCATTCGGCGCAAGCTCGAGAAACTCGACGAGCGATTCGAAGAAATCAGCCGCCTGCTGTCGGACCCGGGCGTCATTGGGCGCCAAAATCAGTTTCGAGAATTGTCGATGGAATACTCGAGATTGTCGCCGCTCGTCGAGCGCTACCGGCGCTTTGTGGCGCTCGAAGCGGATCTCGAGATCGCCAACGAGCTGAAGCTCGATAAGGATCCGTCGACCCAGGCGATGGGGCAAGAAGAGCTCGAAAGCATACTTCCGCGCCTGGCCGCCGAAGAGTTGGAACTGCAGCGCTTGTTGGTCCCGAAGGATCCGCAGGACGACAGCAATATTTTCCTCGAGGTGCGCGCCGGCACCGGCGGGGACGAAGCGGCCATCTTCGCCGGCGATCTGTTCCGCATGTATGCGCGCTTCGCAGAATCCAAGGGCTGGGAAGTCGAGATTTTGAGCGAAAGCCCGGGCGAACACGGCGGCTACAAGGAGATCATCAGCCGGATCATCGGTCGCGGCGCATACTCCGCGCTCAAATTCGAATCGGGTACCCATCGCGTGCAGCGAGTACCAGCGACCGAAGCGCAAGGACGCATCCATACATCGGCGTGTACCGTTGCCATATTGCCCGAGCTCGAGGAAGTCGAGACCGTCGAGCTGAATCCGGCGGATCTGCGCATCGATACCTTCCGTGCATCGGGAGCCGGCGGCCAGCACGTCAACAAGACCGACTCGGCGATCCGCATCACCCACATACCGTCTGGGCTCGTCGTCGAATGCCAGGACGAGCGCTCGCAGCACAAGAATCGTTCGCGCGCCATGTCCTTATTAAAGGCCCGCCTTCTCGCCAGCGAGCGCGAGAAGCAGCAGAGTCAACAGGCCCAATCGCGCAAGCTTCAGGTCGGCTCGGGCGATCGTTCCGAACGCATCCGCACCTATAATTTCCCGCAGGGCCGGGTCACCGATCACCGTATCAATCTGACGCTCTATAAACTCGACGACGTCATGAACGGCCACGTCGATGAATTGGTGCAGGCGCTCAATCAAGAGCACCAGGCCGAAGAACTGGCGCAACAAGTCGAGTGAGTTCGATGAGCACGATTGCCGAGAGCTTGGCCAGCGCGACCCGGGAACTTTCCCGGTGCAGCGATTCGCCGCGTCTCGATGCGGAGCTTCTTCTCGGCAAGGTGTTGGCACGGACTCGCTCGGGACTCATCGTCGACGGCGAGCTGCGCTTGGACGACGCGTGCGAACGCGCCTATGCCGGCCTACTGGCCGAGCGCCTGGCCGGCGCGCCGGTCGCCTATTTGACGGGAACACGCGAGTTCTGGTCGCTGCCGCTCACGGTGACATCGGCGGTACTCGTACCCAGGCCGGAAACCGAGACGCTCGTCGAACTCGTACTCGATCACCTGCCGCCGGGCCGTGACTGCGCAGTTCTCGACCTCGGCACGGGCAGCGGCGCGATCGCGATCGCGATCGCCAGCGAGCGGCCCAAGGCCCGCGTAACGGGCACCGATCTATCGATGAGCGCACTTCAGGTCGCTATGGGTAACTCGAAGAATCTCGGCCTGTCCGAGATTGCGTGGCGACAGGGCTCATGGTTCGATGCGGTACCCGGCGAACGCTTCGACGTCATTGTCGCCAATCCGCCCTATATCGCGGCGAGCGATGCGGCGCTCGCGGCGCTCCAGGCCGAACCGCTGCTCGCACTGACACCGGGCGCGACCGGATTCGAGGCCTTCGAATCGATCGTCGCCGGGGCCGCCGATCATCTCACCGATCAAGGCCTGTTGGCCTTGGAGCACGGCAACGAGCAGGCGCCACAACTGGCGGCGTTGCTCGAGCGACATGATTTCAAGGATATTCGTTCGCGCGCGGATCGCTCCGGCCGGTTGCGCGTGACGCTCGCAAGCATTCATTCACAGTGGAAGGTGCCAACATGATCCGATTCGAAACGACGCTAGGAAACTTCACGATTGAGTTGTTCGACAAGGAGGCGCCGGGAACGATCGACAATTTCCTGAAGTATGTCGACGACGGATTTTTCGACGCCACGATCTTCCACCGCGTCGTCCCGGGTTTCGTGATCCAGGGCGGCGGCTTCACCGAGGATATGAGCCAAAAGAAGACGCAACCGCCGATCAAGAACGAAGCCGACAACGGCCTCAAGAACGAGCGCGGCACGCTCTCGATGGCACGCACCAGCGACGTCAACAGCGCGACCTCGCAGTTCTTCGTCAATCTGAAGGACAATGCGTTCCTCGACCACCAGCGTGGCAACTTCGGCTATGCCGTATTTGCGCGCGTGACCGAGGGCATGGACGTCATCGACAAGATTGCCGCGGTGGAGACCGGACGCCGACGCGGCTTTGACGACGTGCCGGTCGAGCCGGTCATCATGACCAGCGTACGCAGAATCCCCGCGTAGCCGCTTTCGGGCAGATCGCGGAATTTTTCGGTGGCGGCGAAGAAGAAGGCCTGGGCAGGGCGCCTAGTCAGAATTCTGCTGTGGTCCGTGCTCGGCTTGCTGGTCGCCTCGATCGGGTCGGTCGTGCTGCTGCGCTTTGTCAATCCGCCGGTCAGCGCGTTCATGGCCGAAACGACGATTGGCGCCTGGATCGAACGCGACCGTAGTTACGAGATTCAGCACCACTGGGTTGATCTGACGCAGATCTCGCCGAATCTCGCCTTGGCGGTGGTTGCATCCGAAGATCAGAAATTTCCCGATCACTGGGGATTCGACGTCGAAGCGATCGAAAAGGCTTATTCGCTCAATCAGCATAGCCATCGCGTGCGCGGCGCCAGCACGATCAGCCAGCAAGTCGCGAAGAACCTGTTTCTGTGGTCGGGGCGCAGTTATATCCGCAAGGGAATCGAGGCGTATTTCACGCTTCTCATCGAAGGCTGCTGGCCGAAGCGGCGTATCCTCGAGGTGTATTTGAACATCGCCGAATTCGGCTACGGTACCTATGGTGCGGAGGCGGCCGCCCAACGCTACCTGCATAAATCGGCGGCCCGCTTGACGCGCAGCGATGCGGCCTTGATGGCCGCGGTATTGCCGAGTCCGCAACGCTTTCTGATTACCGCACCCTCGCCCTATGTGCAGCGCCGTCGCGCCTGGATTCTCGATCAAATGCAGGCGCTAGGCGGCCCGGAAATGCTCGACGATATCGACGCGTATCCGAATCGGCACTGAATCGTCGCAATCGGCGCCGGTCCCGCCGTACAATCCGCTCAAGTTTGCTGCATGGCGGCGCTCGTTCGCACTTCCAGTTAGAGGGAACCTATTGAAATCGCTCAAACTCTTGAGTTGCGAACCGATAACCCGTCGATGACCGTCATACAGGAACCGAGCGAGCCTCGTGAGGCGCTCGACACGCAGATACACCACGCCGTGGACGCCGCGCCCGGATTGGTCGAGGTCGCTGCAGGGACGTCCGGGCTGCGAGATCGGATCATCGGATTGCTGGTCACTTTCGCAACCTACGTGGCCGCGGGAACTCTGGGCGTACTCTGGCTCGATGCCATGGCCGGACGCGATCAGGGCAACACGTCCGCGTCGTTGACCGTGCTCTGGCTCGCGCCAGGCTTCGGCGTTGCCTGCTTGCTACGCTACGGCCGCCGCGCATGGCCCGCGATCACGGCGGGCTCAATCGTCGTTTGGGGTTTCATTCGACATTCCTACCTGCCGCTGATCGTCACCGAATCGGCCGGCGAAGCGCTCAGCATCGTGCTGATCGTAACGCTGCTGCGCAGCTGGGGCTTCAGGCCGACCCTGGATCGGTATAAGGACTCGCTGCTGCTGATCGCCGCGCTTGCGATCGGCCGTACCGTCTCGTCCGCGATCGACGTGCTGTCGGTTATCGGCGCGGCCTGGGTCACGACGAGCCCGCGCGTGGCTGCGGGTTTGGCCGCTGCGGGCGCCGTGCGTCATGGCGACGCACTCGCGATCAGCCCCGACCTCGTGGGCTTCGCGGCGCGCTGGTGGGCCAATACGGTCGCCGGTTCGCTGCTGGTCGTACCGCTGCTCGCGCTGCGCTTTCATACAGCGGCGCGTCGTCGGGGCTACCACGGCGAGCTCGCGCTGCTGATCGTGGGCATAGCGATCTGGATCGCGATCGGCCTGTTACTGCCGTTCGCCGGCGTATGGCCGGCTCTGTTGCTGGTCGCGTTTGCGCTCGTCACCTGGGCTGCCGTCCGGTTTGGTGTCGGCATCTCCATGGCAGCGACCCTCGTGCTTGCGCTCGCCGCATCCGCGGGCTTCGGTTCCCGCTTCGGCGCTTTTGCCGAAATCGGCTATGCGCAGCGGCTCGAGGCCGCCTGGGGCTTCGAGGCGCTGCTGGTCGGGACTGCGCTGTTCCTCACCGCGCTGATCGCGCAACGCGAGCGTGCGCTGCGCGCCATCGCTGCCTCGGCGGAGCGTTATCAACGGTTGTTCGTTGGTAACCCACAGCCGATGTGGGTACAGGATGCGGCGTCGCGGCGGATACTGCTGACCAACCCCGCCGCGCTTCGCACCTACGGATATGCGGAACGCGATTTCCTGGGACTCGATGCGCGGGATTTGGCCGCTACGACCGACCCTAAAACGCAGGCCGCCGACTCGGCGGAAGCGACGGGTGTCGCGCTGGAGCGCCATCGCACGCGCGCCGGCACCGAAATCGAAGTCGAGGTCACGCGCCTCGCCACGTCCCTCGGCGGCAGTGCCGTGCTGGTTTGTTGCGTGGAATTGCTGAGCGAGCGCAACCAACTGCGCCTCGCGGCGCTGACCGCCGGCGACATCGAACGCTACCGGCTCGGCGAGGTCATCAATAAGCAGCTCGTACCGCCGCTCGCAAGGATCGCCCGCGTCGCGGAACTGCTCGCAGAATTGCCACAGCATGGCGAGCCCGCACCGCGAGCGCTGTTGCAGTCCATCAGCGAGGACGCCCACGCCGCCGCGCAAGTCTGCAAGCACCTGACGCGCGGCGCTTCGGCGCTGCAATCGGCGAACGGCGACCTCTCCGAAGCGCTGCGGCGTCTTCCCGCGACGCTGCCCGAGCGCGGGCCGTCGCTGCAGGTATCGATTCGAACGAGCGGCGGCCTCGCTCTATCGGTAGAACGCCGCGACCATCTCTACCGAATCGCCGAAGAAGCCGTGCAAAGCGCCGTGGCGCGCGCCAGCGCGCATAGCGTCTGGGTTACGCTCGATGTAGCGCCGACGAGCGTACGCGTCGTGATCGAAGACGACGGCGATGCCCAGGCGGCCAACGACGCGGCCGGCGACGTTGCGCTGCGCTCGATCGCGGCGCGCGCGGTCGCAGCCGAAGGCCAGCTGCAAGTCGGCCGAAGCTGGGCCGGCGGCAGAATCATCAGCTTCGAGTGCGAGCAGGCACAAGACGATACGGCCGTCCACCCGGAGCTGAGCACGGCGGATGTGCGGCCGCCCAGCAACGTGCTGCATGAGGCCAACGCGGCCGCCGAACTTGCAGCCCCGGTGCGCCAGCGCTGGGGTATCGGCATCGTATTGCTGGTGCTGGGCGGGGCATTGTCATGGCAGTTGGACTGGTTCCTGCTGGCCGCGGACCCCGGGCATTTTTGGTACGGCAGCGTTCTGCCCTTGCCCTATTTGCCGTTCGGATTTGGAATCGCGGCCCTGATACTGGGCGGCGAACGGCTCGCGGGAGTCGTGTTTGTGCTGGCGCTCGCGTTGAGTCTGATCGCCGGCCCCAGCCGCTGGCCATTAGCGATCGTCGACGCGTTTGCTGTCTCGCTATCGTTGGTCGTGACAACGCGTTTTCTATCGCAGTGGGGTTTTCGACTCTCCTGCGATCGGTTCCGCGATCTCCTGCTGCTCAGCGCCGCTGCCGGGCTTGGCCAATTGCTGGAGCGAGCGATTTATCTGATCGGCAGTCTGCTCGTCTGGCTCGTGATGCCGCGGGTCATGCCCGAAATCAGTGCTGCAGCAAGCGGCGGGATGGACGCTGTGACCGGCGTTCTTCTCCGAGGCAGTCTGACCTGGTGGGTCGCCGGCACCTGGGGCATCTTGTTGGTCGTTCCCGCGGTAGTTTCCTGGTCGCACGCGGCGTGGACCCGGCTGCTTGAGCATCGCCGCGAAGTGCTCGCGTGGGCAATTGCGGTCGGCATCGCGGCCGTTGCCGTATTTGCGGTTTCCGGCGCCGAATTGCAGCTGCCGATTCTCGCGGGCTGCCTCGCGGTCACGGTCTGGGCCGCGCTGCGCTTCGGCGTCGCGGCTGCGTGGACAACGATCCTGATGATCGCTCTGTCCGCCACCGGCAGTTTTATCGCGGGGCACGGCGTGCTCGCGCCCACGCGCTTCGGCGAGGGCAGTGGCGCGCTCTGGGGCTTCGTGATCCTGCTTGCAGCGACGGCGCAGCTGCTGACGACATTGCTAGCCGACAGCGATCAGTCCGAGCGTAAGCTGAGACAGCTCGATGCGCGCTACCGCAGCCTGTTTGAAGCTTTTCCACACCCGCTGTTCGCGGTCTCACACGCCGGCGGGCGGATTCGTGTCGCAAACCGCGCGGCGCGCGAGCGCTATGGTTACAGCGAGAGCGAATTCGAAGCGATGTCGCTCGCCGACCTCGAAGTCGACGAACATGCGCCGGATAGCGCGCGAACGCCCGCAGAGGCCTCCAAGATCACGCATCGGCATCGGAGCAAGTCTGCAGAGGTCTTCGACGTCGAACTCACGCGCACACCCGTTGATCTCGACGAAGAGCCGAGCGCGCTGTGTTTCGCGATCAATGTCACCGAACGAAACCGGCTTCGCACCCAGATGATCGAGGCGATCGACCGCGAACGACGCCAATTCGCGCAGGATTTTCACGACGGCCTCGGCCAGATCCTCACTGGACTGCTGCTCGGCATAAACCCGTTAGTGCGTTCCGCCGAACAAAACGAGCGGGCCTCACCGACGGCAATCGATTTCCTCTCGAAGGCTGCGCGTGAAGCGCTACGAGCTTGCGAGCGGATCCTGCGCGGCCTCTCGCCGCTGCAAGAGACCGGCGGCGATTTGCTCGCCGCCATCGCGCATCTTCCGGACCGGCTGCCGCCTGATGCCCGTGTACAAATTACCGTATCGGTGGTGGCGACGAGTGCCGTGAATTTGCCGCTCGAATCACGCGAGCACCTCTATCAAATTGCGCAGGAAGCGACCAACAATTCGATCAAGCATGCGCACTCGAGCCGAATCTCGGTCAGCGTTTCGGTCAGCGCCACCGAAATCGAATTGCGTGTGGAGGACGACGGCACCGGCTTCGATCCTGCGCGCGTGCGACGCGGCATCGGGCTGGACTCGCTGCGCCTGCGTACCGCGGCGCTCAACGGGCGACTGCACATCGTGCGCAAGGGCCGGCGTGGAATGGTCGTGGAGTGCCGCTGTCCGCAGGTCGCAACAGCGGGGATGCATGCATGAATCCACACAATCTTGAAGGGGTACTCGAGGCCGCCGGCGGTACGGTTGCCATGTTGCGCAATTCCCAGCTGGGCGCCTATGTATACCCGGTCGTGGCGCCGGAGTTTTCCAATTGGCGCGACGAGCAGCGCGCCTGGCGCGAGACCGCGGTGTTGTTCGATCAGTCGCACCATATGGTGGATTTGTTCATCGAGGGTCCGGACGCGCGCCGGCTGCTGTCGCATTTGGCGATCAACAGCTTCGACGGATTCGGCGCCGGCAAGGCCAAGCAATTCGTGCCCTGCAATTACGCCGGGCAGGTCATTGGCGACGGCATCTTGTTCCATCTCGCGACGAATCAATTCGTATTCGTCGGCCGCGCGCCAGCGGCGAATTGGATCACGTTCCATGGGCAGACCGGCGGCTACGACGTGCAGATCGTCAAGGATGACCGCTCGCCGTCGCGACCGATGGGCAAGCCCGTGACGCGCAAGCATTACCGTTATCAGATTCAAGGCCCGAATGCCAAGGCCATCATCGAGCGCATCAACGGCGGCCCGTTTCCCGAGATTAAATTCTTCCGTATCGGTTCCATCAGGGTGGCCGGACGACAAGTGAACGCCTTGCGTCACGGCATGGCGGGCGCGCCCGGATTGGAAATCTGGGGTCCATACGCCGAGGGTGAAGAAGTCCGCGCCGCAATTCTCGAAGCCGGCAAGGATCTCGGCATACGTCAGGTCGGAGCGCGCGCCTACGCCACCAACACGCTCGAATCCGGATGGATTCCGTCTCCGCTGCCCGCGGTTTTTACCGGCGAGCAGATGAAGGCGTACCGCGAATGGCTGCCCGCGACGAGTTATGAGGCGACCGGCTCGCTCGGCGGCAGCTTCGCCTCGAGGAACATCGAAGACTATTACCTCAATCCGTACGAAC
>Ga0209415_10009888_pt1 | contig 16312 bp, 14 predicted proteins | sample PeaSoiSIISIP2007_FD_187696 | JGI IMG/M metagenome (GOLD analysis project Ga0209415, IMG submission 187696) | Peat soil microbial communities from Weissenstadt, Germany - SII-SIP-2007 (SPAdes) (version 2) | ecosystem: Environmental > Terrestrial > Soil > Wetlands > Peat | place: Germany...
AACCCAAGACCAATCGGCTTCCAGATCGACAAATCCCATGGTCTACCCCCTTGACAGCAAAAGCCTCATATAAGCGCGGCGAAATCCGGGGACGGCGGTGCCGCATTTCGAGGCGGTTCCCGCATTCCGCTTCGCTCCATGCGGGCTACGGGACTAAGCTCCGACCGATCAGGCCCCGACCCAAGAAGCGCCACTCATGACCAGCAAGAAGCTCCGCGTCGCCGTCCTGTTCGGCGGCAAGTCGGCCGAGCATGAAGTCTCGCTGCAATCGGCCCGCAACGTGATCGAGGCGCTCGACCATGAAAAATACGACATCGTTCCCATCGGCATCGACAAGGAGGGGCGCTGGCTGCTCGCCGAGTCGTCGAGCTATCTGCTCGACAGCGGCGACCCCAAGCTGATCCGTCTCAACACGTCGAGCACGTCGGTGGCGGTCGTGCCGCAGAGCTGCGGCTCCTTGATGGAGCTCGCCTCGCACCGCGAGGCGCCGCGGATCGACGTGTTCTTTCCGATCCTGCATGGCCCGTTCGGCGAGGACGGCAGCATCCAGGGTCTGCTCAAGCTCGCCAATGTGCCGTTCGTCGGGTCGGGTGTGCTGGGCTCGGCGGTGAGCATGGACAAGGACGTGGTGAAGCGCCTGTTCCGCGACGCCGGAATCCCGATCGCGGATTTCGTGGTCGTGCGCCCGGGCGACGCGGTGTCCTTCACGGCGATCGTAGGCAGGCTCGGCTGCCCGGTCTTCGTCAAGCCGGCGAACCTCGGCTCGTCGGTCGGCGTGCACAAGGTGGGAAGCGAGGCGGAGCTCGGTCCGGCGCTCGCCGATGCCTTCGCCTACGACACCAAGGTTCTCATCGAGCAGGCGATCATCGGGCGCGAGATCGAGTGCTCGGTGCTCGGCAACGAGGCGCCGATCGCCTCGGTGCTGGGCGAGATCGTGCCGCGTCACGAATTCTATTCCTACGAGGCCAAGTATATCGACGAGCAGGGCGCCGGGCTGGAAATTCCGGCGAAGCTGGACCAAGGCGTCGCCGGACGGATCCAGGAGGCGGCGATCAAGGCGTTTCTCGTCGCCGGATGCGAAGGCATGGCAAGGGTCGACTTCTTCCTGCAACCGGACGGCACCGCCATCGCCAACGAGATCAACACGATCCCCGGCTTCACATCGATCAGCATGTATCCGAAGCTGTGGGAGGCGAGCGGCATCCCGCAACCGGAGCTGCTCGACCGCCTGATCCAGCTGGCGATCGCCCGCTTCGAGCGCGACGCACGGCTGAAGACCTCGCGCTGATCAGACCGGCTTCAGCAGAATGTGGCGCTTGCGGCCGAGCGACAGCTTGATCACGCCCTCGGGCGTGAGATCGTCGGGCCGCAAGGTCGCGCGCTCGTCCTCGACGGTGGCGTCGTTCACCTTCAGCCCGCCTCCCTTGACCTGGCGGCGGGCCTCGCTGGTCGATGCGACGAGCCCGGCCCTGACGAAGGCGGTGAGAACGCCGAGCCCGCCGGCGAGCTCGGCAGCTGCGATCTCGACGGTCGGCAGAGTCGCGGCGAGCCCGCCTTCCTCGAAGGTCGTCCGCGCCGTCTCGGCCGCGGCCTCGGCGGCGTCGCGCCCGTGCAGCAGCGCAGTCGCCTCGGTCGCCAAAATCTTCTTGGCCTCGTTGATGTCCGATCCGCCGAGCGCGGCGAGGCGCGCGATCTCGTCGAGCGGCAGCAGCGTGAACAGCTTGAGGAAGCGCTCGACGTCGCCGTCCTCGGTGTTGCGCCAGAACTGCCAGTAGTCGTACGGGGCCAGCAGATCAGCGTTGAGCCACACCGCGCCGGCCGCCGTCTTGCCCATCTTGGCGCCGGAGCTCGTGGTGAGCAGCGGCGACGTCACCGCGAACAGCTGGGCATTCATCATGCGCCGGCCGAGATCGATGCCGTTGACGATGTTGCCCCACTGGTCGGAGCCGCCCATCTGCAGGACGCAGCCGTGGCGGCGGAACAGCTCGACGAAGTCGTAGGCCTGGAGGATCATGTAGTTGAACTCCAGGAACGACATCTCGTGCTGACGGTCGAGGCGCAGCTTCACCGAATCGAAGCTGAGCATGCGATTGATCGAGAAGTGCCGGCCGACCTCGCGCAGGAACTCGATGTAGTTGAGCGGCGCGAGCCACTCGGCGTTGTCCGCCATGATGGCGTCATTGGCGCCGCCGCCGAAGCTGAGGAAGCGCGAGAACGTGCCTTTGATCGAGTTCTTGTTGGCCTCGATCTGCTCGTAGGTGAGGATGCGTCGGGTGTCGTCGCGGCCCGACGGGTCGCCGACCCGCGTCGTGCCTCCGCCCATCAGGGCGATCGGCCGGTGGCCGGTCTGCTGCAGCCAGTGCAGCATCATGATCTGGATCAGCGAGCCGACATGCAGCGACGGGGCGGTGCAGTCGAAGCCGATATAGGCGGTGATCCGCGACGTCGCCGCCAGCCGGTCGAGCTCGGCAGGCTCGGAGACCTGATGGATGTAGCCGCGGCTCGCCAGCACGCGGAGGAAATCCGACTTGTACGCGCTCATCCGCTCGGTCCCGTCTCGCTTCGGCCGGACCGGTGGTGTAACAGGTCCGGCATCGGATTCAACCGCGGCCGCCCCATGTCCTCCGTTGCTGCCATCGGCCTGATGAGCGGAACCTCGCTCGACGGCGTCGACGTCGCCTTGATCGAGACCGACGGCGACACCATCGGCCGTTTCGGGCCGACCGGCTACCGTCCCTATGCGGACGCGGAGCGGGCCATGTTGCGCGGCGCGCTCGCCGCGGCGGTCGGGCTCGCCGACCGGACGGCGCGGCCGGGGGTGCTGCGCGCGGCCGAGGCGTGCGTCACCACAGCGCACGCCGAAGCGGTCGAAAGCTTCCTCGAGGCCAACGGCATCAGTGCCGATGCGATCGCCGTCGTCGGCTTCCACGGCCAGACCGTCCTGCATCGGCCAGAAACGCGGCTGACCGTGCAGATTGGCGACGGCCAGGCGCTCGCGGCACGGCTCGGCGTTCCGGTGGTGTTCGATTTCCGCGCCGCCGATGTGGCGGCCGGCGGGCAGGGCGCGCCGCTGGTCCCGGTGTTCCACCGCACGCTGGTCGAGACGTTGCACCGCCCGCTGCCGGTCGCAGTGCTCAATGTCGGCGGCGTCGCCAACGTGACCTATGTGGACGCCGATACGCTCATTGCCTGCGACACCGGGCCCGGGAACGCGCTGATCGACGATTTCATCCACGCCCGGACCGGCGAGGCGCGGGATTCCGATGGCCGCACCGCAGCCCGGGGGACCGTGGACGGGGCCTTCATTGCGCGGTCGCTGGCCCACCCGTTCTTCGCGTTGGCCCCTCCGAAGTCGCTCGACCGCAACGATTTCGCCGGCGTCGCGCTCCCCGACCTGTCGGTCGCCGACGGCGCCGCCACGCTCACGGCGCTCACCGCCGCGGCGGTCGCGGCGGTCGTGGCCCACCTGCCGCACCGGCCGCGGTCATGGATCGTCGCCGGCGGCGGCGCGCGCAACCCGACCCTGATGAGGATGCTCGCCGCACGGCTGGCGCCTGCCACCGTGGAAAGTGCCGATGCGGTCGGCTGGTCGGCGGATGCCATCGAGGCCCAGGCGTTCGGGGTGCTGGCGGTCCGTGCGCTGCACGGCGCCCCGCTCACGTTTCCGACGACGACCGGCGTTGCGCGTCCGATGACCGGAGGGGTCATCGTCCGGCCGTAGCCAGCTAAGCCGCGCTGGTCTTGCGGTCGCCCTTGAGACGCTTGTCGAGGTAGCTGCTGACGATCTGCATCAGCTCCTCGATCTTGCCGTCGAAGAAGTGGTTGGCGCCGACGATGACCTTCTGGTCGATCACGATGCCTTTCTGGGTCTTCAGCTTCTCGACCAGGCCGGTGACGTCCTTGGCCGGCACCACCGCGTCCTTGTCGCCGTGGACGATCAGCCCGGAGGACGGGCAGGGGGCCAGAAAGGAAAAGTCGTAGAGGTTGGCGGGCGGCGCCACCGAGATGAAACCTTCGATCTCCGGTCGGCGCATCAGCAGCTGCATGCCGATCCAGGCGCCGAACGAAAAACCGGCGATCCAGCAGCTGCGCGCCTCCGGGTTGATCGACTGCGCCCAGTCGAGCGCAGACGCCGCATCGGACAACTCCCCGGTGCCGTGGTCGAACGAGCCCTGGCTGCGGCCGACGCCGCGGAAATTGAAGCGAAGCACCGCGAAGTTGCGGTGCGCGAAGGCATAATAGAGCTGATACACGATCTGGTGGTTCATCGTTCCGCCAAATTGCGGATGAGGATGCAGGACGATCGCGATCGGTGCGTTCTTCTGCCGCGCCTGATGGTAACGACCCTCGATCCGTCCGGCCGGACCGGTGAAAATGACTTCGGGCATGAGCAGAACCTCGATCGACACACCAGCAGTCCGCCTCGGCGGAGGCAGGCGACCTATGTCGCGCTTGACGGGAACGACAGCCGTACGTAATTGCTTGAATTCATTCTAATTCCGGACAACCGCGCCGGCCCGGAATGGGCGCAGTAAGTCCCGGCGGGGACGGCAGGGGCTCTTTGTAGCACGATCCTCGGGGCTGAATGCAAGTCCCCTGCGCTACGCGGAACCGGTTGCGATCGGTGAGTCAAGGTCATGGCCGAGCGGGCTTATCTCGACTGGAACGCCAGCGCGCCGCTGCGGCCGGAGGCCCGCGCCGCCATGGTGGCGGCGCTGCAGGATGCGGGAAATCCCTCCTCGGTCCACCGCGAGGGTCGTGCCGGGCGGCGGCTCATCGAGGACGCACGCGAGAGGGTTGCGGCGCTCGTCGGTGCCGACCCCAGCCGGGTGATCTTCACCTCGGGCGGGACCGAGGCGAACATGCTGGCGCTGTCGCCGACGAGCGAGCACGGCTCGCTGCTGGTGTCGGCGATCGAGCATCCCTCGGTGCGGAGCGGCGGGCGGTTCCCGGCCGACCGGGTCGGTGAGATCCCGGTGATGGCATCCGGCGAGGTCGATCTGGTTGCGCTCGAGCGCCGGCTGGCGGACGCGGCCCGTGCCGGCCGGGGCCCCGTCCTGGTGTCGATCATGCTCGCCAACAACGAGAGCGGTATCGTCCAGCCGGTGGAGCAGGCGGCCGACATCGTTCATGCGGCGGGCGCGGTGCTGCACGTCGACGCGATTCAGGGGGCAGGGCGAATACCCTGCAATATCGGCAGGTTGCGGGCAGATCTTATGACCCTGTCGGGGCACAAGCTCGGTGGGCCGAAGGGGGTGGGCGCGCTGGTCCGCAGCAGCTCCGCCGACGTCAAGGCGTTCATCACGGGCGGCGGGCAGGAGCGCGGCCTGCGTGCCGGCACCGAGAACGTGCCGGGGATCGCGGGCTTCGGCGCCGCGGCCGAGGCCGCCTGTCGCGGGCTCGAAGCCGAATCGGCGCGGGTCGAAAAGCTGCGCGACCGGCTCGAGGCGGGATTGCGGCAGGTGTCGCCCGGCGCCATCGTGTTCGGCGCCGGCCGCAATCGGCTGCCCAACACCACATTGTTCGCGGTTCCCGGCGTGAAGGCGGAAACCGCCGTGATTGCGCTCGATCTCGAGAGCGTTGCCGTATCTTCGGGGGCGGCATGTTCCTCCGGCAAGGTCCAGCCGTCCCATGTCCTGGCTGCGATGGGGGTCCCGCCGGAGCTCAACGGCGGCGCCGTGAGGGTCAGCCTGGGCTGGGATACCACCGAATCCGAGCTCGAATGCTTTTTCGCCGCTTGGCTAAAGTTTTGCGGCGCATTACATAGGTTGAGAGGCGAGGTCGCCGCGTGAGGCAGCATGACGAGGGGGTGACCCCGAGACAGCCACCACCATAACCCGACACATCCAACCCGCGGTCCTTGAAACCGCAGCGGAGGGAAGAATGCCGGCCGTCCAAGAGACCGTCGATCAGGTTCGCCGAATCGACGTCGACCAGTACAAGTACGGATTCGTCACCGACATCGAATCCGACAAGGCCCCCCGGGGGCTCGGCGAAGAGACCGTCCGATTCATCTCGGCCAAGAAGAGCGAGCCCGAATGGATGCTCGCCTGGCGGCTCGATGCCTATCGCCGCTGGCTGACCATGCGCGAGCCGCAATGGGCGCGGGTCGACTACGGCCCGATCGACTATCAGGACCTGTACTATTACTCGGCCCCGAAGCGGACCCCGGGCCCGAAGTCGCTCGACGAGATCGATCCGGAGATCCTGAAGACCTACCAGAAGCTCGGCATTCCGCTGCGCGAGCAGGAGATTTTGGCCGGCGTGGAGCGCGGCGACGGCAGCTATTCGCGCGTCGCCGTCGATGCGGTGTTCGACTCGGTGTCGGTCGCCACCACGTTCAAGGAGGAGCTCAAGAAGGCGGGCGTGATCTTCTGCCCGATCTCGGAGGCGGTCCAGAGCCACCCGGATCTGGTGAAGAAGTATCTCGGCACGGTGGTGCCGGTGACCGACAACTTCTTCGCCACGCTGAACTCGGCGGTGTTCTCCGACGGCTCGTTCGTCTACGTGCCGGAAGGCGTGCGCTGTCCGATGGAGCTGTCGACCTATTTCCGCATCAACGAGCGCAACACCGGCCAGTTCGAGCGCACCCTCATCATCGCCGACAAGGGCTCCTACGTGAGCTATCTCGAGGGCTGCACGGCGCCGATGCGCGATGAGAACCAGCTGCACGCCGCCGTGGTCGAGCTCGTCGCGCTCGACGACGCCGAGATCAAGTACTCCACGGTGCAGAACTGGTACCCGGGCGACGCCCAGGGGCGTGGCGGCATCTTCAACTTCGTCACCAAGCGCGGCGACTGCCGCGGAAAAAGCTCGAAGATCTCCTGGACCCAGGTCGAGACCGGCTCGGCGATCACCTGGAAGTATCCGAGCTGCATCCTGCGCGGGGACAATTCGCAGGGCGAGTTCTATTCGATCGCCATCTCCAACGGCCGCCAGCAGGTCGATTCCGGCACCAAGATGCTGCATCTCGGCCGCAACACGTCGAGCCGCATCATCTCCAAGGGCATCGCGGCGGGCCGTTCCAACAACACCTATCGCGGCCTCGTCACCGCGCACCGCAAGGCGACCGGCGCGCGCAACTTCACCAACTGCGATTCGCTGCTGATCGGCGGGCACTGCGGGGCACACACCGTGCCCTATATCGAGGCGAAGAACGCCTCCGCCGTGTTCGAGCACGAGGCGACCACGTCGAAGATCTCGGATGACATGCTGTTCTACTGCCGGCAGCGCGGCCTGTCGGCGGAGGAGGCGGTGGCGCTGGTGGTCAACGGCTTCGTCAAGGAGGTGCTCCAGCACCTGCCCATGGAGTTCGCCGTGGAGGCGCAGAAGCTGATCTCGATCAGCCTCGAGGGGTCGGTCGGGTAGCCACGGCCACGAATACTGGTCTGAACGAGGATGCCGATGCTTGAAATAAAGAACCTGCACGCCGAAATCGACGGCAGGGCGATTCTCGACGGTCTCGACCTCACGGTGAACGCCGGCGAGGTCCATGCCATCATGGGTCCGAACGGATCCGGCAAGTCGACGCTCGCCTACGTGCTGGCCGGCAAGGCCGACTATGCGGTCACCGCCGGGGAGGTGCTGTTCGAGGGCGAGGACATGCTGGCGATGGCGCCCGACGAGCGTGCCGCCCGCGGCCTGTTCCTGGCGTTCCAGTATCCGCTGGAAATTCCCGGCGTCACCACCATGACGTTCCTGCGCACGGCGCTCAACGCCCAGCGCAAGAAGCGCGGCGAGGCCGAGCTGCAGGTGCCGGAATTCATGAAGCGCGTGCGCGAGGCCGCCGGCAAGCTCGACATCGATCAGGAGATGCTGCGCCGCGGGGTCAATGTCGGGTTCTCCGGCGGCGAGAAGAAGCGCAACGAGATCCTGCAGATGGCGATGCTCGAGCCGAAGCTCGCGGTGCTCGACGAGACCGATTCCGGGCTCGACATCGATGCGCTGAAGATCGTCGCCGACGGCGTCAACCGGCTGCGCTCGCCGCAGCGCGCCATGGTGGTGATCACCCACTATCAGCGGCTGCTGGACTACATCGTGCCGGACGTCGTGCACGTGCTGTCCAAGGGCCGCATCGTGAAGACCGGCGGCAAGGACCTCGCGCTCGAGCTCGAGGCCCACGGCTATGCGCAGTTCCAGGAAGAGGCGGCGTGAGGTCGAGCAGATGAACGCCGAGGTGCACCCGATCAGGACCGCGGCCGAGATCGGCCTTGCCCAGGCGTTCGCCGAGGCGCGGTCGCGGCTTCCCGGGAACGGCGCGATCTCGCGGCGGCGCGCGATCGCGTTCGACCGGTTTGCCGAGCAGGGCCTTCCGCATCGCCGGGTCGAGGAGTGGAAGTACACCGACCTGCGCGCGCTGATGCGCGAGGCGCTGCCGATCGCGCCGCCGCCGGACGCCGCGGCGCTGCGCCGCGCCGCGGACGCCGGAGCGCTGCTCCACGCGCCGGACGTCCGCCGGCTCGTCTTCGTCGACGGCGCGCTGGCGCCGGAGCTGTCCGATCTCGCCGCGCTCGAGCCCGGGCTGACCATCCAGTCGCTGGCGGTGGCGCTGGCCGCAGCCGACCCGTTCGTCGTCGAGCGCCTCGGAACCGTGGTGCCGACCGAGGACATCGCCGTTGCGCTCAACACCGCCTTCATGGGCGACGGCGCGGTGATCCGGGTCGCCGACGATGCGGTCATCAGCCGGCCGATCCATCTGGCATTCCGCTTTGCCGCACAGCATCCGGCGGCGGTGTTCCCCCGCTCGCTGGTGGTGGTCGGCGCCGGTGCGCGGCTCACCGTGATCGAGAGCCACGAGGGCGCCGACGACCTCGACTACCAGGTCAACGCCGGGCTCGAGCTCGTGGTCGGGGACCGCGCCCGGGTCGACCACGTCAAGGTCGCCATGGACGGCGCGCGCGCCCTGCACGTGGCGACCCTGATGGCCTCCCTCGGCGCCGGAGCCGAGCTCAACGATACGTCGTTCACGATGGGCGGCGCGGTCACGCGCAATCAGCTGTTCGTCCGGTTCGCCGGCGAGAGCGCGGTCGCCCGCATCTGCGGCGCCACCCTGGTCAAGGGCCGTCAGCACGTCGACACCACGCTGGTGGTCGATCACGCGTTGCCCGGAGGAACCAGCCGCGAGCTCAACAAGGCGGTGCTCGACGGCGAGAGCCGCAGCGTGTTCCAGGGCAAGATCATCGTGCGACCCGATGCCCAGAAGACCGACGGGAAGATGATGACCAAGGCGCTGCTGCTGTCGGAGACGGCCGAGGCCGACAACAAGCCGGAGCTCGAAATCTTCGCCGACGATGTGCAGTGCGGCCACGGAGCCACGGCCGGGGCGCTCGACGACGATCTGCTGTTCTATCTGATGGCGCGCGGCATCGCCCGGCGCGAAGCCGAGGGGCTGCTGATCCAGGCCTTCGTCGGCGAGGCGATCGAGGGGATCGGGCACGACGGCGTCAGGGAGGCGCTGACGAGCGCGGCGGCGGGCTGGCTGGCGGCGCGGTGATGGTCACGTGATGAACGAGATGCTCGCATGCACCCTGCGGTGAAGAACGGCAGCTACGATCTCGACGAGATCCGCAAGGATTTTCCCATCCTGGCCATGCAGGTCTATGGCAAGCCGCTGATCTATCTCGACAACGCCGCCTCGGCGCAGAAGCCGACAGCGGTGCTCGATCGCCTGCGGCAGGTCTACACGTCGGAATACGCCAACGTCCATCGCGGTCTGCACTATCTGGCCAATGCGGCGACCGAGGCCTACGAGGAGGCGCGGGAGAAGGTGCGCGCCTATCTCAACGCCGAGAAGACGCAGGAGATCGTGTTCACCCGCAACGCCACCGAGGCGATCAACCTCGTCGCCTCCTCGTTCGGACTCGATCACATCCAGGCCGGCGACGAGATCGTGCTCTCGATCATGGAGCACCATTCCAACATCGTGCCGTGGCACTTCCTGCGCGAGCGCAAGGGCGCGGTCATCAGATGGGCGCCGGTCGACGACGACGGCAACTTCCTCCTCGACGAGTTCGAGAAGCTGCTCGGCGATCGCACCAGGATGGTGGCGATCACCCACATGTCGAACGTGCTGGGCACCGTGGTGCCGATCAGGGACGTGGTGCGGCTGGCGCACGCACGCGGCATCCCGGTGCTGGTCGACGGCAGCCAGGCCGCGGTGCATCTCGACGTCGACGTTCGGGACCTCGGCTGCGATTTCTACGTTTTCACCGGCCACAAGCTCTACGGGCCGACCGGCATCGGCGTGCTCTACGGTCGCTACGAGCAGCTCGAGGCGCTGCCGCCGTTCAATGGCGGCGGCGAGATGATCCGCGACGTCTACGAGGATCGGGTGACCTACGGCGAGCCGCCGTACCGGTTCGAGGCCGGCACACCGCCGATCGTCCAGGCGATCGGACTGGGCGCCGCGATCGACTACGTCAACTCGATCGGCAAGCCGCGCATTCGCGCCCACGAGTCCGGCCTCGTGGCCTACGCGCACGAGCGCCTGCGCGAGATCAACTCGCTGCGCATCCTCGGCCGGGCGCGCGACAAGGGGCCGATCGTCTCGTTCGAGATCAAGGGCGCCCATCCGCACGACGTGGCGACCATCATCGATCGGTCCGGCGTAGCGGTCCGTGCCGGCACCCATTGCGTGATGCCGCTGCTGGCGCGCTACGGCCTGTCGGCGAGCTGCCGGGCGTCGTTCGCGCTGTACAACACCCGGTCCGAGATCGACACCCTGGCCCAGGCCCTGATCAAGGCACAGGAATTTTTCGCATGAGCGACGACGACATCGGCGATGTCCAGGCCGCCCCGGCGGAACCTGGCGGCGAGACGCCCGCGATGGAGCAATCTTCCGCGCTGCCGGCGGAAACGCTCGAGCGGATGACCGACGAGATCGTGGCGGCGCTGAAGACGGTCTACGACCCGGAGATCCCGGCCGATATCTACGAGCTCGGCTTGATCTACAAGGTCGACATCGCCGACGACCGCAAGGTCGCGATCGACATGACGCTGACCACGCCGAACTGTCCGTCGGCCGCGGAGCTCCCCGCAATGGTGGAGAACGCGGTCGCCTGCGTGCCCGGCGTCGGTGACGTCAAGGTGAGCATCGTGTGGGATCCTCCGTGGGACCCCAGCCGGATGTCGGACGAGGCCCGCGTGGCTCTCAACATGTGGTGATGACGTTGCATTCGCGGTTACCACCATCAACTATCGTGAACGCTGCCGCCGCTCGGCGCAGCGCAGGGAGATGTCGACATGGCCACTGCTAGGCCGAGGCCTCAGGTGATGCGGCTCAGTGAGGCGGCCGCCGCCCGCATCAGGGAAGTGCTGGCAAAGGCCGAGCGCCCGATCGCCGGGGTGCGCGTCGGGGTCAAGAACGGCGGTTGCGCCGGCATGGCCTATACGCTGGAGTACGCCGATCGCGTCGAGCCGTCCGATGAGATCGTCGAGGACAAGGGGGTGCGCCTGCTGGTCGACCCGAAGGCGGTGCTGTTCCTGCTCGGCACCGAGATGGACTACAAGGTCGACAAGCTCGCCGCACAATTCGTGTTCAACAACCCCAATCAGACCTCGGCCTGCGGCTGCGGCGAGTCGGTGGCACTGACGCCGGCGAGCCAGGAAGCATGAGCATTTTCCGACGGCGAGGAACTGGCGCTGTCGGCACGGCGGTCGCTCGAGGCGGCCCGGCGCTCCGCCGCGAGGCCGCGGGCCGGCAAGCGGGTCAAGCCACCTGCGGTTCGGCCGGCAGGGAGAACTCCGGGTCGCTCTCGCAAATGACCCGGTTGCGGCCTTGGCGCTTGGCGGCGTAGAGGCAGCCGTCGGCCCGCTCGATCAGGGACCGGGCGTGCTCTCCCGCCAGGCAGCTCGCCACGCCCACCGAGATCGTCACCCGGCCGAGGTACTCGCCGGTCGAGCGCTTCATCAATTCCTTGCTCATCACCGTGCGACGGATGTGGTCGGCAACCGCCAGCGCCTGTAGCAGGCTGGTGCTCGGCAGGATCACGGCGAATTCCTCGCCGCCATAGCGGGCCGCGAGGTCGGAACCCTTGACGTTCTGCTTGATCGACAGCGCCACCAGGCGGAGCACCTGATCCCCGGTGAGATGGCCGAACACGTCGTTGAACTGCTTGAAATAGTCGATGTCGATCATCATCAGCGAGAGCTGCTCGCCTGTTGCTCCGGACTCGCGCACCGCGTCTTCGATCGCCAGATCGAAGGATTTGCGGTTGGCCAGCGAGGTCAGGGGATCGGTGAGGCTCTCGGTGCGTACCGCCTCGAGGTTCTGCTGGAGCTGGCTGATCTCCTGCCTCGAGGCGCTGAGGCGGCTCTCCAGCGTCTGGTTGGTCTTCTCCATCTCGCGCGCGGTGGCCACCAGCCGCTCGACGATGGTGCGCAGCCCGGCCCGGTCCTTGGCGCCACCCAGCGTCCGGGCGACGTCGACGAGGCTCTCGGAATAGTTCGACGCCGAGCCGACCGCTGAATCGATCATCATCATGACCTGCTCGATCTCGTCGAGCACCTTGGCGCCGACCGAGTCGATGCGGTCGGTCATTCGCGTCGGCGACAGGTGGGTGTCGTAGATCTGTCCGAGATCGGCCTCCGACAGCGAGCCGCTGCGGGCCAGGAGCTCGTTGATCGATTGATTCAACTGCAGATTATATCCGGTCGCGTAATTGTACCAAATATCGTAGTTGCGAGGACAGGCCGCGTGCCGCAGCGCCTTGATCTGGCCGAGTGCGATTTCCGCGAACGCCATCGTGCGTTCGTGCTCATCGCTTTGCGCTGTCATCATCAACTCCGCTCGCATGCGGCAGCGCCCGGCGGCCAAGTCGGAACCCGAATTGGCGGAAATCCTATGGTAGGCCGGTGAACGCAGGGTAAACGTGCCGCGAAAGCAGTCGTCGCGCGCTTGGAGGTTAAGGGTGGTGCGGCCGCCTGGCGCCAAGTCGGCGCGGCAGGACTACGTGCGAGGCCGTCGGCGGGATCAGGCCTTGGCGCGCACCGGGCGGAGCAGAAAGGCCGGCAGATGGGTGATATCGCGCTCCTCGGCGGGTGCGCGGTCGCGGTTGTGCCCGCGGTGGGGCCGCGCCTCGTCGAGGCGCGCAACCGGAGCGGGCGTTCGTTCGGGAGCCGGAGGCCGTGGAGCGGCGGGAGCCCGTGGCGGGGCGGGGGGACGATGAGACGCCGGGGTCCGTGGCGGCGACGCCGCATGTTCGGCCCGTCGCGGCGCCGGGCGCGCGTGCCTGGATTTCTGCTCGCGAGTCGGCCTATCGTCGGATGCGGCCGGCGCCGGCTCGCCGGTCCAGGGAATGGTCTGGCCGATGAGCTTTTCGATGGCCGCGACGGCCTTGTGGTCGCTCGGCGCCACGATGGTGATCGCGGTTCCCGACCGGCCCGCGCGGCCGGTGCGGCCGATGCGGTGCACGTAGTCGTCGGCGTGATGCGGGACGTCGAAATTGATCACGTGGCTGACGTCCGGGATGTCGAGCCCGCGCGCCGCGACGTCGGAGGCGACGAGAAGGCCGATCTCGCCGCGGCGGAACTGATCGAGCGCGGCCGTCCGCGCCGACTGGTCCAGGTCGCCGTGCAGCGCCCCGACATTGAACCCATGGCGCTGCAGCGACCGATGCACCACCGCCACCTCGCGCTTGCGGTTGCAGAACACGATCGCGTTCTTGAAATTGTCCGCCGTGCGGATGAGACGGCGGAGCGTCTCGCGCTTCTGCTCCGGCTCCCGGCCGGTCGCGGCGAGCAGCTGGGTGACCAGCGCCACCGTCGTGGCCGGGCGCGAGACCTCGACGCGCATCGGGTTGTGCAGGAAGGTGTCGACGATCCGCCGGATTTCCGGCGGCATGGTTGCGGTGAAGAACAGGGTCTGCCGGGTGAACGGCACCAGCTTGCAGATGCGCTCGATGTCCGGAATGAAGCCCATGTCGAGCATCCGGTCGGCCTCGTCGATCACCAGGAGCTCGACGCCGGACAGCAGGAGACGGCCGCGCTCGGAGTGATCGAGCAGGCGACCCGGCGTGGCGATGAGCACGTCGACACCGCGGGTCAGCTTGACGTCCTGGTTGTCGAACGACACGCCGCCGATGATCAGCGCCACGTTGAGCTTGTGGTTGGCGCCGTACTTCGAAAAACTTTCCTCGACCTGCGCGGCGAGCTCTCGGGTCGGCTCGAGGATCAGGGTGCGCGGCATCCGCGCCCGCGCCCGCCCGTGCTCGAGCATGGTCAGCATCGGCAGCACGAACGCCGCCGTCTTGCCGGTTCCGGTCTGTGCGATGCCGAGCACGTCGCGACGCGCCAGGACGTGGGGAATGGCCTGCTCTTGGATCGGGGTGGGGTTGGTATACCCGGACGTTGCGACCGCGGCGAGGACCTTGTCGGATAACCCCAGATGGGAAAAGGGCATGTAACCTCGGTGTTGAAACCGCCTCGTCGACGCGTATGCGCGACACTCAGCACAAATGCCCGCGGCAGGTCTGCCCACCCCGAGACAGTGTGTTTCCTCAGACGGGCGCCGGGAGGAGGACCACTTCTGCGATGCAGAAGCACCCCATAACCGAATCCTGCCATGGCAAGCGGTCGGTCGAAACATAGTCGCGCGCGGCAGAATGTCAATCCGTCGAGGTCTGCTGCGGCGCAATAAGTCGAGTAGACGCCTAATTCTTCTCCAACGTCGCGAGCGAATGGCCGGGGCGATCGCGGGGTCATACGGGGTCACGGACCGATTTTGCGACGAGCCGGCCGGCCGCAGCTGTGTTGGGAGGAGGACCTGGGTCCGCTAGCAACCCAGGCGAAAATTCAGGCTGTTGCTTCAACCCATGGCTTTGATATAGGTTGTCGAGTCGATCCCGCAGCGCAGCATGAGGTCATGGCTCCATGCCCACTCATAAGCTGTCCGACTACAGATATACAATCGAGAAGAGAGCGTTGCTGCATGCCCACCCGATTATTCGGCGCGCTCCCCAGGACGCTGATCGAGGCGCTCGCCGCCAAGGCGACGGTGCGCGCATTCCGCCGCGATACCACCATTTTTTCCAAGGGCGACGAGGGAACCGGCCTCTATGCGGTGATGAGCGGAACCGTGAAGATCAGCTCGTCGTCGATCGACGGCCGCGAAGCGGTGTTCAACCTCATCCATGTCAGCGAGATCTTCGGCGAGATCGCGCTGCTCGACGGTCGCTCGCGCACGGCGGACGCGGTGGCGATGACGGACTGCAGCCTGATGATGATCGATCGGCGCGACTTCATCCCCATCGTCCGCGAGCAGCCCGAGGTCGCGATCAAGCTGGTCGAGCTGCTCTGCGCGCGGCTGCGCTGGACCAGCGAGCAGTACGAGGAGATGATGTTCCTCGACTTCCCCGGCCGCCTCGCCAAGACCCTCCTGCGGCTCACCGAGAAGATCGGCGGCACGTCCGGGCAGCGAGACGTGGCCATCACCCAGCGCGAGATCAGCAATTTCCTCGGCAGATCGCGGGAGACCACCAACAAGCAGCTGCGGGCCTGGGCGCGTCAGGGCGTGGTCGCGCTCAAGCGCGGCCGGGTCGTCGTGCTCGCGCCCCAGGCGCTGGCCGCCATCGCCACGCCCGGCTTCGAGCCGTGCGACCCGGACGAGCGGGTCGTGGCGGATGGAGCCGGCGGCTCTCGTGCGGCCTGGGCGCGCTGACCGGTGACGGCGGCCGCGGGCCGGACGTGGCGCCGCCCATGGGGCGCCGTCACCGAATAGCCACACCGGTCGACCGATTTGCCGGGTAGCCTTGCGCAATCCGGCGAAAGCAAGTCTTATCGATTCGCCCCGCGATGAGCGGGATTGCGGGCTCCATGTCGACGAACGGTGGGGACATCATGTTGCCGATCTTGGCGAAGGGTCCGGCTGTGGTCGTGGGTACGGCGCCGGGCCGTTCACGCCGCCGGCGCTTGTGCCTGGTTCTGATCAAGCCCTCGCATTACGACGACGACGGCTACGTCATCCAGTGGTACCGGTCGGCCATTCCGTCGAACTCGCTCGCCGTGCTCTACGGCCTCGCCAAGGACTGCGCCGCGCGGAGCATGCTCGGCGACGACATCGAGCTCGACGTCCACGGCTTCGATGAAACAAACACCCGCATCGATCCCGGCCGGATCGCCGCGCTGGTTCAGGCGGCCGACATCGGTCTGGTGATGCTGGTCGGCGTGCAGTCGAACCAGTTCCCGCGCGCACTCGACATCGCGCGACCGCTGCGCGACCGCGGCATCATGGTCGGGATCGGCGGGTTCCACGTGTCCGGCACCCTGGCGATGCTCGCCGAGCGCGCCCCCGACGTGCGCCGCGCCGAGCAGATGG
>Ga0209415_10009889_pt1 | contig 16310 bp, 16 predicted proteins | sample PeaSoiSIISIP2007_FD_187696 | JGI IMG/M metagenome (GOLD analysis project Ga0209415, IMG submission 187696) | Peat soil microbial communities from Weissenstadt, Germany - SII-SIP-2007 (SPAdes) (version 2) | ecosystem: Environmental > Terrestrial > Soil > Wetlands > Peat | place: Germany...
GCTCGCCTCCTCGGCGGGAGCGCCGGTCGCGGCCTCCGCCGGCGCCCGATGAGCCCGGTCGACGATCTGCCGCCGCTGCGCGACGTCATCCGCCGCCACGGGCTGACGGCGCGCAAATCGCTCGGCCAGAATTTCCTGCTCGATCTCAACCTGACCTCGCGCATCGCCCGGGCCGCCGGACCGCTCGAAGGCGTCACCGTTGTGGAGATCGGGCCCGGCCCCGGAGGCCTGACCCGAGCCCTGCTGGCGCAGGGCGCCTCTCGCGTGGTGGCGGTCGAGCGTGACCCGCGATCGGTGGCCGCGCTCCAGGAGGTCGCCGAACGGTTCCCCGGCCGCCTCACGGTCATCGAAGCCGATGCGCTGGCCTTCGACGTGCGGCCGCATCTCGGCTCCGGGCCGGCCCGCGTCGTCGCCAACCTGCCGTTCAACATCGCCACCGCATTGCTGGTGCGGTGGCTGACGGTCGAGCCGTGGCCGCCCTGGTACGATGCCCTGGTGCTGATGTTCCAGCGCGAGGTCGCCGAGCGCATCGTGGCGGTGCCGGGATCGAAGAGCTTCGGGCGGCTCGCGGTGCTCACCGGCTGGCGCGCCGAGGCGCGCATCCTGTTCGACGTCGCGGCGACCGCGTTCGTGCCGCCGCCCAAGGTGACGTCGTCGGTGGTCCGCCTGGTGCCGCGGGCAGAGCCGCTGCGATGTGACCGCGGCACGCTCGAACGGGTCACCGAGGCAGCCTTCGGCCAGCGGCGAAAGATGCTGCGCCAGAGCCTGAAATCGCTGGGCATCGACCCGCTGGCCCTGCTCGATGCGGCCGGCCTCGACCCCACCGCGCGGGCCGAGGATATCCCGGTCGCGGGCTTCGTCGGATTGGCCCGGGCCCTCGCCGAGATGCGCGCCGGAACGCTATGATGATGGGCAGAAAACCCGGAGGACGCCGATGAACCTGATGACGCGCCAGTCGCTGACCGCCTATGCAACACCGCTGTGTGAGACCGTCGTCGACTGCCCGCAACCGCAGGGAAGCGAGGTTCTGGTGCGCATCCGGCGCTGCGGCGTGTGCCATTCGGACGTGCACTTGCAGGACGGATATTTCCTGCTCGGCGGCGACAAGCGACTCGACGTCAGCGCCGGGCGCAGCCTGCCGTTCACCCTCGGTCACGAGATCGCCGGCGTGATCGAGCGCGCCGGGCCGCAGGCGGCCGGTGTCGAGCCGGGCCGCGAGGTCGCGGTGTTTCCCTGGATCGGCTGCGGCGAGTGCGCGGCCTGTCGCGGCGGCGAGGAGAACCTGTGCGCAGCGCCGCGGCACCTCGGGGTCCAGGTCGACGGCGGGTTCGCGACCCACGTGCTGGTGCCGCATCCGCGCTACCTGCTCGACTACGCGCCGCTGCCGCAGGCGCTCGCCGCCGCCTACATGTGCTCCGGCATCACGGCGTTCTCGGCGATCAAGCATCTCGGCGCCCACGCGCAGCGCGGTCCGGCGCTGCTGGTCGGCCTCGGCGGCGTCGGCATGATGGGGCTCAGCTTCGCCAAGGCGCTGTTGCCGCACGCGCCCGTGGTCGCCGACATCGACCCGAAGAAGCGCGAGGCCGCGCTCGCGGCCGGTGCGGCGGCGGCGTTCGACCCCGCCGATCCGGCCGCCCGCAAGGCGCTGATGGGATTGACCGGCGGCGTGCTCGCGGCCTGTGACTTCGTCGGGTCGGAACGGTCGCTGCAGTTCGCGGTGGGGGCGCTCGCCAAGGGCGGCAAGGTGGTGGTGACCGGGCTTCTGGGCGGCACCTTCACCACGCCGGTCGCAATGTTCCCACTGCGCGCCATGACCATCGAGGGAACCATCACCGGAACGCTCGAGGAGGCGAGCGAGATGATGACATTGGCGCGAGCCGGGACATTCCCCGCCATCCCCATCACCGAGCGTCCGTTCACGGCGGCGCAGGAGACCCTCGACGACCTGCGCGCCGGACGCATCGTCGGCCGCGTGGTGCTGGCCGACTGATCAGCGGGAGGCGTAGTAGCCCGCATGGAGCCCAGCGGCATGCGGGAGCGGTCACGCAATGCGGCACCGCCGCCCCGGATGTCATGCGGGCTGCAGATCAGATATTCGCCTGCAGGCCGCGCACGAAGGCGGTAAGGCCGATCTGCCGCTCGCGCCTGAGGCGCTCGGCCGACAGAATCGCGCGGACGTCGGCGAAGGCCTCGTCGATATCGGTGTTGACCACCACGTAATCGTATTCCGCCCAGTGGCTCATCTCGTCGGACGCCATCGCCATGCGCCGCCGGATCACATCGGCCGCATCCTGGGCGCGCGCGTGCAGCCGCTCCTCCAGCGCGGAGATCGACGGCGGCAGCACGAAGACGCTGACCAGGTCGGACCGCGCCTTCTCGCGCATCTGCTGGGTGCCCTGCCAGTCGATGTCGAACAGCACGTCGCGGCCCGCCGCCAGCGCGGCATCGACCGCGCCGCGCGGCGTGCCGTAGCAATTTCCGAACACCGTCGCCCATTCGAGCAGATCGCCGCCCGCCACCATGGCGTCGAACCGCGCCGCGTCGATGAAATGATAGTCGCGACCATCGGCCTCGTCGCGGCGCGGTCGCCGTGTCGTCACCGAGACCGACAGCTCGATGCCGGGATCGACCTCGAGCAGCCGCCGCGACAGCGTGGTCTTGCCGGCGCCCGACGGCGAGGACAGCACGAGCATCAGGCCGCGGCGCTTGATTCGTGCCGGACCGTGCGGATCGCCGGTGCCTCCCATCGCGATCATTCCAGGTTCTGCACCTGCTCGCGAAACTGCTCGACTACCCGTTTCAGCTCCAGGCCGATATTGGTGAGCTCGATGTCGTTCGACTTGGAGCAGACGGTATTGGCCTCGCGATTGAGCTCCTGACTCAGGAAGTCGAGCTTGCGGCCGATCGCGTCGCCCTGCGCCAACAGGTGGCGGGCCTGCGCCACGTGGGCGGAGAGCCGGTCCAGCTCCTCGCGCACGTCGACCCTGGTGGCGATCAGGATCGCCTCCTGGTGCAGACGGTCGGCGTCGAACCGGTCCGCGGCGTCGATCAGCTGGGCGACCTGCTCGGCGAGCCGCGCCTTGATCGCCTCCGGCCGGCGGGCCGGAGCGGCCTCCGCCCGCGCCGCAAGCGCCGCGATCTCGTCGAGCCGCGCGGAGAGAACCCGCCCCAGCGCCTCTCCCTCGTGACGGCGCATGTCGACGAGACCGGCGAGACACCTGGCGAACCCGGCCACGACGGCCGCTTCGGCGGCGCGGCGGTCGGCCTCGCGCTCGTCCTCGTCGATGACCTCCATGACGCCCTTGAGGGACAGGATGCCGTCCAGCGTCGCCGGCGCCGCGTCGATGCGGTGGGCGATGTCGCGGATGGCCGCGAGCACGGCGGCGAGCACCGGCTCGTTGATGCGCACCGTCGGGGGCACGCCTTCGCGGCGCACCGACAGCATGCCGTGGACGGTGCCGCGCGACAGGACCTGCGAGGTGCGCACCCGCGCCGGCGGCTCGATCGAATCCCAGCCGGGCGGCAGCCTGAGCCGGACCTCGAGGCCCTTGGCGTTGACCGATTTCAGCTCCCAGGCCCACACATAGGCGCCGCACGCGCCGTCAGCCCGCGCGAAGCCGGTCATGCTCGACAGCGCCATGAATGAAACCCGCCCGGATTCGATTCGGCTGAGGGAAACCGTAGCGGCGGCGCGCTGCCGTCACAAGGTTGGCAGGCCCGGTGCCGGAGCGCGCCGATCAGGTTCGATCGGATGCGGTCCGGACGTCCGCGGGTGTCGCATGCTCCCGGCTGCGAACCGCTATTGCTGCGGCGGCGTCTGATCCGTCGTCGGCCGCTGCCCATTGGTGCGCGGTTTGGCCTGCTCGGCGCGCTGCTGGGTGTTGCCCCCGTTGCGCGGCGCCGCCCCGGCGCCTGCCGGCTGTCGGCCCGGTGCCGACGCCGGCGTGCCCGGACGCGGCACCGGGGCAAAGGCCGCCGCATCGGGCACGTCCTTGGGACCATCGCGCTCGAGCTGGCGCAGGCGTGCGACGCTCTTCTGATGCTGGTCGAGGCTCTCGGAGAACGCGTGCCCGCCGGTACCGTCGGCGACGAAATAGAGCTCCTTGGTGCGGGCCGGATTGGCGGCGGCCTCGAGCGACGCGCGGCCCGGATTGGCGATCGGACCGGGCGGCATCCCGTCGATCACATAGGTGTTGTAGGGAGTCGGCTGCTCGATCTCAGAGCGCATGATCGGCCGTCCGAGCGTTCCCTTGCCGCCGACCAGGCCATAGATGATGGTCGGGTCCGATTGCAGCCGCATGCGCTGCTTCAGCCGATTGACGAAGACGGCGGCAACGCGCGAGCGCTCATCGGACTTGCCGGTCTCCTTCTCGACGATCGAGGCCAGCACGACGAGCTGCTCCGGCGTCTTGATCGGCAGGTCGCCGGCGCGCCGTTCCCAGATCCGCTGCACCATGTCGCGCTGCTTTTGCTGCATCTGCTGCAAGATCTGCTCACGCGTCGTCCCGCGGTTGAAGTTGTAGGTCTCCGGCAACAAGGTTCCCTCCTTGGGGATTTCCTTGATGTCGCCGCTCAGCGTCTGATTCTCCATCAGGCGAGCGACAACCTGCTCCGAGGTCAGTCCCTCCGGGATGGTGACGGAATGCAGGATCACTTTGCCTTCGACCAGCGTGCCCAGCACGTCGGCGACGCTCGACTGCTTGTGGAACTCGTATTCGCCGGCCTTGAGATCGCTCTGCGCCTTGCGCACCACGACCCCGCCGGTGAACACCGCGTTCTGCATCCAGCCGGGGCTGATCACGCCCTCCCGTTGCAGGAGATCGGCGATGTCGCGCAGTCCCAGGCCGCGCGGAATGTTGACGATCTTGTCGGAGTCGAGCGGACCGGGGGCCTCGAAACGCTGTCGCCCGGCGGCAAGCGCGAAAGCGCCGACGACCGCGACCAGCATGACGAGGGTGAAAAACGCGCTGCCGACGATCACGAACGGATTGCGGGCACGACGTGAGGCGCGTTTGGGTTCTGGCACGACTTCAGGCTCCAGGGCGGTGCGCGGGCTGCGCGGAGACGGCCGGTCCGGCGCATAGCTCGACCGGTCCGGCCGCGCCAAATCGGCCGCCCGAGGAGCCCCGTTGCCACGAGACGACGTCTTACCTGCGTCAGGTGTCATGTCCGTCGGCCGATCGTTGACCCGAAGGTCAGGGTCAAATATGGCGAAAACGTGAATTCAACCGTCTGCCGGGCCACGGAACACGAGCGACGCATTGGTTCCCCCGAATCCGAACGAGTTGGATAGGACCACGCGGATGTGGCGGTTCTGTGCACGGTGCGCGACGAGGTCGATTGGCGACTGAACCGACGGATTGTCGAGATTGATGGTCGGCGGAGCGGTCTGGTCGCGGATCGCCATGATGGAGAAGATCGCCTCCACGGCGCCGGCAGCACCGAGCAGGTGGCCAATCGACGACTTGGTCGACGACATCGAGATGCGGCTCGCCGCATTGCCGACCAGTCCCTGCACGGCATTGAGCTCGATCTCGTCGCCGACCGGCGTCGAGGTTCCGTGGGCGTTGATGTAGTCGATGTCCGCCGGCGAGATGCCGGCGCGCTTGACAGCCATCTTCATGCAGCGCAGCGCGCCGTCGCCGTCCGGCGCCGGCGCGGTGATGTGATAGGCATCGCCCGACAGGCCGTAGCCGATCAGCTCGGCGTAGATCCTCGCGCCGCGCCCCCTGGCGTGCTCCAGTTCCTCGAGCACCACGACGCCCGCCCCTTCCCCCATGACGAAGCCGTCTCGATCGCGGTCATAGGGGCGCGAGGCGCGGCTCGGCGTGTCGTTGAACGAGGTCGACAGCGCGCGGCACGCCGAAAAGCCTGCGATCGACAACCGGTTGACCGGAGATTCGGTCCCCCCCGCCACCATCACGTCGGCATCGCCCAGTGCGATCAGGCGCCCGGCATCGCCGATCGCATGCGCTCCGGTCGAGCATGCGGTGACGACCGAATGATTGGGACCCTTGAGCCCGAACTCGATCGACACGTAGCCGGATGCGAGATTGATCAGCCGGCCCGGAATGAAGAATGGGGACACCCGCCGCGGGCCCTTTTCCTTCAAGGTGATCGCCGTTTCGGCGATGCCGCCGATGCCGCCGATGCCGGAGCCCAGCAGCACCCCGGTGGTGATCTGGTCCTCGTAGGTCTGCGGCCGCCACCCGGCGTCATCGAGCGCCTGGCGCGCCGCGCACATGGCGAAGACGATGAACTCGTCGACCTTGCGCTGCTCCTTCGGCTCCATCCACTGGTCGGGGTCGAAGGTGCCGTCGGAACCGTCACCGCGCGGGATCGTGCATGCGATCTTGGCGGGCAGGTCGGACACGTCAAATGTCTGGATGGGGCGCGCGCCGCTCTCACCGGCCAGCAGCCGACGCCACGTCGGCTCGATGCCGCAGCCGAGCGGCGTCACCATCCCGAGTCCCGTGACGACGACTCGTCTCATGTCCGCCTCTCGGAAACGGGGCACATTGCCCGAGCCCGGACCGGCCAGGAAATCCGGAAGAAGCCACCCGGCGGCGCGCCGCCTGGTGTCGGTCGGTCCGCGGGGGCGCTCGCGAATTCTCGCCATTCACCGCGCGCGGAGAACTCCGCCGCGATCATGCGCCTTCAGCTCTTGGCGTTCTTCTCCAGGAACTTGACGGCATCGCCGACGGTGAGGATCGTCTCGGCGGCATCGTCGGGAATCTCACAGCCGAATTCCTCCTCGAACGCCATCACCAGCTCGACGGTATCGAGGCTGTCGGCGCCGAGGTCGTCGATGAAGCTCGCATTCTCGGTCACCTTGTTGGGCTCGACCCCCAGATGCTCCACGACGATCTTCTTCACCCGCTCGGCAATGTCACTCATCGGTTCAACCTCGTGCGTTCGGAATTGACTTCAGGCTCGGCAAGCGGGCCCGAGCCGTTGTGGCGCGTCCTCGTCGTGGTTGCAGGCTCGTCGTGGTTGACGACAACAGCGACAGTCCGCCGGGGTAGACCGTTGTATTCGACACCCCAGCGCGGCCGCCCCAGCCAGACCGCAACCCGGTTATCATACTTCCGCTGCATTGGCCAGCGCGCCCGAACCGCGTCCGCCGAAGCGGTAAACATCGACAGACGCAGCTCAAATCATCGCCATCCCACCGTTGACGTGGAGCGTGTGTCCGGTGACGTACTGGGCCTCGTCGGACGCCAGGAACAGGACTGCGGCGGCGACGTCGGCGGCGGTCCCGAGGCGGCCGGCGGGCACCCGGCCGAGGATCGCGTCGCGCTGCTTGTCATTGAGCGCGCCCGTCATGGCGGTGTCGATGAAGCCGGGGGCGACGCAGTTGACGGTGATGTGGCGTGAAGCAACCTCGTAGGCGAGCGCCTTCGACATGCCGATCATTCCGGCCTTGGCGGCGGCATAGTTTCCCTGTCCGGGATTGCCGGTGACGCCGACCACCGAGGCGATGCCGATGATGCGGCCGTGGCGACGGCGCATCATGCCGCGCACCACGGCGCGGGCGATCAGGAAGCCCGCCGTGAGGTCGACCGCGAGGACCTCGTCCCAATCCTCGTCGCGCAGGCGGAAGAAGATGTTGTCGCGGGTGATGCCCGCGTTGTTGACCAGGATATCGACCTGCCCCATCGCCTCCTCGGCGCGCGGCACCAGTGTCTCCACCTCGGTCCGGTCGGCGAGATTGCAGGGCAGCGCGTGGATGCGGGTGGCGAGGTCGCCGCACAGGTGATCGAGCGCCTCGCGACGGGTCCCCGACACCGCCACCGTCGCGCCCTGGCGATGCAGGACGCGTGCGATGGCGCCGCCGATGCCGCCGCTCGCCCCGGTGACGAGCGCGGCCTTGCCGGTGAGATCAAACATCGGATGGGTCCTCGATATCCAACGGAGCCGGGCTCATCGTCCGCGCGCGGCCTTGATGGCGGCAACGTCCTCGGGCGTTCCCACTGCGATCGCGGCCGCGCCCTCGGCAATGCGCTTGACGAGCCCGGACAGCACCTTGCCGGCCCCGACCTCATACCAGGTCGTGACGCCCTGCCCCGCCATGAAGGCGACGGATTCGCGCCATCGCACCGTGCCGGTGACCTGGGCGATCAGACAGCGGACGATCTCGGCGGGCTCGATGACGGGCCGCGCCGCTACATTGGCGACGAGCGGGGCGGCCGGCGGCCTGACGGTGACGCCGGCGAGCGCCTCGGCCATTGCGTCCGCCGCCGGCTGCATCAGCGCGCAATGGAACGGCGCGGACACCTGCAGCATCACGGCCCGCCTGGCACCCCGTGCCTTGGCGATCTCGACCGCGCGCTCCACCGCAGCCTTGTCCCCGGACAGCACGACCTGGCCGGCACCGTTGTCGTTCGCCGCCTGGCACACCTGCCCCTGCGCGGCCTCGGCAGCGACCGAAGCGGCCACCTCGAGCTCGAGCCCGAGCAGCGCCGCCATCGCGCCGGCGCCGACCGCCACCGCGCTCTGCATGGCGCGGCCACGGATGCGCAACAGTCGCGCCGTGTCGACGAGCGTGAGCGAGCCGGCTGCCGCCAGGGCCGAATACTCGCCGAGCGAATGGCCGGCGACGAAGGCGACGTCGCGCCCGACCTCGATCCCCGCCTCGGTGGCCAGCACCCGCAGCGCCGCCATCGACACAGCCATCAGCGCCGGCTGGGCATTCTCGGTGAGGGTGAGCGCCTCGGCAGGTCCGTTCCACATGATCCCGGAAAGCCTCTCGCCGAGCGCGGCGTCGACCTCGTTGAACACCGCCCGCGCTTGCGCGAACTCCGCGGCGAGAGCCTTCCCCATGCCGACCGCCTGGCTGCCCTGACCGGGAAAAATCAACGCCACCGACATGATGCCGCCCCCGTCTCCGTCTCCGTCCCCGCGCATGGACCGGAGACATGATGCCGATTTCGCCGACAAGACCATGCGCAGGACGGTCGGGACATGCTCCGGTCCGCGCCCGGAGCGCTTTCCGATCAGGTTGACCATGACGTCGCACGGGCCGTAGTCGAAAAGCGCTCTGGATCCGATGTTTGTGGCGTTTCCTTTGGAGAACCGGTGTCCACGTTTCGGCGAAACGCTCTAAGACACCGCGGCCAGTTTGATGTCAAGGCGGCGGCAGCGGCCGGCACGCGGCGCCGCTCATGGTCGACGCTCGCTTGTGTTTTGACCCCGAGCCGGTATAACGCCGGCTCCGCTCGATCCCGGCCGGGAGCTGAACGGACAGCCACGCCCGAGACCACCGACGGCGCGGCAGGGCTCATCCGCCCGATGTCCCGTGTTCCCGCTACTCGAGCTTCGAGCCTTTCCGTAAGGCTCGAGGGGGCTTGGCGCCGGGGTTGGATCGTTGGAAACGGAACCGAAAGGCACCTCATGCCACTCTACGAGCACGTCTACATGGCGCGTCAGGATGTGACGGCGCAGCAGGTCGATGAGCTGACCGCCCAGTACAAGGGCGTGATCGAGCAGATGGGCGGGAAGATCACCAAGGCCGAGTATTGGGGCGTGAAATCGCTCTCCTACCGGATCCGCAAGAACCGCAAGGCCCACCTCACGCTGCTCAACATCGATGCTCCGCCGGCGGCGCTCAGTGAAGTCGAGCGGCAGGAGCGCCTCAACGAAGACGTGCTGCGCTTCCTCACCATACGGGTGGAGGCCCACGAGGACGGGCCGTCGGCGATGATGCGCAAGGTCGACCGCGATCGTGATCGCGACGAGCGCCGCGGCGACCGGCGGCGCGACCGCGAGCCGCGCGCACCCCGTGAAGATTCCGAAGGCGCGGCCGGCGAGGAGTGACGATCATGAGCTTCACGCAGAATACGGCCCGCCGCCCGTTCTTCCGCCGTCGCAAGACCTGTCCGTTCTCCGGCGCCAATGCGCCGGTGATCGACTACAAGGACGTCAAGCTGCTGCAGCGCTACGTGTCGGAGCGCGGCAAGATCGTGCCGAGCCGGATCACCGCCGTATCGGCGAAGAAGCAGCGCGAGCTCGCCAAGGCGATCAAGCGCGCCCGCTATCTCGGTCTTCTGCCCTTCGTGATTCGATGATCTCGGAATGTAGCCCGCATGGAGCCAACAGGGCGTCTACGCCCGTCTTCGACCGCCTGTGGCGAGATCCGGGGGCGGCTGTGGCGCATTCGAGGCTGTTCCCGCATTCCGCTTCGCTCCATGCGGGCTACGGGACTGAGACGTAGCTAGGGCGCGTTTCACTTGGCTTCACGTCGCCGGTCGAAACACCGGCGGCGAATGGTTGGGACGGACGAGGGCTTCGTCTCTAACCGCTCCGGTGGCTCCGCCTTCGCGGTGGGCCACCATGATGGATCTGGCAGTCCGTCCGACGGCTGTCAGGAGCGGGACAGCTCGTGATGGTGCAGATCGTGTTGATCGGGATTGCGGCTGGCGCGGCATCGGCGTTGCTGATCGCCGCGTCCGCGTCGGGCTCCCTGCTGTCGCTGCTCGTGCTCCATCTGGCCCCGCTGCCGCTGATGATCGCGGCGCTCGGCTGGAGCCATCGCGCCGGCCTGATCGGGGCTCTCGTCGCGGCGGCCGCGCTCGCAACCGTGTTCGGGCACCCGTTCGTCGCCGCCGATCTGGCCGGGATCGGGCTGCCGGCCTGGTGGCTGACCTACCTCGCCCTGCTCGGCCGCCCGGGCGGCACGGTCGCGGGCGGCGTCGAATGGTTCCCGGTCGGCCGGCTGGTCATCTGGGCCGCGCTCACCGGCAGCGTGGTCGGTGGCATGTTCGTCATGGCGCCCGACCCGGCAGGCTTTCGCGCCCTGCTGAAACGGGTGCTCGATGTAATCCTGCGCATCGACAGCGAGGGCGGCCAGGCTGCCGCCGACCTGCCGAGCGCCGCCGACGTCGATCAGATGCTCGATCTTCTCGTCATCGCCATCCCACCGACCGCTGCGGCCATGTCCACGTTGACGAACCTCGGCAATCTGTGGCTAGCCGGACAGATCGCCAGGGTGTCGGGCCGGCTGCCGCGGCCGTGGCCGAGGCTATCCGACATGGTCTTCCCGCGCATCGCCGGGATCCTGCTCGCCGTCGCGGCCGCCGCCATCCTTCTCGCCGAGTTGTCGAGCGACGTGCCGCCCCTGGTCGGCCGCCTGGCGGCCGTGCTCGCTGCCAGCCTGCTGATCGCCTACGCGATGCTCGGGCTTGCCGTGCTCCACGCCGCCACCCGCGGCATCAAGGGCCGCGGGATGATGCTGGCCGGAACCTACGCCACCGTGGCGGTGCTGGGCTGGCCCGTCCTGGTCATGACGCTGATCGGCCTCATCGACAGCGCCATCGACATTCGCGGGCGGATCGCCAGCCGCCGCGGCCCGCTGGCGCCGCGTCCATGACGTCTCGTTGATACCACCGATCCGAATGATCGCAATGATGGAGAAACCTCGATGGAAGTGATCCTGTTGGAGCGCATCGCCAAGCTCGGGCAGATGGGCGACGTCGTCCGCGTACGCGATGGCTATGCGCGCAATTTCCTATTGCCCAAGGGCAAGGCGCTGCGCGCCACCAAGGACAACCGGGCACGCTACGAAACAATGAAGACCGACCTCGAGGCGCGCAACCTCGAACGGCGAGGCGAGGCCGAGCAGGTCGCCGTCAAGCTCAACGGCCAAAGCTTCATCGTGCTTCGCCAGGCTGCCGAGACCGGCCAGCTCTACGGCTCGGTGTCGGCGCGCGATATCATCACGCTGGTGGCCGGCGGCGGATTCCTGGTCGACCGCGGCCAGATCGAACTCAATGCGCCGATCAAGCTGGTCGGGCTGCACGTTGTTCCGATCGCCCTCCATCCCGAGGTCGGGGTGACGATCACGATCAACGTTGCCCGCAACCAGGACGAGGCCGCGCGGCAGGCCCGCGGCGAGGACCTCAAGGTGCGCCGCGAGGCCGCCGATGCTGGGACGGACGCCGAGGAGGTCGTTGCGCCGGGCGAATTCTTCGAGCAGCCGGAGGTGGCCGCCGGCGACGATCAGGGCGTCGGCGCCGAAAAGGCCGGCTGATCGTTGGCCGGAGCCGGCGGTGGACTGTTGGCGGCCGGAGCTTCGGCTGCGGGAGGGGCTGCCGCGCCCGCCGGCTGCGGATTGGGCGGAGCGGCCGCCTCCGCGGCGACCGGGCTCTGCGGCTTTGTCTCGCTCGGGCTCGGTTGGCGCTTGCCGCCGACGCCGTTGCGGCCGGTCGCGGGCTGGCTCTCCGGTGTGGCCACCTCGGCGGGTGGCGTTTCGCCCGGATGACGTGCCGCCCGTTGCTTTCGTCCACGACGACCCGCGGTCTCCTCTGCGGCCGGGGACGCCGGCGCCTCCGGGGCAGCAGTGCTCGTCGGCTGCTCGCCCGGATGTCGCCGGCTGACCCTCGCAGGGGGGTGGGCGGGCTCGGCCGGCTCCGCGGATTGCGTCGGGCGACGCTGCTGCTCCGGCTTGTCGGGGCCCGAAGGGTTCGTGGCCGCCGGACGCGCGCGCCGTCCGCTGCCGGCGTTGGCCAACAGATAGGCCGCAAGCTGGCCGGCCGGTCCCGGACCCGACGTATAATGCTGGCGCAGGAAGTCCGTGAGCGCGCTTGCGCTTTGCCCTTTCGCCAGCCCCGCTGGGCCGTGGTGACAGGCCGAGCAGGTCTGCTCGAACATCTGGGGCCCGGTCTTCCTCGCGTCGAGATCCTCACAACGCGCGGTTGCCGGCACGATCATCAGCGCGACCGCCGCAACCAACGGCGCCGCGCGAAACACCGACAATGGACAGATTTTCATCACCTCAGAACATCCGAATTCCAACTAATTTCCAACCTCTGCGTGCTGCCATGGCGATCCATCGCGCGATCCGGCAGCTCCCGCACTGGAAATACGCCGACCCTCGACGGCGGCGCAATCGCCAAGACGACGCGCCCGCCATCGACCACCCGGAACTGTAGCGGGGACATGCCCGGACCGCACCATCGAATTCGAGTCTTCGCCACCCAATCGGGTGACTGCTGAGCCAGCCGCGAGCGCCCGGCGCGTGCCGCCGTCATAGCCAGTGCCGGCGACCCCGGCAACGCGCCCTGACATAACGCGCCCTGACATAACGCGCCCTGACATAACGCGCCCTGACATAAAGGCTTTGGTGACATGTGACCAGGGGGCTTGGCCGCGGATGCCCGGCTCGCCGTTTTCGGGCGGCGACCGCCCGAAGACCCGGGGCGGCCGGACGCACCGCTGCGGGCGATTGGAACCCCCAGCCAGTTCATCGCGTTATGCGCTATATGTTATGGACTATCATCATGGGAGGCGCGGATGCGCGCAGTGGAGCATAACCTCCGCCCGCAGCTGCGGCTCGCCGGCGAATAGCGTGGCTTCTCAAGGGATTGCCCGCGCATCGCGACTCTGACCATTGTCAATTGAAATCTGCCGATTCCGGTCGCGTCGAGCGGTCGGGCTGTGAATCGTGGGATGAACTGGCGGCGCGCCCGGAATAGCGTCCGGTTGATCCGGGAAGACTGTGCTACGCCCACGGCCCCCACGGAGGATCGTCAATGGCGCTTCAAGAGCTCGCCGCACCGAGAGCGGCGCCGGAGACCGCTCCGTCGTTTCGCACCGCCCCCCACAATATCGAAGCCGAGCAGGCGCTGCTGGGCGCCATCCTGGTCAACAACGAGGCGTTCTACCGGGTCTCAGACTTTCTCGAGCCCAGACATTTCTTCGAGCCGGCGCATCAGCGCGTCTACGAGCTGGCCGGCAGCCTGATCCGCGCCGGCAAGGTGGCCACTCCGGTCACGCTGAAGACGTTCCTGCCCGCCGATGTCGATATCGCCGGCCTCACGGTGAGCCAGTACCTGGCGCGGCTCGCCGCCGAGGCCACCACGGTGATCAACGCCGAGGATTACGGGCGCACGATCTACGATCTGGCGCTTCGCCGCGCGCTCATCCTCATCGGCGAGGACCTGGTCAACACCGCCTATGACGCCCCGGTCGATGCGGCGCCACGCGAGCAGATCGAGGACGCCGAGCGCCAGCTCTACGAGCTTGCGGAGACCGGGCGCTACGACGGCGGCTTCCAGCGGTTCGCCACCGCGCTCACCACCGCGGTCGACATGGCGGCACGCGCCTATCAGCGCGACGGCCGCCTGTCGGGCATCGCCAGCGGGCTCGCCGATCTCGACCGCAAGATGGGCGGACTGCAGCACTCCGACCTGGTCATCCTGGCTGGCCGGCCCGGCATGGGCAAGACCGCGCTCGCCACCAACATCGCCTACAACATCGCCCGCGCCTGGCAGCACGAGATCCGGCCCGATGGCCGCACCGAGACGATCAACGGCGGCGTGGTCGGGTTCTTCTCCCTGGAAATGTCGGCCGGGCAGCTCGCCAACCGCATCATCTCCGAACAGACCGGGATCCCGTCCCACAAGATCCGGCGCGGCGAGATCGACCCCGGCGAATTCGACAGAATCGCCAACGTCGCCCGCGAGATGGAGACACTGCCTCTGTTCATCGACGAGACCGGGGGTCTGTCGATCGCCCAGCTCGCCGCCCGCGCCCGCCGGCTCAAGCGCCAGCGCGGCCTCGACGTGCTGGTGGTCGACTATCTGCAGCTGCTGACCGGTTCCACCCGCCGCGCCGCCGAGGGCCGCGTGCAGGAGATCACCGAGATCACCACCAGGCTGAAGGCGCTCGCCAAGGAGCTCAACGTGCCGATCCTGGCCCTCTCCCAGCTCTCGCGGCAGGTCGAGAACCGCGACGACAAGCGCCCGCAGCTCTCCGACCTGCGTGAATCGGGGTCGATCGAGCAGGACGCCGACGTGGTGCTGTTCGTGTTCCGCGAGGAATATTACCTGAGCAACAAGGAACCGCGGCCCGGCAGCGAGGAGCACATGAAGTGGGAGGCCGAGATGGAGGCCGTCCACGGCAAGGCCGAGGTCATCATCGGCAAGCAGCGCCACGGGCCGACCGGAACGGTGCAGCTGCAGTTCGATGCCGACGTCACCCGGTTCTACAATCTCGACACGACGCATCAGTTTCCCGAACTGTAGCGCTGCACCCGGGCTTGTGGTGACGGCTCGAGGCTCCGATGATGGCCGGTCCCGATCGAGGAGTGGCCATGCCGGTTCGCAACGCGCGCACTGCGCCCGCAGCGCAGCCCCCCAACGGTCCGCCCGGGCCCGAGGCCGGCGGGCTCCTCGCCATCGATCTCGGGGCCATCGTCGCCAACTGGCGCGAGCTTGCCCGTCGCGCGGCTCCCGCCGAATGCGCCGCCGCCGTCAAGGCGGACGCCTATGGCTGCGGCGCCGGGCCGGTGGTGCGGGCGCTCAATGATGCGGGATGCGAGACCTTCTTCGTCGCCCACCCGGACGAAGGCCGCGGCGTTCGCGCGGTCGCCCACAATGCCGTCATCTACGTGCTCAACGGCCTGGCGGCCGGCACCGCCGAGGCGATGGCGGCAGACAATCTGCGCCCGGTGATCGGCAGCACGGCGGAGCTCGCCGAGTGGATCGCCTTTCGCGACCGCACCGGATTCGGCGGCGGGGCGGCGCTGCAGATCGACACCGGGATCAACCGCCTCGGGCTCAGCCCCGAGGAGGCGGCCACGGACGCCGTCCGTGACGGCGTGGAAAAGCATGCGATCAGCCTCATCATCAGCCACTTCGCCTGCGCGGACGAGCCGGCTCACCCGCTCAATGCCCGGCAGATGGCGGACTTCCGCGACGTCCGCGCGCTGTTTCCCAAGGTGCCCGGGTCGCTCGCCAACTCGTCCGGGATTTTTCTCGGCCCCGACGCCCATCACGACCTGGTGCGGCCCGGGGCGGCGCTCTACGGCGTCAATCCGACGCCGGGCCATTTGAACCTGATGCAGACGGTGGTGCGCCTCGACGGACGCATCATCCAGATCCGCGACATCGCCGAGGGCGAGACCGTCGGCTACGGCGCCACCTGGATGGCGAAGCGTCCGACCCGCCTCGCCATCGTCGGTATCGGCTATGCCGACGGCTTCCCGCGCGCCGCCAGCGTGTCCGACCTCAAGCCCGGCGCGGAGGCGATCGTGGCGGGGCGGCGGTGTCCGCTCGCGGGCCGCGTCTCCATGGACCTGATGGCGGTCGATGTCACCGACGTTCCGGGCGACGGGCCTCGGCGCGGCGATCTCGTCAACCTGCTGGGCGACGAGATCGGCGTCGACGAGCTCGCCTCCCACGCCGGCACCATCGGCTACGAGGTGCTCACCGGCCTCGGCCGGCGCTACCGGCGGGTTTACCGCGGAGGGTGAAGGCGGCGCGCCGATCCGGCGGATGCCGGCGGGCTCCGTTCGAGCCCGTCAGCCGCCG
>Ga0209415_10009890_pt1 | contig 16307 bp, 12 predicted proteins | sample PeaSoiSIISIP2007_FD_187696 | JGI IMG/M metagenome (GOLD analysis project Ga0209415, IMG submission 187696) | Peat soil microbial communities from Weissenstadt, Germany - SII-SIP-2007 (SPAdes) (version 2) | ecosystem: Environmental > Terrestrial > Soil > Wetlands > Peat | place: Germany...
GTTTCCGACGCCCCCGATTCCTGGGCAATCATGTCCGCGAATCCAGAGACGACCGTCAGAGTATTGTTGAAGTCGTGCGCAAGCCCGGCGGCCATGCGGCCAACTGTGTCGAGCTTGCTTGTGCGCGCAAGTGCCTGTTCGAGTTTCTTGTGGCTTGTCACATCGACAAACCCTGCTTCGACGTAGCTGTCCTCCTGCAACTGCCGAAAGGAGCCCACAATGACAAAGTCTCTTCCAGCAGGGGTTTGGCCTCGCAGCTCCTGGTCTCGAATCTCCCCGCGCTCCCGCAGCGCGCGGACCGCCCTCTCGCGCGACTCAACGTCCAGCAAGCCGAGAAAAGACATGAGCCGAGCTGCGGTCACCGAGTCGGCGCCCAGGAAGCGATGGAACGCGTCGTTGCAGTAGCGAACCTGCAGCGTGTCTGGTTCGAGAACCGCGTAAGGAATTGGCAGATTGCGGATAAGCCGGCGGTATTCTCCCCGCGCGTGGTCGAGCAATTCGATGATCCCGTCGGCAGCGGCCGAGTCTGCAGATTCCGAGCCGGCAGTAATGAGGTCGGAGACGAGGTAGTCCCTGGCAAACCTCCCCTTCTGGGAGCCTGGGCGCGAAAGCGCCTTGCGGACTGCCCCGATGAGCCTGTCCCTGTCAACGGGCTTCACCAGGTAGTCGACGATGCCTGCCGCTGCTCCCTGAGCGTAGTCCTTGACCTGGGAGGAGGCGGTCACGACGATGATTGGAGGACTATTCTTGAGCGCGGCAGCCTGGCGAATGATCCGATGTCCCGAGACATACGGCATGTTCAGATCGAGAAGCATGAGGCTGAACGTCTCCGCGGACAGCAAGGCATCGACTTCCCTGCCGTCTGAACATGTCCTCAGGTTGTTGAAGCCGGCCGAAAGCAGGGCAATCCTCATCGCTGTGAGGGCTTGTGACTCGTCGTCGACAAGCAAAATCGGACAAGCAGGCGTTAATGTTTCCACGGTTGCTCGCAAGCAAGTCACATGCCAAGCGAGTTCCAATTCCTATTTCCTTACCTGTAAAACGATTAGAAAGCAAAGCTGAAGGGATCCATCGGTTCGACTTCGAGTCTGTCTACTGCAGCAGGGACGGCGTGCAAAATGTCACAGGGGTCGCCCTGCTGAAAGTTTCAAACTACACGCAGCGGCCGTCGATTCTACGGATGCGGTACCGTCGAGCCGGCAAGCGTCCACGATTCCCACAAGGCGATCGAGCTCATGAGAGGCTGCATCGAAGCGGTATCGCGTTGTGCACCCCACGAATCGATCCCCAATCGCTACCTTCAAAAGAGGACGCTGAGAAAAACGAGGGCACGGCGTTTGAAGGCAACCGCATTCACTGAGGAGGCAGGTCATGAGTGCAGATGCACGAGGCACAACAAGCAAGGTGACTTCGAAGGATGGGACGAAAATCGCCTACGAAAAGCAGGGCCAGGGGCCCGCGGTCTTCCTGGTGCCCGGGGCCCTCACCACACGGCTCGGCTGGTCCGGGACGGACATGTCGAGGCTTCTTGCGTCGAAGTTCACTCATGACCGTCGCGGCAAGGGCGACAGCGGCAATACCCTGCCGTACGCCCTTGAGCGGGAGATCGACGATATCGAGTCGCTGATCCATGAAGCAGGCGGGGAGGCCTGCCTGTATAGCCACTCCTCGGGTGCCGCCCTGGTCCTTGAAGCGGCTCTGGAGCTTGGACGCAAGGTCAGGAAGATTGCCTTGTACGAGGCTCCCTACAACGACGATCCCAGGGCTCGGTCCGCCTGGAAAGACTACATCAAGGAACTTACAAAACTGTTGGCCCAGGATCGCGGGGGAGATGCCGTGGCGCTTTTCATGAAGTACGTCGGGACACCGGCCGAGCAGTTCGAAGGCATGCGTCATGCCCCCTTGTGGCCAGGGCTGGCAGCAATAGGGCATACACTCGCCTACGATCATACCGCCATCCTGGGAGACAGCGCGGCTGTGCCTGTCGAGCGGGTCGCGCGCATCAAAGCGCGCACGCTGGTGATGGGCGGCAGTGCAAGCTATCCCTTCATGCTGGAGACCGCTCGAACCCTGAGCAAGGCAATACCTGGCGCACAGCTCCGCATCCTGGAGGGACAGAAGCATGAGGTAAGCGCGGAGGTCCAGGCGCCGGTACTCGCGGAGTTCTTTTCGGGATAGCCCACGAGGTTCTCTTGTGGGCCTCCGAGCATTTCCTGTGCCCCTGGAGAAGTAATCCAAAGCGGTGGAGCGCCCGCGAGAGGACAAGAGGAGTTCATTTGCGCGCGGCCGGCCTCGACGGAATCCACTTCATGGCCGGCAGAGGTGCGCTCGAAGGCATCAGTCGAATCGACGCAGCCGGGGGCGGTATAGATGAAGTGCCAGACGTTGAAAAACGGCATCATTCAGGGCCGGCTGACGGACTCGATCCACGAATGCCAGAGCGCCGTCGGGCCGGCCCGGCCGAGGCACCGCTGGAAGCGTTGCCGTGCAAGCTATGCCACTCGCTCGAAGACAATGCGGTAGTGCTCGAGGAGTTGCCGCTCGAAGCAGACGCGGTTGGGATTGATCGAAAGGAAATCCGCGTAGCGGCGGAGCGTTCCATCAAACAGGTGCCGGAGGACGACGGAACCGTAAGCCAGGTATTTCGCGAGATCGACACGCTTGAACGCGGCCAGCCATCGATCGAGAGTCTCGATGTAGTCGAGTCGGCCGCTCTCAGCCGAGACCATGGCAAAACCGGGAGCGGCGCAGGAGAGAATCTGATCGAGCCCGGTCGGCAGCCACGACCCTGGATTGCCCCACGCCATGAGGGCGAGGGCGTAGCTGTCCGAATCTCGAGGGGCATCGAGGCGTATGTCTTCGTGCGGGATCATCCGCGGCCCAAAGACCATAGTCTGCAGGAAGAAACGGCGACCGACCGGGATGAGCGTCGTGGCATTTCTGAAAAAGTCGTGATAGATGGCCGGCTGCCGGCCGTCCTGACACTCGTCTACAGAGCAGAAATGCTCGAACGCTCCCAGGCTCGCGATCCCGTCGAACTGGCCGAGCTCCGAACCGTCGATCCTCCGACAGTCCCGTTCGTAGACCTCGAACCCCATGCGGTTGCACGATGCGACCTGAAGCGAGGAGAGTGTCACGCCGACGCAGGAGATTCCGCGGCTCCTGGCATAGGCGAGGAGTCCCCCCCACCCACAGCCCAGATCGATGAGCCGGTCTCCCTCCCCCAGACCCAGGGCGCTCACCACGCGCTCATGCTTTCGCCGCTGAGCCTCCGCGAGCGAAAGAGAGAAGTCACCGCCGAAAAGCGCCCCGCTGTAGTCGCCCGTAGCGCCGAGGCTGCGCCTGAAGATGTAGTCAAGAGGGCTGTAGATCTGCTCGACCTCTTTTTTTCCCGCCATTCATCCGCTCCGCCCCAGTATGGCACCAGAGAGCCAGCTTGCCGGCCCGCCACTCATGTATTACTTTCCGGAAAGAATGGGCATGCAGACAGTGGCGCTGGTCGGCGGCACCGGAAACCTCGGCGGCCTTACACTCCGCGCCTTGCTCGCCCGCGGCAAGTCCGTACGGGCGATCGTTCGCCCCGGCAGCGACATCTCCCAGCTCCCCCGGGAACACGTCGAGGTGGTGAGGGGCGACATGCTCGACCCCTCGTCCCTGGCGCCTGCAATGGAAGGGGTTTCAGCCCTGGTCACCACCGCGATCGGGTATTCACGGCGTCGCGAGGGCGACTCCCTGCGCACGGATACGGAGGGGAACCGCAACCTCGTGGACGCTGCCAGGAAAGCCGGGGTTCCCCGCTTCGTCTTCTTGAGCATCCTTGCCTGCGACCAGGCGCGCGACGTTCCTCACTTCTGGGCGAAAAAGTTGACCGAAGACCACCTGCAGGAGCAGGGGGTCCCCTTCGTCGCGCTCCGTCCGGGAGCGTTCCTCGGCGGACCGTGGTTGAAAGCCCAGCTCGAAAAGGGACAGCTCATGGGGATGGCCGGACCCGATGTGCGGATAACGTTCATCTCCACGAGCGACGTCTCACGGGCGTTGGCGCTGGCTGTCGACGAGCCGCGCGCGCTGGGCAAGCGCATCGATCTCGGCGGCGACCGACCCTTGTCGAGCGCTGAGCTGGCGGAAATGCTCGGACGGCTCATGGGTCGCTCACTGCAGCCGGTGATGATGCCCTTCCGCGGCGACGACATGGAGGCGATGGTGCGGTTCTTCCAGACGGGGAAATACGTGGCGGATACCCGTGTCCAGGCCGAGCTCTTCGGCCCGGTCCCCAAGATGGAGGAGGCGGCGCGAAAGATCCTGGCGGACCTCGGCCTCCTTGCTCCAGCCTGAGGAACGCAAGCCGTGAGTCGTCCAATCAAAACCTTACGAGCGTGTCTACATCGACCGGAAGACCCGTCCTGATTGACTTGTTGGCGGCGATTCCGGTGAGGACGGACCATGCGCCGTCCACGTGCGAGGCGGCACGGTTCAACGGGTCCGGCCTCGCTGTCCCGAAAATGTCCTCCAGGAGCATCACGTCTCCACCTCCGTGCCCGCCCTGCCCAGCGGCGGCCTCAACCTCGTACGGCGGAGCGAAGTGTGGACGCACAAGGATCCGCGCCGTCATGGAAGGCGCGGCAATTTCTCTTTCACCGGCGGCGTCGACGTACTTCCTTTCAACGACCTCCGCTTCGAGCCTGCCCCTGGTGCCGGTGAAGCTCACCCGGTATCCCTCCCACGAGGAGTATGCCACCAGCGAATAGCTCATCATGACCCCGCTCGCATACCGCACGAGCACCGCCATGGTGTCCTCGATGCTGATCCCGTCCGCAAAGACGCTCTGGTCACGGAGGTACCCGTCATCCTTTTCCGCCTCGAGGTACATTGCCTTTCTCTCGGCGTCCGCGCTCAGATCGAGCGCGAAAGGGTCCCCCGCGGCGTTCGCAGAACCGTAGGCCCGAGAGTAGAACCTCGTGACGCCGCGCTTCTCGGCGTTCTCCCTTCCGTAGAACATCAGGTCGCCGAATGCATGGACCGTTTTCGGCCGTGATGCGATCCAGAAGTTCACGAGGTCGAAGTGATGGGTCGCCTTGTGGACCAGGAGGCCGCCGCTGTTACGCCTGTCCCGGTGCCAGCGCCGGAAATAGTCGGCCCCATGAAGGGTGTCGAGGTTCCACTCGAAGTGGAGGGCGGTTACCTCGCCAATTGCGCCGTCGCGGATGAGCTCGCGAAGCTTCGCGTTGTGGGGGGCATAGCGATAGTTGAACGTGACGCGAAGGGTCCGTCCCGTCCGCGCAACCGCGTCCAGGATGGCCTGGCATCTCGTTTCATCCACCGTCATGGGTTTCTCGCAGATCACGTCGCATCCCAGCTCCATGGCGCGGAGGATATAGCGGTCATGAGTCCGGTCGATCGACGTGACAATCACCACCTCGGGTTTCTCCCGTGCCACCATTTCGTCGAACTGGCCGACCCCGTAGACGGGCACCGGGTCGAGGCTGAACTTTTCCCGCAGCCTTCGATTGGCGTATTCCATGCGCGTGCGGTTCACGTCGCAGAATGCAACGAGCCGGTTCGCGGCTCTGTAGTCCCCCGCAATCGCCTCGTAGAAGAAAGGCGCCCTGCCGCCGGTCCCCACCTGCGCGTAGCGTTTTCTTTCCCCCATGTGTATCCTCCTTCGAGGGTTTCCCTTTTCTTTCCTTGACACCAAATCAGGGAAGGCCATATCCTATGAGTGTGACGGTGCGCTCGCAGGTCCTGCAAGGTAAGCGCTTACCACGTGACGTGCCAGTGAGAAAGGTCCACAGACGCAGCGCGGATGCTGCCGCCGGCTGGCTCTTCATTCTGGCAAGCCTTGTCGGTTTTCTCGGGTTCTACGCCCTCCCGCTCGTCAGGAACCTGGCCATCAGCTTCACCCGGTGGAACATGCTCTCCCCGGCGCATCCCGTAGGACTGGGCAACTACGCGCGTGTCCTCCATGACCCGCTTTTCTGGAACTCCTTGAAAGTAACGGTGGAGTACGTGCTTTTCAACATCCCCCTCCAGACCGTCTTCGCGCTGTTTCTCGCCGTCGTTATGGCTCGCATGACCCGCTCCATCGTCGTGCGCGGGATCCTCATTCTCCCCTATCTCATCCCCCCCGTCGTCGTGGGGCTCGTGTGGCTGCTCATGCTGAACCCGACCCTGGGGATCATCGACATCCTCCTGCGCCTGCTCGGGCTGCCCCGGCAGCCGTTCCTCGGCTCCGCCATCCAGGCCATGCCGTCGATTGCGGGCATCAACAACTGGGAGTACACGGGGTTCAACGCCATCCTCTTCTATGCCGGCCTGCAGACGGTGCCGGAAAGCCTCTACGAGGCCGCCTCCCTGGACGGCGCCAGCGAATGGAGGATGTTCTGGACCATCAGCCTGCCGCTTCTGCGCCCGGTGACGGCGTTCGTCGTCATCACATCGATCATCGGCTCTTTCCAGGTGTTCGACACTATCGCGGTAACGACGATGGGTGGCCCGATCAACGCAACGCGGGTGGTGGTATGGTACATCTACGAGCAGGCCTTCCGGCAGTTCAGCATGGGGTATGGGGCTGCAATCGCCACCGTCCTCTTCATCGTGCTCGCGGCCATCTCGCTGGTTCAGTTCAGGTTGTTTCGGGCGGGAAGCTCGGAGCTGCAGTAGCAGGATGAGCTCATGAGAGGAAGGCCGCGTGAATGAGACGAGGCTCGCAGGGTTGAAGGGCCGAACCGCAGGAACCGGCGCCCTGCGGCTGGCCGCGTGGATAGCGCTGATCCTGATCCTGGCCGTGACGCTCCTTCCTATCTGGTGGGTGCTGCGGGTCGCCCTGACCACCTCCTCGCTCCTGTTTTCCGACTGGAGCCGCTTCCTCCCCGCGGGACCCACCCTGGCCAATTTCGCCCGCGTTCTCGGGCTGATGGGAGAGACCGCGGCCATTGCCGCCGGCGGCTCGGGGCAGACCTTCCATTTCCTGCTCGCCATGCGCAACTCAATCCTGTTTACCGGCATGATCCTCTGCGGACAGCTCGCTTTCGGAGCGCTGGCGGCCTACGCCTTTGCGCGCCTGCGGTTTGCCGGGAGAGACGCCGTGTTCTTCCTCTTCGTGACCGGCCTCATGGTCCCCGGCGTGGTGACGCTGATCCCGAACTTCGTCCTGGTCCATTCGCTGGGGTGGCTCAATTCGTTTCAGGGGATGGCGGCTCCGTATTTTCTGATGGCCCCGTTCTCCGTCTTTTTCCTTCGACAGTTCATGATCACGATCCCGCGAGAGCTGGAAGAAGCGGCAATCCTCGACGGCTCCGGCAGGCTGCGCATCCTTGCCCGGATCATCCTCCCCGTGAGCCAGCCCGCCGTCATCACCCTTGCAATCGTTGTCTTCTTTTCCACGTGGAACACGTTTCTCTGGCCATACCTTGTCGGCACCACGGAGAACGTGCGCGTGCTCACCGCGGCCCTGGTCACCTTCCAGGCCCAGACTCCGCAGGGTTCTCCGGACTGGACGGGCCTGATGGCAGGAACTGCCCTCGGAATGATCCCGCCGATAATCATTCTGCTTCTCGCGGGGCGAAGAGTGGTCGAGTCCCTTCAGTTCAGCGGCTTGAGATAGAGGCGGGCCCGCGCGCGTCGCGCGGGCCCCGACTGTCTTTATTGGGCGAACAGGGCATTCACCTGGTCATTGGCGGGCACAAGCGCGTCCTGCGCGGTCTGCTGCCCCGTGAAAACGGCCTGGAGAGCCGGCCTCATGATGCTGTCTACCTGCGGGCCATGTTCCGTGATCAGGAAGGGATAGGTGACCCCCGGCGTCTTTGCCTCATTCAGGAAGGGCTGAGGATTGACTCCCAACTGCTCCCGCTGCGTGTCGACTGACCTCTGCGCTCCCGCCGGTACAGCCGGGTAGATGACGCCGTACTTGCCGACTGTCTCCTGCGCTGCCGGAGTCGCCATGAACTTCATCCACTGCCAGGCCGCCTCCTGGTTCTTGGAGCCGACCCAGATGGAGTCCGCAAGGCCGTCGATCATGCTCTTTCTCCCCGCCGGACCCACCGGCAGGGGCGCAATTCCCACCTTGAACTTCGCATTCTGGACGTCCCACTTGATCATCCAGTCACCGTCCACCATGCAGGCAACCTTGCCGGAGACCAGGAGGCTCTGCGGCCCTGTCTGCGGGATGTCCGCAAATGCCGGTGAGAAGCCGTTCTTCAGGCTGAGGTCCGCGTACCACTGGATGGTCTTGATGAGCCGCTGGTCATCATAGTTGTAGTGGGTCCCCCAGACGGGGGCATTCGTGTACCACCACCCCGTGGACACCGCGAAGCTGGTCCACTGGGGGTGGCCCGCAGCGCTCGCCCCTTCCACGTAGGAAGCCAGGAACCCGTACTGGGAGACAGAGCTCTTGTCGAAGCTCGGGCTCAGCCCGTTGTTCCCGCTGCCGTCCAGCGTGAGCCGGGCAATCACCTTCTGGAACGTTCCCCCGTCCTCAGGGTTCCAGGTGAGGTTGTTCATCTCCCGAGCCGAGATCCCCGCTTTTTTCAGCATTTCCGTGTTGTACATGAGGGCTTCGGTGTCCCAGTCCTTCGGAAGCCCGTACCTCTTCCCGTTGTGGGTCCAGAGGTCGGCGAGCGTCGGGAAGTAGATCCCTGTGGGCACGTGATCCCTTTGCACCAGCGGCTCGATGTCGACGATCTGGTTGTTCGCCGAGAAAACCGGATAGTAGAAAAGGTGGTCGGTGAACACGTCAGGGGCCGTTCCCGCCACGAGCTCGGTCTGCAGCTTCGGCCAGTAGTTCGGCCAGCCGTCCTGCTCGAACTTGATGACGATGTCCGGATGGGCCCTGTGGAATGCGTCCGCTACCGCCTGATACTGGGGAATCTGGCTGGCGTCCCAGAGCGCGTAGCGCAGCACCGTGGGATCCGCGCCGAACGCTCCAGCCGAAGCGGCAAGGGACAGGAAAAGGACAAAGCACGTCGATTTCATACTTATCCTCCTCTGTCGTGAGAATCTCTTGTCTTCTCTAGAGACAGTCTCCTTTTTCATGGTAAGCGCTTACCACAAAATAGTCAAGTTCTTTCCTTCAGCTCGTTTCCCTCACGACCAGCCGGGCGTCGATGGAGCGCCGAATGGGCTCGGATGACCGAAAGCCGTCCCGGCGAAGATCCAGGAAGGCCTTTGCGGCCAGGTGGCCGACGGTCTTCATGCGCAGGTCCACGGCCGTGAGGCGAGGCCGGGAGAGCTCCGACACGAACGTGTTGTCGACGCTGATGACGGCGATGTCCTCGGGCACTCTCGCTCCGAAGGCCAGCGCTCCCTGGACCACTCCCAGGGCAATCAGGTCGTTGCCCGCCAGCACGGCCTGGGGAGCCTTCCTGCCCCTGAGCAGATCGGTAATAAGGGCCGCTGAATCATGGACCGCCCCCGGACTGTTGGGCCGCTTTACGCGCGCCACCATCTGGTCCGAGTCCGGTAGACTGTGGGTGCGCGCAAACTGCCGAAAGAGCCGCTCCTTGAGCTCGAAGGAGTAGTTCGCGCCGCCCCGAAAGAGCGCGATCCGCCGCTTGTCCGTTTCCACGAAGCGCTCGAGGGCCTCCCGGAGTCCCGGCTCCTGGGCGCATCGCACGACATGGTATGGCGAGTCCTGCGCCAGGTGCTCGTTGACGAGGATGATGGGCACGTGAAGGCTCAGCTGCTCGTCGAGATAGTGGTTGTGCCGCGTATTCACAGAGGGTCCCTCGACCACGATGATGGCGTCCACCCTCCACTGGATGAGCCCCCGGACGGCTTCGCGTTCCAGCTCGGGCGTGTCGTAGCTGCAGCTCAGATGGACGAACACCCCGTGACGCGCAAGGGCACCGATGATGGCGTCCACCACTTCCGTATGGTAGGGATTGGAGAGGAAAGGGACAATGATGCCCACCGAGTCGGTGGTGGCCTTCATCAAGCCGCGGGCAAAGACGTTCGGCTTGTAGCCCAGCTTCTTGATTGCCTGTTCCACCTTGCGCCTGGTGCCGGCGCTGACGGGATGGCCGTCATTGTTGATGACACGGGAAACCGTGGCCGTGGAGACGCCGGCCGCCCTGGCCACATCATCTATTCTTTTGCCCATCGCTCTCCCCGGGGAGGCTACGCCAATCCCGGTGGAATGGCAAGGGGCTTGACACCGAAGGTAAGCGCTTACCACATTGAAAAAGGCCGCGCTTGACGGCGGCCGGGAGGTGAGCCAATGGAATACCGCAACCTCGGGAAAACCGGTCTCCGTGTGAGCGAGCTGTGCCTGGGGGCCATGACCCTGGGACGGGAAGCCTCGGAAAGCGAAAGCTTCGAGATCCTGGATGGCTTCGCCGAGGCCGGCGGCAACTTCATCGACACGGCGAACGTGTACGCGGGAGGCGCCTCCGAAGAGGTGGTCGGAAAATGGCTCTCGCGGCGCCGCCGGGAGGATTTCGTGATCGCAACAAAAGTCCGCTTTTCGATGGGCTCCGGTCCCAACGACGTGGGCTTGAGCAGGAAGCATATCATGAGCGCGGTCCGCGAAAGTCTGCGCCGCATCGGAACCGACTACATCGACCTCTACCAGGTCCATGCGTGGGATCCAGCCACCCCGCTCGAGGAGACGCTGGGCGCGCTGAATGACCTGGTCCGCAGCGGCCTGGTTCGCTACATCGGGGCGAGTAATTTCCGGGGCTGGCAGCTGCAGAAGGCGCTCGACGTGTCGCGCCAGAGCGGATGGGACCTCTTCTGCAGCCTTCAGCCCCAGTACAACCTCATGTGCCGCGCCACGGAATACGAGCTGATCCCCCTCTGCCGCGCCGAAGGTCTCGGGGTGATGCCGTGGAGCCCGTTGCGCGGAGGTTGGCTCTCCGGTCGATACCGCCGCGGGATGGACAAGCCGCCGGAGGGGTCGCGGGTCGCCATGGCGGAGAAGATGGGCTGGAGTGAGAACTGGAGCCGCTACAACAACGAGCATACCTGGAAGCTGATCGACGAGCTCGTCTCCGTTGCAAGGGCCGTGGGAAAAACGCCCGGGCAGACGGCGCTCCGTTGGGTGATGCAAAGGCCCGGCGTGACCGCTCCCATCATCGGCGCCCGTTCCCCTGCCCAGCTGGCGGAGAATCTGGGAACAACCGGCTGGGCGTTGAACGCCGAGCATGTCGGGTGCCTGGACGCCGCAAGCGCAACCGTGGTTTCCTATCCGTACGATGATGCGGCAGAGAAGCAGCAGCGGGCGGGCCGGGCATAGCCGTCATGGATAAGATAACCTTCCTCGGGGCAGGCAGCACCATTTTCGCACGGAACGTCCTGGGGGACTGCATGCTCACCCCTTCCCTTCAGAGATTCGAGTATGCGCTTTTCGATATCGACCAGGTCCGCCTGGCCGACTCCACGGCAATGCTGGAAGCGATCAACCGCAACGTCAACGATTGCCGCGCCAGGATAGTCCCCTACTCCGACAGGCGCGCTGCCCTGGCCGGCGCGAAGTTCGTCGTGAATGCAGTGCAGGTGGGCGGATACGAGCCGTCCACCGTCATCGACTTCGAGATCCCGAAGAAGTATGGGCTGCGCCAGACCATCGGGGACACGCTTGGAATCGGAGGGATTTTTCGCGCCCTGCGCACCATTCCCGTCGTCCTGGACTTTGCGCGCGATATGAGGGATGTGTGTCCGGACGCGCTTTTCCTGAACTACTCCAACCCCATGGCCATGCTCACCGGAGCCCTCCTCCTGCACGGCGGAGTTCGCGCGGTGGGGTTGTGCCACAGCGTCCAGGTGTGCGTCCCGCACCTTTTCCGGGACCTTGGCATGGACCCCTCCGGCGTCGAGTCACAGATCGCCGGGATCAACCATATGGCGTGGCTTCTGAAGGTGGAGAAAGACGGTGTTGACCTCTACCCCGAGGTGAAGAGGCGGGCGGCAGCGCGGCCCACTCCCCATGCGGACATGGTGCGATACGAGATCATGCGGAGGTTCGGCTTCTACGTCACGGAGTCAAGCGAGCACAACGCGGAATACAACCCGTGGTTCATCAAGAGGCGCTACCCCGAGTTGATCGAGCGCTACGCGATCCCCCTGGACGAGTACCCCCGGCGGTGCATCAGGCAGATCGAGGACTGGAAGATGATGCGGGAGAAGCTGACGCGGGACCCCGAGCTGCGGCACACGCGAACGCATGAGTACGCCTCCTACATCATGAACGCGGTGCAGACCGACGTGCCGTTCCGCATCGCCGGGAACGTGCTGAACGAAGGCCTCATCCCGAACCTGCCGCGCGAGGCGTGCGTGGAGGTGCCCTGCCTGGTGGACAGATCGGGGATCAGCCCGTGCCGGGTCGGGGCGCTGCCGGTGCAGCTTGCGGCGCTGAACATGACGAACATCAACGTGCAGCTGGTCACCGTCGAGGCGGCCATCAAGCGGCGCAGGGACATGGTCTACCAGGCGGCGCTCCTGGATCCGCACACCGCCGCGGAGCTTTCCCTGGACGACGTGGTAAAGCTCTGCGACGACCTGATTTACGCGCACGGCAGCTGGATCCCGCCGCTCGCGTAAGGGGCAGCACGGGGCTCCAGAAGCGAAATGCCGCATGTCGCCTTTCTATGTCATGAGTTTTTTGAGAAACGCCAGGCCGTCCTTTGCAAGCGCTTCGGGGCTGGCCGCCAGCGGCCGCCACACTGCCGCGGCTCGCGCAATTTCCTTCACCTCCGTGGAGAAGGACTCGATCACCATTGAGCCGTCGAACCTGATCTTTTTCAGGGCAGCGGCGATCTCCGCCCAGGAGACGTGCCCGCTGCCGGGAGTCCCGCGGTCATTTTCGTTCGCGTGAACGTGGACCATGAGCGGCCCCGCCAGCTCGATGGCCTTCCCGAGGCTCTTCTCCTCGATGTTCGCGTGAAACGTGTCAATCATGATCTTGACGCGCGGGCTGTCGATCATGCGGTGAAGCTCGATTGCCTGCTCGGTGAGATTGATGAAGCTCGTCTCGAACCTGTTCAGCGGCTCAAGGGCAAGCGTGATCCCCTTTTCCTCGGCGTAGCGCGCCACCTGCTTCAGGTTCTTCGCGCAGCGCTCCAGCTCACGCGTGTGCTGCTCCGGGGAGGCCTGCCACGTCCGTCCCACGGCAGCGTACAGCGGGCCAACCACGATGGGTGACCCCATGGCTGCCGCGGCGTCGATGAGGTGCTTCATGTAGGACACGGCGCCTTTCTGGATGGCCTCATCATCATGGGAAGGGTCGCGCCCTGCCCCCATGACGGCGCAGATCGATGCCTTCAGGCCGGTCCGCTTGTATGCTTCCGCCGCCTTGCCGTAGTCGATATCCTGCTCTCCCTCGATCGGAATCTCCAAGAGGTCGAAGCCAAGGGATCTCGCCTTATCCAGCAGGGGGAGGTCCTTCGTCCTGAAGGGCGATGCCCACATGAATGTATTGACTCCGAATGTGATCATGGCGTGACCTGCGCTTTCACCGTGCCCCCGCCTTCGAGTCGAGGCTCGCGGCCTCCGTTTGCGCCGGTACTGACACGGACGGCCCGGTCACGCCCTCCCCGTCCGTCTTGATCCTGAACTGCCCGACCAGGCTCTGCAGGTCCTGGGCCCACCGGGACTGCTCTCCCGTGGCGCTTGACATCTCCTGGGCAGAGGAGGCAGCCGCCTGGGTCAGCTCGTTCACGTGCTCGACCGCCCGCGAAACCTGTCTCGCGTTGGCCGTCTGTTCCTCCGCGGCGGTCGAGATACTCTGACTCATCTCACTGACCTCCCGCAGCGCTCCTGCCAGCTCGCGAATCGCGACGATCTGCCTCGACATCGAGCCCGACAGCTCCCCGATCATCTGTTGCACCTTCTGCGACCCCGCTTTGATCTGCTCCATGGCGCCCTGCGAGCCGTGGGCCACCTGTACTCCCTGGGTGACGTTCTTCACGCTTTCCCTTATCAGCCCTTCGATCTCTTTCGTGGAAGCGGCGGATCGGTCGGCAAGCTTGCTCACCTCCTGGGCCACCACGGCGAACCCCCGCCCGTGCTCCCCGGCTCGGGCCGCCTCAATGGAGGCGTTGAGAGCCAGCAGGTTCGTCTGGTCCGCGATATCGGAGATCACGTTCACTATCCCCCCGATCTTCTCCGAGCTATCGGCGATCCGCGTAATGCCCGCGGCCACCTCGCTGACCGCGGCCGCGCCTTCCTGTGACTTCTCCACGGACTGGTTGGCGAGGGTCGAGATCTCTCCCAGGCTGCGCGAAACCTCCTCGATTGCTCTCTGCACCTGCTCCATGGAAGCCCCGCCTTTGTTGACCGAAGTCACCTGCTTCTGCACGTGCTCTCTGACCTGGTCGACGCTGGCGGCGAGCTCCTCCACGGACGCCGAGGTCTGCTCCAGGGTGGAGGCCTCGCTCTGCGCCCCTTCCGCCAGGGACTGCGCGTTTGCGGAAATCTGCTCACTCGAAGCCGCCACCCGGTGAGCACTCTCCTGCACGGTGGCTACCATGGAGGAGAGGCGTGAGGACATGGCGTTCAGCGCTTCGCCCAGCCTCCCCACCTCATCGCGCCTGCTGATCGCCAGCCTCTGGGTAAAGTCCCCTGAGGCGATGGCCTGGGCGAATGCGACGCTCCGGGCCAGGGAGACGGTGATGGAGCGGGAGAACAGAAGGTAGATGAAGAAAGCGACGATCACCGCCGCCACGCTGATCACGAGGAAAAGGTCGCGCAGGCTCGTGGCGGTGAGGGTATAGGTATCGTCGGCTGCCTCCATGGACAGTGCGACGCTCCAGCCGACGCTCGTCGCCGGCGCAAAACCGGCTTTCATCGGGATCCCCTCGAAGACATAAGAGGCAACTCCGCTCTCGCCGGCAATCATCTCCTTGGCCAGCTCCCTGGTTCCGCTGGTCTGAAGGAGGTTCAGCTTGAGGATGTACTGCGGCTTCGGGTGCGCGATGACTGTGCCCGTGGTATCGACCACGTACGCGTAGCCCGTGGTTCCGATCTTTTCGTTCTTGATGACGTCCGTGAGGAAGCTGATGTTGATGAGTGTCGCATAGACCCCCACAACGGTGTCGGTGTCGGGATCGCGGATGGGAGAAGCAATGGGGACAACGGGCAGGTTGGTGATCTTGCTGAAGAAAACCTGCCCGATGTACGGCGCCCCGCTCATCGCTTTTGAGAAATACTCCGTGTCCGCAATCGACACGCCTACCCATCTGGCCATGGAGGAGGCGAAAACGTTGCCGTCCCTGCCCGCGACGATTGCGGCCTCGTACGTCCAGTGTATCTGAGTGTTCTTGTCGAAGGGGGAGAGCTTCTTCCCGACTATCCCGACGATGTCGCCTGACTTCGTCACTCCCTTGGTGTCCACGCTCCTGGCCGCCTCGATGATGTCGAAATCGTTGGCCATGCTCAGCGAGAACCTTCTCTCTTCCACAAATACGTTGTCGATGATCCGGGCGATCTCCCCGGACCTGGCGATCATCTGATCGCCGCCCAGCCGTGAAAGAGCTGCACTGGACCGGGTGATTGCCAGGAAGGCAAGAAGCGCGAGGGGAACGACCATGAGGACCGTGCCCACTGCCACGAGCTTGAAGCCGATGCGTTTCATTCAGCCGCCTCCATTCCCCCTGAGGCAGGGCGCCGCTCCGTCAAGAGGAATTGCGCTGCGGCGGGGCGGTTCCCGCCCATTTCTCATTGTGCTGATTTCTCCCGATCCCCGCAAGTCCTGCTCGTCCATTCGCGGTCCGACACGATGTCAATCGAGGAGGTCCGGCGCCTCCAGCGCTCCGCCCTTTTGGTTCCCATTGCTCCCGATCTTGAACTGTGCAGTCAGATCCCTCAGGCCTTGCGCCATGGTAGTCAACTGCTCCGTTGCCGACGACATCTCCTCAGCCGCGGACGCCGAGCCTTGCGTTATTTCGTTCACTGCCTCGATGGCCTGCGACACCTGCTTGGCATTTGTCGTCTGTTCTTCCGTCGAAGCGGAGATGCTCTGGCTCATCTCGCTGACGTTCTCCAGCGCCTTGGCCAGCTCCTTGATGGCCGCCACCTGCGCCGCCATGGACTCCGAAACCTTGGCGATCATCTCATTCACCTGCTGGGAAGCCCCGCGGATCTCTTCCATGGCCTCTTCTGAGCTGCGGGAGGTCTGGACGCCCGCGGTGACGTTCTTGATGCTCTCCTTGATCAAAGATTCGATTTCCTTTGTCGACGAGGAGCTTCGATCCGCAAGCTTGCTCACTTCGTCAGCGACCACGGCGAACCCTCTCCCGTGCTCGCCGGCCCGGGCAGCCTCGATGGAGGCGTTCAGCGCCAGGAGGTTGGTCTGGTCGGCAATGTCGGAGATCACGTTC